>Ga0210400_10005335_pt1 | contig 10931 bp, 6 predicted proteins | sample IncBWH26MmetaG_FD_155456 | JGI IMG/M metagenome (GOLD analysis project Ga0210400, IMG submission 155456) | Forest soil microbial communities from Barre Woods Harvard Forest LTER site, Petersham, Massachusetts, United States - Inc-BW-H-26-M | ecosystem: Environmental > Terrestrial > Soil >...
CAACCCGTGGATCCACATCCCGCTCGGCTACACCAAGACCTACACCGACCCGCGGGTCAATTGGATGTTCGAGACCGAGCCCGAGGCGCAGCTCAACGGCCGCACCTTGTACCAGCCGCGGGGCAAGGTGTTGGGCGGCACCAGCTCGATCAACGGCATGGTCTACATGCGCGGCACGCCGTCGGATTACGACAATTGGCGGCAGCGCGGCTGCGAGGGCTGGGACTGGGAGAACGTGCTGCCGTTCTTCAAGAAGGCCGAAAACCAGGAGCGCGGCGCTGACGAGTTTCATGGGATCGGCGGGCCGCTGAACGTGTCGAACCCGGTGCGCTCGCCGTTGGGCGACGCGATGGTGCAGGCGGCGGTCCAGGCCGGCATTGCGGCCAACGACGATTTCAACGGCTCGCGCCAGGAAGGCGTCGGCTATTACCAGACCACGACCAGCAACCGCCGGCGCTGGAGCGCGGCGCGCGCCTATCTGCGCGATGCCCGGCGCCGCCCGAACCTGACTGTCGCGACCAAGGCGCACGCGACGCGCGTGCTGGTCGAGAACGGGCGCGCGGTCGGCGTCGAGTACCGCACCCCGCAGGGCTTGTTCACCGCCCGTTGCCGCGGCGAGGTCGTCGTCTCGGGCGGGGTCTACGGCTCGCCGCAGCTGTTGCAATTGTCGGGGCTGGGCCCCGCCGATCTGCTGCGGCAGCACGGGGTCGCGGTGGTGCGCGACATGCCGGGGGTCGGCGCCCATCTGCACGACCATTTCAACACCTACCTGGTGTACCGCTGCTCGCAGCCGGTCACACTCAACGATTTGGCGATGAGCGGCATGCGGAAGCTGACGGCCGGCGTGCAATACGCGCTGAACCGCTCCGGGCATCTGTCCAACGCCGGGATCTATGCCGGCGCCTTCGTGCGCAGCGACCCGCGCCTGGAGCAGCCCGATCTGCAGATCAACATGTTCGGCTGGAGCGCGCTCGAAAGGCTGCGCACCGGCATCAAGCCGCACCCGTTCTCGGCCTTCACGCTGAGCCCGGTGCATCTGCGGCCGGAAGGGCGCGGCACGGTGCGGATCAAAAGCCCCGACCCGCTGGCGCCGCCGGCGATCCAGTTCAACTTCCTGGCCAGCGACTATGATTTCCAGGCGCTGATCTACGGCACCCGGCTCAGCCGCAAGATCGCCGCGCAACCGGCCTTGAAGCCTTTTGTCGTCGAGGAGGTATTGCCGGGCGCGGCGGTGCAGACCGATGACGACATCATCGAGGAGATCCGGGTGCGCGGCGTCTCCAATTTGCACCCGGTCGGCACCTGCCGCATGGGGCATGAGGCGGACGCGGTCGTCGATCCGCGCCTCAAGGTGCACGGCATCGAGGGGCTGCGCGTCGCCGACGCCTCGATCATGCCGCAGGTGCCGGGCGGCAACACCAACGCGCCCTCGATCATGATCGGCGAGAAATGCGCCGCTATGGTGCTGGAGGATGCCCGGGCGGCGTAGGCCGGCGAGCCGCTGCCGCAAAGGGGGCCGGCGTGAGCGTCTTGCGGCGACGCGCGGCGCAGGTTGGATTGCTTGTTTTGGCGCTGATCCCCGGGATTGCGGCTGCACAGGAAGCGGGCGGCGTTCTGCGCGTCGCCCATCGCGACAGCCCGGCGAGCATGTCGACGCTCGAGGAAGTGACGATCTCGACCGTCGCGCCGATGATGGCGGTGTTCGGGAACCTCGTCCTTTTCGACCAGCATGTGCCGCAAAACACCTTGCAATCGATCGTGCCGGACCTCGCCGAGAGTTGGTCGTGGAACCCGGACGGCACGCAACTGACCTTTCGGCTGCGCGATGGCGTCCGCTGGCACGACGGCAGACCGTTTACCGCGGAAGACGTCCGGTGCACCTGGGACATGCTGCTCGGCAAGGCGGCCGCGAAATTCCGCATCAATCCGCGCAAGCCGTGGTACTGGAACCTCGACCGGGTCACGACGAACGGCGATCACGAAGCGATCTTTCATCTGAAACAGCCGCAGCCGGCCTTTGTCGCGCTGCTCGCTTCCGGCTATTCGCCGGTCTATCCGTGCCACGTTCCGCCGCAGGAGATGCGCCAGCATCCGATCGGCACCGGCCCGTTCAAATTGGTCTCCTACAAGCCGAACGAGTCGATCAGCCTGGCCCGAAACACGGATTACTGGAGGCCGGGCCGACCCTATCTCGACGGTATCGAATGGAAGATCATTCCGAACCGTTCGACGGCGCTGCTCGCCTTTGTCGCCGGACAGGTCGATATGACCTTTCCGTACGAGGTAACCGTGCCGCTGTTGCGGGATATCAAGAGCCAGGCGCCCGACGCGATCTGTGAATTGCGGCCGCGCGGCGTCGCGAGCACTCTGATCGTCAATCGCGATGCGCCGCCCTTCGACAATCCCGATTTGCGGCGTGCGATGGCGCTGACCCTGGACCGCAAATCGTTTGTCGACGTGCTGAGCGAAGGACAGGCCGACATTGGCGGAGCGATGCTGCCACCGCCCGAAGGATTGTGGGGCCTGCCCCCCGACCGGCTGAAACGTTTACCCGGCTACGATCCCGATGTGCGGAAGAACCGCGCCGAGGCCCGCACGCTCATGCAGCAGCTGGGCTACGGACCGAACAACCCGCTCGCCGTCAAGGTGGCGACGCGCAACATACCGCTGTATCGCGACCCGGCGGTCATGCTGATCGACCAGCTCAAGGAGATCTACATCGCGGCCGAGCTCGATATTGTCGAGACCGCCAACTGGAACCCGAAAGTCACGCGTCGCGACTACATGGTCGGGATGGAGAACACCGGGACGGCGGTGGCCGACGATCCCGACCAGCAATTCTATGAAAGCTACGCCTGCGATTCCGACCGCAACTTTACCGGTTACTGCAATCGCGAGCTCGAAGCGGCGTTCCGGCGTCAATCCGCCGAGACCGACCGGGAAAAACGCCGGCAGCTGGTCTGGGATATTGACACCCGGCTGCAGGAAGAGGGTGCCCGGCCGGTGATCTTTCACACCCGCGGCGCGACCTGCTGGCATCCCCGGGTCAGAGGTCTGACCACGATGGTCAACAGCATGTACAATGGCTGGCGGATGGAGGACGTCTGGCTCGAAAGATGACTTTTTGGCGCCCCCGATCGCCGATCAGAGCCATGAGAAAATAGCGAGGCGGAGAGGCGAATTTCGCTTTACACTGCGGTCAAATCGCCGCAGCGGAGGGTTCGCCATGCAGTACCGTCGGATTTCGGCCGATTGCCACCTCGACCTGCCGTGGCTGCCGCCAGAGCTGTTCGTGTCGCAGGCGGCGCGCCAATTCAAGGACCGCATGCCCTATGTCGAGGAGGGTCCCGACGGGCGGCGCTGGGTTACCAAGGCGGGCGTCAACATGGGCATCCCCGGCGCCGTCGGCTCGGTCGGCGCGCCGTTCGTTCCCGGGCAGAATTACCGCGTCGACAAGATGGCCGAGACCGGCCTCTACGACGCCGGCAAGCGCGGCGAACGCCGCCCCGGCGACCCGCACCTCAGGATCAAGGAGATGGAGAAGGACGGCGTCGACGCCGAGATCATCTTCGGCATCCTCGGCGTCGCCTCGCGGCTGGAAGATCATGAAGCCGCCAACGAGATGCTGCGCATCTACAACGATTTCCTCCGGGATTTCTGCAGCCATTACCCGGACCGCCAGATCGGCCTCGCCTGCCTGCCCTATGGCGACGTGGAGGCTGCGGCAAAGGAGGTCTACCGGGTCGCCAAGCTCGGCCTGAAAGGCCTCGAACTGTCCTGTTCCTGGGACATGGAGCCGATGTGGCACCCGATGTGGGAGCCTTTGTGGAAGGCGGTCAACGACGTGCAATTGCCGCTGCATTTCCACACCTTCCCGTCGGTGTCGCAGAAGGTGCGGATGCAACAGCAGGGCCAGGTTCGCCGGATGGCGCAGTTCACCAGCGTCGCCGGCTTCCAGATGAATTTGATCAACATCATCGCCGCGATCATCGGCGCCGGTGTGCTGGAACGCTACCCGAACCTGCGGGTCGGCTTTGGCGAAAGCGGCATCGGCTGGATCCCCTATGCGCTCGACCGCATGGATTTCGAGTTCGAGGATCGCTTCCGCGACCTGATGAAGCTGAAGCCAAGCGAATATTGGCGCCGCCAGTGCCGCGCGACGTTCCAGTTCGACCGGATCGGCGCCAAGCTGGTCGAGGATATCGGGGTCGAGACCTTGATGTGGGGCTCGGATTATCCGCATCCCGACGGCGTCTGGCCGGAATCCTCGAAATACATCGCCGAGCAGTTCGCCGAACTGCCGGCCGACATCGTGCACAAGATCACCTGCGAGAACGCCGGCAAGTTCTACGGGCTGATTAACTGAGCCTCAAACCTAACCGGATTGGAACCCCGGAGCGGTGTCGGACCCCTTCTCGTACCGGCACCAGATCAGTATTGCCGCGACCTGACGTTTCCAATTTCCAAGGATGGAGCTCTCAACGCATCCTCTGCGCACATCAGTATACTCAGGAGTCGGTGAATGGAGGGAATGACCGATGGCCCCGCGCAGACGGAAGTCGATGAGTTCAACTGGTGGCATACTTTCACCTTCTCGAACGGCGCCAAGGCGCGCGGTGTTAAGAATGAAATATTGCTGGATGTAGAAACGGAGCACGCGTTCAGATATTTCAGAAGCGGTAGCACCGTATTAGACGTGGGAGCGGCCAACGGCTATTTCAGCATCGAGGCCGTTCGGCGTGGGGCAAAGCGGGTCGTAGCGTTGGAAAAATGGGGCTGGTTGGGAGACGGCTTCAAACAATTCGAGTTAGCGAGACGATATTTGGCGCCCGAGATTGAAGCTGTGCATCACGACGTCATGGATTTACGTTCGCTCTCGATCGGGAAATTCGATTACGTCCTTTTCATGGGAGTATTGTACCACCTGAAAAATCCTTTGCATGCTTTGGAAGTTTTAGCGGAATCGACGCTCGAACATTTGGTCGTGGAGACACACATCGACATCACTGACTACGATCGACCGGCAATGGTATTTTACCCCGGTAGTGAATTGAATGCAGATGCCTCAAATTGGTGGGGCCCGAACGTGCAGTGCGTTACCGAGATGTTGAAAATTGTTGGATTTGCACGAGTTGAATACTTAATCCATCCGTTGGCGCCTGATCGCGGCTTCTTTTATGCTTTCAAATGACATGCCTCGAAGGACCTACGGCCGATACCGGCTAGTCGAGTCAAAGGAGAACACGATGACCTATGACCTATTGATCAAGAACGGCCGCATCGTCGACGGCTCGGGCGGACCGTCGTATCGCGGCGATGTCGCGGTCAAGGACGGCAAGATCGTCGAGATCGGCAAATTGTCGGGACCGGCGACGCGTACGGTCGATGCCGCGGGCCAGGTCGTCGCGCCGGGCTTTATCGACAATCACTGCCATTACGACGCGCAGGTCACCTGGGACCCGCTGTGCACCTTCTCCTGCGACCACGGCGCGACCTCGGTCGTGTTCGGCAATTGCTCGCTGTCCCTGGCCCCGGTCAGGAAGGGCAAGGAGGACCGCCTCTGCGAGTTCCTGTCCTATGTCGAAGCGATCCCGATGGAGGTATTGCGCACCCTCGAATTCACCTGGGAGAGCTTCCCGGAATATCTCGAGCAGATGGACCACCATCTCGGGGTCAATGTCGGCAATCTGATCGGCCACACCGCGGTGCGCTATTACGTGATGGGCGACGAGTGCCAGAAGCGCACCGCCACCGACGACGAGATCAAGCAGATGCAGGATCTGGTGCGCGACGGCATGAAGGCCGGCGCGCTCGGCCTGTCGGTGTCGCGCAACCAGGGCCATTTCGACCCGCAGGGCGTCCATATCCCGGCGATCTGGGCCGATGAGAAGGAGATCTTCGCGCTTGGCGATGTGTTGCGCGAGATGGGCACCGGCCTGATCCAGTCGGGCGGCGGCAACGGCGCCGAGATGAAGGACGCGCTGATGAGCCGCCTCAGCGAGGCGACCGGCCGCACCGTCGTCTACAACAATCTCGGCCAGACGATGCGCCGGCCCGGCCAGTGGCAAAAGCAGATGGCGCAGGTCGACGCGACGACCGCGAAGGGCATCCGCGCCTTCCCGATGTGCACCCCGAACCGCATCACCGACTACTTCCAGATGCGCAACACCCAGACCTTCCGCGGGCTGCCGGTCTGGCACCCGATCTGCCTGTCCTCCCCCGAGGAGCAGCTGAAGGCCTATGCCGACCCGGAGATCCGCAAGCAGCTCCACGCCGAGGCGGTCGAGTTCAAGAACGGGCCGGCGATCGGCATCTGCAGCACCTGGTGGGACTACATGGTGGTGCAGACCGCCGTGCTCGAAAAGAACAAGTGGATGGAAGGCAAGACCATCGGCGAGATCGCCAAGACGCAGGGCAAGGGCATCATCGACGCCTTCCTCGACCTGACGGTCGAGGAGCATCTCGACACCGAGCTGCTGCACGGCGAGAACAATGTCGACGATGCGGCGGTCGCGCAGATCCTGACCTATCCGAACGCGGTGATCGGCCTGTCCGATGGCGGCGCGCACGTCCAGTTCCAGAGCGGTTATGGGTTTAGCACCCGGCTGTTGTCGGAGTGGGTGCGCGAGAAAGGGGTCATGACCCTCGAACAGGCGGTGCGCCGGCTGACCTTCGAATCCGCCTCGATCTTTGGCCTGCACGACCGCGGCCTGCTGCGCCCCGGCATGGTCGCCGACATCGTGATCTTCGACCCCGACACGGTGAAGCCGCTGCCGCTCGAAGTGCTGCACGACTTCCCGTCCGGCGCCAAGCGGATCAAGGAGCCGGCCCAGGGCATCCACATGACGATCGTCAACGGCCAGGTATTGCTCGAAGAGGGCAAGCACAGCGGCGCGCTGCCCGGCCGCGTGTTGCGCAACACCTACTACCGCGCCAACCACGCCTGACCTGACGCCTGCCCGCCGCCCCAGCGACAAGCCGGGGCGGCGGCATCGCCGGCGAGCCGAGACCCGGGTGCCGCGCCGACTCGCCGTGATATTCGGCCTGTTATCGCTTTGCGTCCTGATCGGATTCGGCTCGGGACAGGCAGCGGCCGCGGCGATCGGCGCCAATAAGTTCGACCTGCTGCTGCAATTCCTCGACACACAGCCGCCGGCCGGCGCCAACGCCGAAGGATATCGCCGGGTGCGCCGCGCGATGGCGGAGAAGGCGATCGGCGATGCGCGCGGTACCGGACTGGCCTTTCTGCGCGTCGCGGTGACCGGCTATTCGCCGGCGGATTTCGGCCAAAAGGCAAGCGATCTCGCGCTGTGGCAGCAGGACCCGCCGCGCTTTTGGCTGGCGGCCGACCGCATGTTCGACGCGCTCGACGCGGCCGGAATCCGGCTGGTCCCGACTTTCGTGTGGAACCTCGCCCAGTTTCCGGCCCTGGCAGGGGACAGCGTCGCGACCTTTGTGCGCGACGGGCAATCGCCGAGCCGGCAGCTCCTGGCACAATTCATCCGCGACTTCATCGGCCGCTACAAAAGCCGCCGGACGATCCTGTTCTACGAATTGACCAACGAGATGAACCTGGCGGCCGATCTCGACGGCCGCAAACGCCATTGCAAGGCCTCGGCTTGCGTGTGGGAGAATTTTACGACGGCGGAGATGACCGCCTTCGCGCGCGACCTGGTCGGGCTGATCAAATCGCTCGATGCCGCGCATCCCATCAGCTCGGGCTATTCGCTCGGCCATACGGCGGCATCGCATTTGGAGCGGCGTCCGGAATTCACCCCGCGCGGGCCTGACTGGACCGCCGATACGGCGCCGGATTGGGCGCGATACCTGACCGAGATCCACCAGCCCTTCGACATCCTTAGCCTGCACCTCTACCCGAAGCCCGATGCGACGCTGTTCGGCCGGACGCCCGGCGAGCAGTACCGGCTGGTGGACGATGCGGCCGGCATCGCCCGCGCCGCCGGCAAGCCGTTGTTCATCGGCGAGTTTGGCGACATGGGCGGCGCGACCCCGTTCCTCGCGCAGGTGCTCGACCAGATCGTGCGGGAGCGGGTGGATTATGCGGCGATCTGGGTCTGGGAGTTCTACCAGACCACGACCTACCAGGCGGCCAAGTTCAATGTCGAACCCGGCTTTTCCGACGATATCATCGCGCTGCTGCGCGAGGCCGAAGCGCGGCTCGGCCAGATGCCGCCGCAGCCCGATCCGACCCTGCCGCCGCGGGTCGTGCTGACCTGGCCGTTGCCTTGCGCGACGGTCGACCGGCCGCTCGACCTGGCCGCGGTCGCCAGCGACGGCGCCAAACCGGTGCAACGGGTCGAATTCCTGCTCGACGGGCAGCCGGTCGCCACCGCCGCGACACCGCCCTATACGGCTCATCTCGACCCGGCGGGCCAGAGGCCGCGCGACGCGACGATCACGGCGCGCGCCATCTCGCAAGCGGGCATCGCCGCCGAATTCCGCAGCACCGTCGGGCTGAACCAGGCCGGGGTTGCTTGCCAGCCATAAGTTCCGCGGCGGGCCATCCAGTGCTTTTACTGTTTCGTTAGGGAATCTGCGGCAAAATCGCGAGAGCCTGGCAATCTCGCCCGGACGGCAGCTACGAGCTTCTGCGTCTCCATCCTGTCCATGTTCACGCGACGATTTTGTCAAGGCCCGCCCCATCGACGGACGGGCCGGTCTGGGCTAAACTCGGCCGGCGCATACCTTCGTAGGACAAAGAGATGATTGTGCCCCGGCCCGCCGCCGCGGCGCCGCGCGCCATTATAGATTTTCGGGAAACGCCTTTATGTCAGACCTGTTCGAAACGACCGCCGACCGTTCCGTGACGGCAACGCTGGACGAAGCCACCGCGGCCAGCGAAGCGCGGGATTGGCCGCGCGCCGCCGCGTTGTGGGACGAGTTGCGCGCCGCGCAGCCGCAGGACCCGCATCGGTGGCTCAAGGCAGGCGAAGCGTATAGCGAAGGCCGGGTGCTGGACAGGGCCGAAGACATCCTCGGCGAGGCGGTCGTGCGGTTTCCCGACCATTGCTGGATCGCCTATCGTTACGCGGTCCTGGCGCGATATGCCGGCGACTTCGGGGAAGGGCTCGGGAGGATAGAAAAGCTATGGCGCGCCGCCCCGGATTTTTGGGCGGCTTGGGTCGAGTATGCCGACGCGCTCACACGGGTGGGCAATCGCAACGAGGCCGAAGCAATCCGCCGGCAAGCGGCCGAGCGCTTCCCGAACGAGTATTGGCCGAATTATGCGGTGGCGCAGCTGGAGGCCGAGCACAGCGACCCACGAGGCGCGCTGCGCATCTGGCTGACGCTGGCCGAGCGCTTTCCCGGCCAGCCGGCCACCGCCGCCGCCCTGAAAGCTGTGTCCGACGCGGCGGAGGACGAGCGCGGAACGGCGGCGCCGGATGGGCGATCTACGGATCCGGGCACGCGCGGGCTGACGGAACGCCTGTTCCAGAGGTCGCGGCGGCGCTCCCCGGGACGCCATTCCTGAAGGGGCGATCTCGCAGGGCGAAGTCCCCCGGTCGGGTGCCGCTCCGGATCGTCCCTGCCTCGCCTTCCTGATTCCTTTGCGTCCTGGAATTTGCGCGCGATGACCGCCGCCGGTGACGATCTCCAAACCCGCTTTGGCCGGATCCGAGCGATCGCGGAAACGGTGGGAGCCGAGCGCGTTCTCTATTTCCTCTACGACAAGTTTTATCCGGCCAAGCCGATTGCGATCGCATCCGATGATGCTGCGCTGACCGAACTGCACCGTCACGTGACCGAACTGCCCGCGATTTTACCCGGGCAACACCCTGAACTCCTCAAACTGTCCCAAGAGCTCGGCCTGCACGATATCGAGGACGTCGTGCTCTACGCGTCGGCGCTGCGGCAACGGTCTGGCGAGACGGTTTGGTTTCACTACAGCCTGGCGCTGGCGCTCAACCGGCTGCTGCTCGCAGGCGTGGAGGCGGCGCGGACGCCTTGTCTGCTGCATTCCCTTCTCGGCCTCCAGTACCGTGGGGGCGGTCGTCACCACGAACCGGCTCTGCACTCATTGATTGCGCGGGAGGCCGCAGAGCTCGCGCCGAGAGACGCGATCCAGGAGGGCATCGAGGCCCTGATGCTTGGAAACCCCGGACCGTTCGAAACCATTGTGGGGGCCGCCCGCTCGCTCGGAATGATCGAGGAGAATGATCAGCCTCGCGGTCAAATCAGTTTCCTCCAAGAGATTGCTCGTCGCTGCGGGCTCAACCTTCTGCAGGATCTTCCTCCGACCGCAACCGCGAGCGGCATCGCTCAGCTGAAAGTTGAGGCAGTGATCAAGCCGGAGCGAAGGCAGCTCCCACGCCCGGAGCCGGACGGTTTTTATTATTTGTTCCGCGGTTGTCCTCAAGAAGTCGAGGTGCCTAGCGTATCGGTATACGAGATCCCACAGGGGATCATTTCGTTCGATGTAACCCAGCGCGGATTGACGGAGTTCTACGTCTTCGATAGCGAAGGCCGCTGCCTGGAGGATTTGTCACACGGCATACGGCCGTTCATCCTCGAGGATGTCGACACGGTCGCCGGTCCGTTGGCGGTGGTGGGAGACAAGTACTCGGGAACGATGAACCTTTCGCATTTCCTGCTGGATCAACTGACGAAGCTGGCAGTCTACAAAAAGTATCTCGGCGACATACCGCGTTTTGTGTTGCCGGACGATCATCCCTATTACCATTCGGTGCTGTCGATCGCGGGTCTCGCGGAGCTCGCGCTGATCCCGCGACAGAAGCAGTTTTCGATCCGCAGCGATCGGCTGCTGATTGCCTCCAATATCGAGCCCGATCTGAGGCATCCCGCACATCTCGGCGCCAGCTGGGCATTGGACTTTCTGCGCGAGCTGTTGCCAACCGGACCGCCGGAAGGCAGCCGCGCGGATCGCAAGATCTTCATCTCACGCGCCGATG
>Ga0210400_10005336_pt1 | contig 10930 bp, 4 predicted proteins | sample IncBWH26MmetaG_FD_155456 | JGI IMG/M metagenome (GOLD analysis project Ga0210400, IMG submission 155456) | Forest soil microbial communities from Barre Woods Harvard Forest LTER site, Petersham, Massachusetts, United States - Inc-BW-H-26-M | ecosystem: Environmental > Terrestrial > Soil >...
CATCCATATCATGGTCATAGCTGGCGCCGGAGGGCTTCACAGATTCCATGACCATTTACTTGTGAGGCTTATTCCTCCCGAGTCATGGTAATCGGGAGCAACTTTGGGGAGGTCGCTCCAAAGGCATTTTGTTTTCAAAACGCCAGAATCGCAAGAATGCACAGGACGGGTGGCCCGCCCTGTTTCTCTTGTTTCAATGTGGAACTCCAAAAGGTTGGGTGCCCCGCACTCCCACCCCAGCAACAAAACCGAGTTGCTGGGGACCCCCGGTCTCGCGCTGTGTTCGCGAGGGCGGGGTGGGCAAGGAGGTCAGTCGCTCGTGCTGGCGACTTTGGTTAGAAGACCGGTGAAGAATGTCAGCGAAACCGCGCTGGCTATCAGAAGGAAATATCGGCCCACGAGACTGCGGAAGAAATCACTGCGTACGAGAAGCGCACCCAAGGCTGATCCAGTGAACTGAGAAGCGAAGAGAGTGCCGGCCCGCCGGTCGTCCAGATGCCAGCTTGTGTGAAGCGTAGGAAGAATGCAGCCAAGCAGGGTGTTTCCGATTCCGGTGAGAGCACATCCCACGTACAGCCATGCGACTGGCTTCTACGCTCGCCCGGCATCAATAACTGTGCCGCCCGCCTTGCGGGCTGTCCCGCGCGTCTTCCGATCCTCCGATCGTTCCGAAGACTTAGCTGCGTGAGTAGATTCCCGCACGATCAACTCGGGTTCTACCGTGATCTGTTCCCGGAATGGCTCCGAGGCATGAAGCCGGTTCAGAACGCATTGCGCGGCGATCCTTCCCATCTGTGCCAGTGGTTGGCGGATCGTGGTGAGTCTCGGATTGTTATAGGCGGCGGCGTTGATATCGTCGAAGCCGATCACCGAGACATCGAGCGGTACGCGCAGTCCAAAGTCTTGAAGCGCGCGTATCGCGCCAATGGCGGACATGTCGTTGAACGCGACCACGGCCGTGAAGCGCGTTCGGGCGGCAAGGAGGTGCTGCATCACCGGATAACCCAACTCCGGGGAGTGAACGTCGCGCTCGAGTTGCACAATGAGTTTTGGGTCTATAGGAATGCTCATCTCGCGCGCCACTTCAACGATACCGGACCAGCGTTCATCGGAATCTGAGCTGAACGGTTGGCCGCGCATGAACGTGATCCGTCTATGTCCCAAGGAATAAAGATGCGTCAACGTAAGTTCCGCTGCGCGCCGGTGATCCAGCACTACATTTGTAACTCCGCTAATGGAACGGTGGCCTGCGACCGCGGCAACCGGTACGGGAAAAGGATGCTCCAGGGCCGTATCGATAGCAATCAGGGCAGCCGAGCCCCGGCTGAGAAGCATCTGGCTGTATCGTTCGACCAGATCGTTGCGATGCCTGTGATGCGCGGTGAAGTAGAAGTATCCCGCCTCCATCAATTGATCGCCAATGCCGCTCATCACCTGCGTGTGATAGCCATCGTCGAGTTCGGGCACCAGGATTCCCACAGTCAGAGTACGGCGATTACGAAGAGAACGCGCCAGATGACTCGGCTGATAGTTGAATTGTTTCGCCGCGGCTTTGATGCGCTCGCGGGTGGCTTGGGGGATCGAACGACCCGAGACGTCGTTCAGCACAACTGAAACCGTGGCCGCGTTTAAGCCAAGATATTCCGCCAACTTCTTTAAGCAGATTGGCCCATCTCCACCCGGTTTCTTTTGTCTCATGAACTATGCGCTCTTTCTCACTTTGCGCGAACGATCATATGCCCATCGGTCACTGCGGGATTCGACGTCTTTCCAATCACTCCCATGCGGAGAATCGATCACCACGTCAGTGTTGTAACGGAGTCCGGATCCACCATCAAATCCAATGCCCGTTCGCCCAGCCGACATTCCAGCCTTTGTTGCTGGCCTCGATTCGTAACCACCAGCACATGGCTGCCATGGGGATTTTCTACGGCGACGTGATCGATACCCTCCAATTCTCCGTGAGAGGCTATCACTCGTGCCCCCCGGTCAATCACCTTGGAGTAATGCGCGAATGCCCAATATTGCCCGCTGCGGGTTAGTTTCCCGCTCTGGGAATCTATAGTAACGACTCCGCCGCACGAGAAGGGTCCAATGTTCGGCATCCCCCTCTCATCCAGCAAAAGATTCCAACCTACAATGCATTGCGCCCAGTTTCGCAGGATTTCTGTGAAACTGTGGGACCATTTCACCCAATCCGTCGTGTAGTCAGGACTATTGAAGCTAGGGCCGCCTTCCGTCCAGTAGTTGTGCTTGGTGGGAAAGGCTTCGCGTACCCGCGTCATCGCGTCAGCTGTGCCGACATATCCATGCCACGCAATTCCGTCGACGCGTTTGTTGACGGCCGGATCGCTGAGTTCGTCGAGCGCTCGTCCCCAAAGATTGTAGTTGTGGTCGAGGATCCAGATCTTTGTGTCGAGAGAAGCGCGCTCCAAGGCCGGCCCAAGATGGTTCTTGACGAATTCCACTTCGTATTCCTGCCCCCATAACGCCGCCGGCATCTTTCCGTCTTGATCGGTGTCGACTTCATTCTGCACGGTAACGGCATCGATCTTTACGCCTTCAGCGGAGTAAGCCTGCAGAAATTTCACGAAATACTCGGCGTACGGCGCAAAGTATTTCTTGCGCATCGATCCGCCCAGCATCGTTCCTCCGGCTTTCATCCAGCCTGGCGGACTCCACGGGGAAGAGAACAGGAATAGCCCTGGATTTACCTGGCGCGCAGAACGTAATGAAGGAAGGATGTATGCACGGTCGTGCTCTACGCTGAACTTGGATAATTCCGGATCCGGCTCGGGGCTGTCGTCAAAACTGTAGGTGCTTGTGGAATAGTCACTGGCTCCAATGCATGTGCGGGCCACGGAGAAGCGTAACCCGGCCGGTCCGAACAGTTCCGCCAGAAGGGCCGCTCGATCCTTGGCGTTCATGCGCTGGAATAAGTAGCAGGAGGCGTCGGTAAAGGCGGCGCCAAAGCCAAGAATCTCCTGATTGCGCTGAGCGGGATCGATGCGGATGCCCGTGAAAGAATCGCCGTGCGCGTCCCGCCATTGCGGAGCTTCGATCTCTTCTGACCGCCGGTTCTTCGAGGTAACCCACAGTCTTGTTCCGGACGGCGAACTACCCCAAAGCAAAGGACTCGGGGAGATTGCAACAGAAGCGACCGTCGCAGCACAGGTTCTCAGAAAAGCACGACGACTGCTGTCTGCGTTCAAGAATCCACCCTTTCCACCGTACAGCGAACAGTCCGGCAAAGAACAAAGGTCTCACTATGTAAGACAAACGAATTGCCTGAGAGTACACAATCTTTAAGAGATTAACCAATTAAGCCCAGTAAATCCAGCGGGCAAAAACAGCGGATGGGGCAATTGAGGCGCATCCGCGCCAACTTCAATAGACAAAACGCAGTTTTTTTTTGGCTTGACAGTGACTTACGACAAGAACTACTGTCCCGACGTCATATCGCAAAGACAACCGCTTGTCTATTGTGTCTTGACGCGGATGGCGGGGTTGTTACGGACCACCGCGGACTGAAGGCCGCGCAAAATGCGAATTTCGACGGTGATCGTCGATTCGGGAGGGGCGAAGCGCGAATTTGCAGAATTTCAGCAAAACTGCCCGCGTCTCGACTCGTTTCACGAACCGCATGTAGAACGAACCAAGAGGCCATGCATGTAGAAGAGGCCATGCATGCATGTAGAAAAAGCTCACAAAGGAGAGCACCATGAAACCGCATGAAGGCTGCAGCGTATTTTGCCTTAACGCGTCACGGAAGAAGAACTTGGGACAGATGGGAACCGCGAAACTGACCTGTGTCCTACTGACCTGTCTCCTAATGTTCTTTGTCGCCGGGGCGCTTTACGCCCAGAGCATCAGCAGCACAATCACGGGCGCGGTGGTTGACCCTCAGGGTTCGGTAATTGTGAATGCGAAGATAACGGCAAACAATGTCAGCAAGAATCTCTTCCTTACCGCCAACACGGACGCCCAAGGGCGTTTTGTCTTCGGGCAGATCGAGCCGGGAAGCTACAACATCACGATCGAAGCCCCAGGATTCAAGAAGCTCGAGAAGAATGGCATCGCGCTTAGCGCCAACACTGATCTCCCGTTAGGAGACCTCAAGCTGCAAGTAGGCGCAGTGGCCGAAACCGTTGAAGTGACCGCCGTCGGTCAGCAGCTGCAGACCGAGAGCGGCGACCGCTCCGACACACTAGTCAACAAACAGATCAACAACATCGCGCTGAACAGCCGCAGTTACTTGCCCCTGGTGGCCCTGGTTCCAGGAGTGACCACGGCGGCCCCGGAGGGTGGAGTCGCGGGCCGAGGAGGCCTGGGCAACATCTCTGTCAACGGAGTGAGGGCAAACGAGAACAACCTGGAGCTCGACGGGATCAATAACGTCGATACTGGCGCCAATAATTCCCAAAACGCGAGTATCAGCCTCGATTCGGTGGAGGAGTTCCGTATTCTCACCAACAGCTACGACGCCCAATACGGGCACTCTACCGGCGCCCAGATTCTGGTTCTGACGAAAAGCGGAACTCCGCAATATCATGGCAGCGGCTATTGGTTTCACAGAAACGAATCGCTGAATGCCAACAATTGGGCGAATGGCCTGACCACGCCCGCTAAACCGACGCCCTTGTTCCGGTTAAACGATGCTGGATGGACCCTTGGCGGCCCCGTCCAGATCCCTAAGGTATGGACTGGAATGAAAGAAAAGATGTTCTTCTTTGCCAGCCAGGAATATCAGGAGCAGTTGGCGCCGACCGGCAACCACTTTGCGACCGTACCCACCGCTTTGGAGCGGATGGGCAATTTTTCACAGAGTCTAGACAAAAATGGCAAGGCAATCGGTGCGCTCAAAATTCCCGCCGCCGTCTGCCCGACTTACACGGGAAACAACATCATTCCCCAGAGTTGCTGGAATTCTTCTGGCCAAGCCGTCTTAAACCTGTTTCCGTCTCCCACTAACAACACGGGCAGCACAAGTTCCAATTTCAACTCTGCGATTTCGAACCCTTCTCCACGGCGCGAGGACCTGGTGCGGGCGGACTACAATATTTCCGACAAGTGGAAGGCCTTTGGACGGTTTATCAATAACCACGATCAACAAGTGAACAATTACGGTTCGTTTGCGCTGCAAGCCGCCTTAATTCCAGAGCCTATTTCGATTGTCTCCCCCGGCAACGGGCTCGCGCTTGGACTCACCACATTTGTGAATTCAACCACCAGCAACGAGCTGACCCTGGGATGGACAAAGGGCAACATCTCGATTACTCCGGATACTCCCAATCTGAACCGGGCCAACACCGGGTTGAGCAATTTTCCGTTGCTCTTCCCCAGCGCGGTGCAGCTCAATACAATCCCGGTGTTCGAGTTCGATACTCAAGGCTCCGGCAAGATTGCGAACAGCAAGATTCTGGGCGGAAGCAACAACGGCGCCGGCCCGTTCCGCAACGGCAATACCACGATTCAGGTGAACGACAACTTCAGCAAGTCGTGGGGCCAGCACCTGATGAAGTTCGGCTTTTTCTTCGAACGCAGCCGCAAAGACCAGACCAACTTCGGGCCCATTGATGCCAGGGTTGATTTTGCAGACGGCGATAACTCAAATGCTTCCGATACCGGCGATGCATTTGCCAATGCTTTGCTGGGGATCTATCGCCAGTACACGCAGGCATCGAACTTCATCGATGGCAAGTATCGTTATTCGAATTACGAGTGGTACCTGCAGGATAACTGGAAGGCAACGCGCAGGCTGACGCTCAACTATGGTATTCGCTTCTACGTGATACCACAGCAATTCGAGGCCGGGTTATTTACCTCGAACTTCCTGCCTTCACGCTACGATCCCGCCATGGCGCCCCGGCTCTACCAGCCGGTCAACCGAACTTCAGGGCACTGCACGGATCCATCGATTCCTCTGGCAGCCACTACATGTGCCTTTGATCCAGTATCAGGCGGTTCTCAACCGGCCTTCGACATCGGCCGCACTGTGCCCGGTTCGGGCAACATCACCGATGGAATCTTCCAGGCTGGCCATGGAGTCAGCAAATATCTCACCCAGAACCGCGGCGTGCAGTATGCTCCGCGCTTCGGTTTTGCCTACGATGTCACGGGCCAGTCCAACCTGGTCGTACGCGGCGGGGGTGGCATCTATTATGACCGGTCGCAGGGGAACATTATCTTCGATGAGCTTGTCAATCCACCTTCTATCTTTACGCCGGTTCTCAACAATGGCTTTATAAGCCAGGTTACACCCCTGACGAACATCAGCAATACTCCGATCGGGCCTCCCAACCTCTCTTCGCTTCTAACTTCAGCCAAGATCCCGACGGTCTATTCGTTCAATTTTGGTTTTCAATCCCAGCTGCCCTATTCACTAGTGCTCGATACGGCTTATGTGGGTACGACCAGCAGTCACCTGGTCGAGAAGATCAATCTCAATGCGGTACCCTATGGCGCGGCCTTCCTGCCGCAAAACCAGGACCCCACCAAACCGGCCAATCCGGCGGTAGCCGGCAACAGCTCGCTGACGCGTGATTTTCTGCGGCCCTTCAAAGGCTATGGAGACATCACGCAATACCAGAACACCGGGTCGAGCAACTTTCATTCCCTGCAGGTCTCGCTCAACCGGCGCTATGCCAAGGGTCTTTTCCTGGGCGTTGCTTACACCTATGGCAAATCGCTGGGTATTACCACTGCCGATACCGATTTCATCCGTATTGACAATCTCAACCGGCAGCAGAACTATGGGCCGCTGGGCATTGACCGGCGCCAGACCGTGGCCATCAACTACATCTACGAGACTCCTGGATTCTTCGCAAAGAACAGTTGGCGGCATTCTGTCTTAGACGGCTGGCAGATCTCAGGCCTCACCCGATTCCAGTCCGGAGCGCCTTTCGAGGTAACCGCCTCGGTCAATGGCCTTGGCAACCAAAATATCACCGGTTCTTTTACCGAGGGATCGCGTGTGCAGCTGGTAGGCAACCCATTTTCCGGGATCAGCGGCGACGTTTTCCATCGCATCAATCCGTTGGCCTTTGCTCCACCCGCGGTGGGGAACATAGGGCTGGGCGAGGGCCGCAATCCATTTATCGGCCCCGGCATCAACAACACGGATCTGTCACTGCAGAAGACATTCGCGGTGAGGGAACGCGTTTCCCTGCAGCTCCGCGTGGATGCCTTCAACGCTTTCAATCATCCCCAGTTTACGGGGATCAATAGCAACATTCAGTACAAGACCATTTCGGGTGGAAATGGTTTAAGCAATATCGCTAACTTGGCTGATCCAGTTACCAATCAGAATGGGTTTGGCTCGGTCACTGGCGCGCGTGATCCGAGGATTTTGCAGACTGTGATTCGTGTTGTGTTTTGAACGCGGTTGTCAGCTCCCAGTCGCGACGGAACGTCTAGGCAGGGTTGCAGGTCGCATGGCCTCAATCACCACTACGACCTCGCGGTTCGCTTCGGTTGATACCTTCAATCGACTGCGTTCGGCGGCGACGCTTTCAGCGCGGCGCGCGAGGCTATGGCCTCGCGTGTTGTCCCGAGGGGACAAAGATGCCATCTGAGGCAGGCCGGCAGAAACGCCCCGCCCTTGTCGCCGCCCGCAGCGGCGCGTTTTCGCTGCGCGAAAACGTTCAGAGGTGATTGATTTTGATTGGTCGGTGAGAGAGGATTTGGACCTCCGACCCCTTGGACGGCTTTCTTTCGGCGGACTGGAAGTCCGCCTTCCCCCGACTAGATGTCGGGGGCTCCCACCCTACAATTACAGAGCGAACTCCGAGACCAAGAGACACTCGCTCCGCTATCCGTGTTGCCAAGCAAGCGCTTCAGACTCGAAATGCAACTTCAGAAAGACCCTATGAAAACACTGCTCGCTGCGATCGCGCTCTCAATCACTGCCGTTTCGCTCTCGGCATCGTCATCCTCGTATTACCCAAGCCGTTTGGACGATCCCAAGGCGGTTTACCTGACCCCGGAGAACTTTCCAGTTCACGGAGACGGGATCGCGGACGATACCGACGCCGTTCAGCAGGCAATCAACAACGTTCAGGAGACCACGAACCAAGGCATTCTCTTCATTCCTTCTGGCCGCTATCGCCTCAGTAAGACGATCTACATTTGGCCCGGCATCCGAGTGATCGGATTCGGTGAAACGCGACCGGTGTTCGTGTTAGGCGCGGATACGTCAGGTTTTCAGCAGGGTCCGGCCTATATGGTCTTCTTCGCTGGCTTCCGCCCGGGCTCGATTCGACCGTCCAACTCCTCGGGAGCCGCCAGCCGCAGGTTTCCCCCCGCTGGCGCCAAGCCGCCCGATGCGAGTCCGGGAACATTCTATTCGGCGATGAGCAATATCGACATCGAGATCGGAGAAGGAAATCCCGGCGCGGTGGGAGTGCGTGCCCATTATGCGCAGCATTGCTTTCTGGCGCACATGGATTTTCGTATCGGATCGGGACTTGCGGGAATTCATGACGGCGGCAACGTGGCGCAGGACCTGCATTTTTATGGAGGACAATACGGCATCTGGACCCGTAAGCCTTCTCCCGGCTGGCAGTTCACGATCGTCGACGCCACCTTTGAAGGGCAGCGTGAAGCCGCGATCCGAGAGCACGAGGCCGGTCTTACGCTGATCCGTCCGCAGTTCAAGAATGTTCCCACCGCGATTTCAATTGATCCGAAATATGCCGACGAACTTTGGGTGAAAGATGGACGCATGGAGAATATCTCCGGCCCTGCGGTGATCATCAGCAACGAGAACGGCGCGCGCACTGAAATCAATATGGAAAATGTGGCGTGCCGCAACGTTCCCGTTTTTGCATCGTATCGAGAAAGCGGGAAACAAGTCGCCGGCGCCGGGGAAACCTATGTCGCAAAAACGTTTTCTCACGGGCTCCATTTTGACGACATCGCCGCCGTGCCAAAGATTCAGGATGTTTATGAAACGACGCCTCTGAAGGCGCTGCCTGAGCCAACCAAATCGGATATCCCAGATCTGCCGCCGATGGATACGTGGACGAATATTCGCAGTCTTGGCGCCCGAGGCGACGGTGTGGCCGACGACACGGAAGTGTTGAAGAAGGCAATCGCCGCTCATCGCACGATTTATCTGCCGTCGGGCCAGTACTTGGTGAGTGACACGATCACGCTCCGGCCGGAAACAGTGCTGATCGGTCTCCAGCCCAGCGTGACACGGATCGTTCTGGCCGACTCGACGCCAGCCTTTCAGGGTGTTGGAAGTCCCAAGCCGTTGCTTGAAACTCCCAAGGGCGGCACCAACATCGTGACCGGCATCGGCCTATACACCAACGGCATCAATCCTCGAGCTGTAGCCGCGAAGTGGATGGCCGGACCCGAATCGCTTATGAACGATGTGCGCTTCCTGGGCGGACACGGTACGGTTGAGCCGGGCAGCACCGCGGAAGAAGCTTCAAAAGTTTGGGAGAAGATTTACAACAATACGCACACCGCCGATTCCGATCTGAATCGACGATGGGATGGGCAATATCCGAGCCTGTGGATCACTGACGGTGGTGGCGGCACATTCCTCGACATCTGGACGCCGAGCACGTTTGCGCAAGCTGGCCTGTACATCTCAAACACGACGACCGAGGGACGCATTTACGAGCTTTCAAGCGAGCACCACGTTCGCAACGAGGCGGTATTACGAAATGTTTCAAATTGGAAAATCTATGCGCTCCAGACCGAAGAAGAGCGAGGTGAGGGCGGTTTCGCGCTACCACTCGAAATCGACAACTCGAGCAACATAACCGTGGCCAACCTGCACATGTATCGCGTTGTGAGCAGCTACCAACCCTTCCCTTACGCGATCAGAGTCACAAATTCCAAAACTATCCGGCTCCGCAACGTTCATTGCTACGGCGACAACAAAGTATCCTTCGACAATGCGGTTTATGATCAGAGCCACAGCCTCGAAGTGCGTCAACGTGAATTCGCCTGGATGACCATCTCCGGCGATTCGCCGAGAGCTTTGCCGGAGAATTCTTCCCCCGTCTTAGCCGCTGGCGCGAAGCTGGAAAAAGTCGCCGGTGGTTTTTTCAATATCTCGGGCGGAGCGGTGGACAAATCCGGCGACCTCTATTTTGTCGATGCCAAATGGCAAACCATCTACCGCTGGTCCGCCTCCAAGCGGCAGCTATCGAAGGTCCGCGATAATCCTCTCGACCCCGTCCAACTAGTCTTCGATGACGCCGGCGATCTGATTGTGTTTTCCTACAACGGAAAGGGCACTGTATACAGTTTCAAGCCTGACTCTTTAGACGATGAGATCACGCTGCTAAAGCCTGAACCGTCCGCGGCGCGCCCGCAGATGACTCCGGTTCTTGCTGTCGATTATTGGAGAAACGAAAACGATTTCACTGAGGCGGCAGCGGTCAAGAAGCCCTATCATTTCGTGTCACCCGACGGCACCGTCTTCATTCCCGCCGGGGAAGACTTCGTGAGCGGGCAACTTTACTACGGCTCCAAGTTGCACGACGTGTTGCGAGCCTTCGGCTTGGCGCGTGTCGTGCCAGGCCAGCCTTTTTACGTTTCCGATGAGGCGGACGAGAAAACCTATTCTGCAAATGTCGCCGCCGACGGTACCCTATCCGATCTGAAACTCTTCGCGGAGCGCGGCGGAGAAGGCTTGGCCGTGGACAAGCAGGGCAACGTTTACATCGCCGCAGGCCAGGTGTTCGTATTCGACCGGTCCGGACAACAGATCGGCACAATCAAGGTCCCTGAACGACCTTCGCAACTTCTATTCGGTGGGCCTGATCGCAAGACCCTGTTCATCGCGGCGCGCAGTTCGTTGTACGCCGTCCAAACCCGCTACCCGGGCCGCTAGCGAACCACGCAAGCGGCCTGAGTGCGACTTCGGCTGAAGGTTCCGAGACGCCGACCGCATGGGCTGAGTAATCCC
>Ga0210400_10005337_pt1 | contig 10930 bp, 8 predicted proteins | sample IncBWH26MmetaG_FD_155456 | JGI IMG/M metagenome (GOLD analysis project Ga0210400, IMG submission 155456) | Forest soil microbial communities from Barre Woods Harvard Forest LTER site, Petersham, Massachusetts, United States - Inc-BW-H-26-M | ecosystem: Environmental > Terrestrial > Soil >...
CGGACTGCGCATCACCCCCAACGTGTTCACGACGCCCCACGAGATCGACCGCACGACGGACGCCCTGCACCACGCCCTCTGCTCTGGACTCGATTGACCCCTTCGCTCTGGCTGTCTCGATGGCTGCGGACCGCACCCGCGCCACTCCTTGTTCTGTGCTCGGTCTGCATCACGCAGGTCGGGAGCGCTCTGGCCAAGACCCTATTCGCCACGCTCGGCACGCGCGGCGCCGTCCTCGTGCGGGTGTCGTTCGCCGCGCTCATGCTGCTCGCCATGCATCGCCCATCGCTCCGCCGCACACCGCGACGCGCCCTCGGACTGGCGATCCTCTTCGGCGTGGTCCTCGGCGCCATGAACTGGTCGTTCTACGCGGCCCTCTCCCGCATCCCACTCGGCGTCGCCGTGACCGTGGAGTTCGTGGGCCCGCTGGGCGTCGCCGTCCTCCACTCGCGTCGCCCGCGCGACCTTCTCTGGGTCGCCCTCGCCGCGGGAGGCATCGCGCTCCTGGCGCCGGTGGGCATCGGCGGCCCCGACCCGATCGGTCTCGCGCTCGCGACCTTCGCCGGCGTGTGCTGGGCGCTGTATATCATCCTCGGCGCACGCGTGGGCCAGGCCTTCACCGGGGGCACGGGCCTCTCGCTCGCCATGGTCGTCGCCTCGCTCTTCCTCGCGCCCGGCGGAGTGGCCGCCGCGGCCCCGATCTTCGTCACGCCACTGCTTCTCCTGACCGGCGTCGCGGTGGCCGCGTTCTCCTCGGCGATCCCCTACACGCTCGAGATGGAAGCCCTCCGCCGCATGCCGTCCCGCGTGTTTGGCGTCCTCATGAGCTTGGAGCCCGCCGTCGCCGCGGCCTGCGGGTTCCTCATTCTCGGGGAACGACTTGGTCCCCGCGCCCTGGCCGCAATGCTGTTGATCACCGCGGCCAGCGCCGGCGTCACCGCCGAGGGCCTCGAGACGGCCTAGCTCGCGACGATTGTCACTTCGGTCGATCTGGAACCTGCATCGGCGGCCCGCGCATGTGACCGCCGCGCTGACGCAGCTTCTCGAGCGTCGCACGCTGCTCCGGCGTCAACACCGCCTCGATGGCCGTCCTCGTCGAATCGACCAGTTGGCCCAGCCGGTCCTTCACCGGCGCCATGATTTCACGACGCTCCGCCATGCCACGCGTGACGATCGAATCGACACGTACGCGCTGCGCCGGCGTCAGCGACAGGTCCTCCGCGAGCCGGTCCGTCACCCATTCCGCGCTTGGCTCGAACGGCTTATCTGATTTCCGGCCGCCGTCGGGCGGACCGAGAAGGAATCGCGTCGGCGATCCCGGCATCATGCCGTGCCGATGCCCGCCGGGCAGCAGCAGCAACCGATCGGAGGCAATCCCCAACAGCACACCGCTGACCAGTGCCAACGCGACCACCAGGGCGGCCACAATGCGCGCCGGCACCGCCACCATCCTGATTACTTGGTCGACGCCAGCGCGGCGTCGACGAGCGCCGCACCGGTGCGGGGCCCCTCAATAAGCGGATCGACATCATTCGCAGCGCCACCGCCACGCACGGCCCGCAGCCACAGTGACCCGTCCGCCGTATCGGCGACCGCCACCGACGACGACAGCGTCGAGCCCGCGACGGTGCCAACCGATCCCATCCCGATCATCGCCATGACGCTCACGGCCAGTCCGATGGGCACGGCCGGCCGGATCCACGCCGCGGCGTACTCCCACCACCGCCTCCCGCGCCGCGCCACATCGAGGAACGCCGCGGCGTCCCCGACGATCGTCCGGCGGAGCGTCCACCAGTCGACCTCCGTGGCAGCCGGAGGACCGGCCACGGCCCGCAACGCCTCGACCAGGTCCATATCCAACCGCCGCCCATCGCCCCGGCGCCCCCGATCGCTGTCAAATCGCATCGGCGCCTCGATGCATCGGGGCAAGTACCCCCCGAAGCCGGTGCCGCGCCTCGTGCAGGTACCACCGCACCGTGTTCGGTGACAGATCCAGCATCTGTGCCACCTCCGCCGTGGCAAACCCCTCCAGCTCGACGAGGCGCACGATCAACCGGTGCCGCTCGGGCAGCGCGTTGACAGCCGTCCGCAACCGGGCATACGCCTCGGCGCGCTCGGCCAGGATCTCAGGCGTCGCCCCGGCCGATGCCGTCCCCTCGGGCACGGCCTCCGTCTGGCGCACACGCCGCGACTTGCGGGCGTTGAGACCACGGTTCACCACGATCCGGAAGAACCACGGCGCGAACGGCCGCGCGGGATCGTAGCGGTCGATCTGCTCCAGCACCGTGATGAACGCATCCTGCACCAGATCCTCGGCGTCCTCGCGATGCTGCATGACGTGGTACGCCACCGCGAACGCCCGCCGCACATAGCGCCGCACCAACTCATCGAAGGCCTGAGAATCGCGGTCACGAACGCGCCCGATCAGCTCTGCCTCGTCGAGGCGATCAGACGTCCGGCCGGGGGACTGCGCGTGTTCGAGTATCAGCGGTCGCATACTGTTACTACTCAGAACCGCCCCGGAACGTTGGTGTCCACCCCCCCGAACACCAGTCGCCGCCACCAGCTCGATCGCCCCGCCCCCTGGGCCGCCTCGACCGCGTTCCGCCACGCCCGTTTCATCGCCGCGGCGTCGGCGAACCGCGCGCTCGGATCCGCGGCCAGCCCGCGCGTGAGCCAGGCCGCGATCTCAGGATCGAACGCCGACAGATCGAGCACGCCGGCCAGCTGCTGGGCCAGAATCGTCCGGGCGTCTCCGTCCCCAAACGGCGGCCGGCCGGCCAGCACAAACGCCACGATCGCCGCCAACGCAAAGCAATCGACCGCGGCCCCTTGAGCCTCCCCGAGTAGTTGCTCGGGCGCGGCGAACGCCGGCGTCCCGGTCGTCCCGCCAGCATCCTCGCCCGGCATGTGGGCGATACCAAAGTCACTGATCCGCCAGCGTCGGTACCGATCGATCAGAATGTTCTCGGGCTTGAGGTCGCGGTGGACGACCCCGATCGCATGCGCGGCGACGAGTCCATCGAGCACCAGCTCGACTTGCGGCGCCACGTCCAGGAGCGGCCGCGGACCTCCCCGGTCGACGAGGTTCGAGATCGAGCCGCCCTCGGCGAGCTCCATGGTATACCATGAGACATCGCCCCGTTGATCCCAGTCATAGATCGGGACGATCGCCGGGTGCGCCAGCTGCGCGGCCAGCTGTGCCTCGCGCCGAAAGCGACCGACCGCGACCGCGTCCTGCGACACCGACGCGTGCAGCATCTTGAGCGCGACCTCGCGCTGCAACGCCAGATCGCGAACGCGCCACACCGACCCAAATGTGCCCCGCCCGAGCGGCGCCAGCACCTCGTAGTCGTCGGCCAACGCCCACCGGAGTCGCTGCTCCGGCACATCGGGGGCGACGCTGCCTGCCTCCCCCTCGAGGAGGAGCGCGCGGCTCCCACTGACCCGATCGAGGGCGCGCAGCAGCGCGGCGACCGACCGGTGGCGCGCCTCGGGCGTCGGCTGCAGCGCGCGGTCGAGTACCGCCGCCAGCGCCTGTGGACAGTCCGGCCGCACCAGGCGGATCGGCGGGATGTCGCGCGCGGGCGGCAGCTCACCCGTCAACAACGCAAAGCAGACCGCGGCGAGCTGCCACTGATCGCTCCGTGCATCGGGTGACCACCGCCCGCCGTTCCATTCCGGCGGCGGTGCCAACCACCGTCGGTCCGGGATCAACCCGCCAGGCACCGCGTCGCGCGGCACAGCCCACTGCCACGCGAGCAGCCAGAGTCGGCCAGTCGGACTCACCCACACCGAGTGCGGAGAGACCGCGCCGTGCGTGGCGCCGGCATCGTGCAGATACGCCAGCACCGACCCCGCGGCGCGCAGAATCTGCACAACGTACGCGACGTCGGCCGGGCCAAGCCGCGACGTGCGGGCAGCCAGCGTCTCCCCTTCGATCCACCGTCTGAGATATCCGGGCCCGCGCCGCGTGTCACGCTGAACGGTCCAGTAGTGATACGTCGTCGGCACCGACGGATGGTTGCGGTGGGCCAGTTGTCGGGCCTCCGTCTCCAGCCACGCGGCGTGGTCGGGGTTGGGCGCCGTGACGAGCGCCAACGACCGGCCAAGCGCATCGACCACCTCCTGGGAGTGTCGATGCTCGCTCACCACGCCGCCCCTTCCCCACCGCCAGCCCGGCGGCAACTGCCACCCGGCCAGGTGCGCGGGCACGCCCGTTGTCAGCTGGTTGGGGCCCAGCACGGCGGCCGGCACGCCCGACGACGGCGTCATCATGTTCGGCACGCTCGTCCTCGGCGCGGTCGTCATTCCAGCATCTCACCATCGGACGCCGAGCGAACGGCGATGAGCGCGATCGTCACCGTCGTCCCCCGCCCCCGTTCGCTGGCGACCCCGATCGACCCGCCCCACCCATCGACGAGCCGCCGACTGATCGCCAATCCGAGCCCACTCCCACTCGTCCGCGTCGAGAACCGGGGCTCGAAGATCCGCGGCATGACGTCCTTCGGGATGCCGTCACCGTCGTCCTGCACCGTCACGACGACTCGCCCAGGCTCACGCACCGCCCGCACGTCGACCCGTCGGGCGCGCGCCAACCGCGAATTCTCCAGCACATTCAACAGCACCTCGCGCAGCTCCTCGGCGCGTGCCCGCGCCACGATCCCGCCCTCGATCGCCAGTGACCAGACAACGCCATCGACACCCATGCGTTCCAGCTCCACGACGTCACGCACCACCGCGCCGATATCGGTGGGCTCGGCCGGCGCCCGCTCTTCCGGTGCGCTCCCGTAACGACTGAAGGCGCGCGCAATCTGATCGAGTCGGTCGATCTCGGCCAGAATCCGCGTGGCGTTCTGCTGTAAGATGCGGTCGAAGTCGGGCCGCGCGTCGGATCTGGCGCGTAACAGGTGCTGCATCCCGAGCCGGATCGGCGTCAGCGGGTTCTTGATCTCGTGTGCCACCTGCCGGGCCATCTCGCCCCACGCCAGCACGCGCTGGCTGGCGCCGAAATCGGCCGCCATACGCCGGAACGCCGAATAGACGGGGGAGAATTCGGCCGGGGGCTCGCGCCCGAGATCCGGCTCGCGCTCCCCCGCGGCCGCCGCCAGGGCCGCTCGCCGCAGGGCATCAATCGGGCGGGCGAGCTGCCGGGCCGCCAGTCCGCTCAGCCAGAGCGCGGCCACCGCGCCAATGGCGCTGGCAAACAGCAGCAGGAGGCTCAAATCACTCCTGCGACGGTCGAGCTCGACATCGTTGGCCCGGGCCGGCGCCGCCATCACGACGTGCGCGCCGTTCGCGTCGGTCGCCGCCCGATACCCCAGCAGCGCACGCGTACCCCCCAGTGCCTGGACCCGCCTGGCCGTGACCTCAGCGGCCAGCCCGAGCCCCAGGTGCACGTCGGGGGGCAAGTAATGCCCGAGCGGCGCCAACTGGGCCAACAATGTGTCGCTCGTCGCGTCCAGCTCCCCGCCCCGATACAGAAAAATCGGCGTGTCGAACTGTTCGCCGGCCAGCGGCAACTGATCGATCTCCCCACTCGTGGCGACCGTGCGCAGCGCCTCCCACACGAGCAACGCTCGTGACTGGGCATCATCCGACGCCAGCCGATTGTACGACCAGACCGCGAACAGCATCGCGGGCGCCAGGAAGAACGCGAACAACACGACCGTGAGCTGCGCCCGATAGCTGTTGGCCCACACACGCGCGCGCCCGCGCGCCCATCGCCAGAACCCGCCGCGGGCGATCGCCGCGACAGTCCACAACACGCCCACCATGACCAGGTCGAGCAACAACAGTAAGGTCCCCCGCTCGGCGAGCGTATCGAGCGAGCGGAGGTCGATTTCCACGTGCGCGCGCTCGGGGCCCGTCGCGCCGGCCACCACCCAGTCAGCGTGCAACGCGTTGCCCTGGCGGCTCCAGCCGCTCTCCACGTCGGACGGCGCCGTGCTCGCCGGCAACCCGATGAGCGACAGCGTGTAGGCAGGCACCGATGGCGTGTCGGCGGGGATCCCAAACAACGGCGCGTACGGCTCGGGGCCGATCAGCCGCGTCTGCGCGGCCACCACGACGGTCGTCACCCCACCCGCGCCGTTGGGCACGGCGAGCACGAGCTGCTCGCCTGGCATGCCCCGCGCGGAGTCGAGTACGACGCTGTCGGCCTCGTACGCGGCGAGCGCGGCACGCACGACGGCCGCTTCGGGAATCTCGAATCGGTCGAGCATGAGCGTTGCGCCGATGTCGAGCTGCCCAGCGCTGTCGGGCCACCACGTGGCCAGCGCCACCGGATACCCCTCGGCGGCAAGCAGCGATCGCGCGTAGACCGTGAGCAGCGCCCCCCGCGTGCGTGGCGTCGGCGCCGCCTCCAGGTCGAGGCCAAACCGTTCGAGCGCTACTTCGGCGCTGCGGTCCGGCTCACGCAGGCCGGCCACGTCACGCGTGGCCAACCCGACGCGTTTCTGCGCGCTCGTCGCCCAGATCAGCACCGCCGCCGCGAGCCCCGCGGTCAGCGATGTCAGGAGCACGCGCCAGCGCGCCTCCCGCACAAAGATCGTGGCCGCCGCGGCAACGGCGCAGACGGGCGAGTACCAGGTCGGCCACCCTACGTCGGGTTTCCACAGCATGGGACCCAGCAACGTGGCCCCAAGCACGATCGCCACCGCCCAACCCACCGGAACCCCGCGCCGCTGCCCGAGCGCGCTCTCAGCGGCGATCCCCGCCACAATCAGCACCGCCAGACCAGCCAGCGCGATGGTGAGCTGCCAGACCACCCACAGCTCCACCGGAATCCCCGAACTGGGGGGCGTGATGCCTTCGGCCAGCCCTTGGAGCATGTACGGACCGGCGCCGCACGCGCCGAGCGCGAACACGAGCGCCAGCGCGCGCGGCCGGATGCGCAGGTGCGCTCTCGCCGCGGCCAACGCGCCCAGCACGGCCAGGGCGCTCGTCACACCGAGCGCACTCACGGTCGACGTGAACGGGCCACCCACCCGCGAATAGAAGTACGTCGGATCGAACACCGGGCTGACGTTCGAGAACGCATTGAGCGGGACGATGGCGACGGCCGCGACGGGCACCGCCAGCGCCGCGAGCCGCAACCCGAGGGACGAGCCTGGACTCCAGGCCGCGACCACGAACGCCGCCAGCGCCAGCGCGAATATCACCGCCCCCCGGTTCCGCCACCGCGCCGCGGTCCGCGGCTCGAGCTCATCGCGGCGCGGCTGGTGGGGCTCGACGACCAGGAGCGGGCGTCCGAGCGGCGCGACAATGTCGCCAACGGCCCCGCCGCCCCGCCCACGATCGCGGTGGACGCTCGTCGCCGGATCGCCGAGCGTGAACCCCGAGACGCCGGTCCGGCCGGCGACCACTTCGTCCAGGGGCGCGGAGATGCGGTCGGCTGGCGGTTCGGCGTGCAGCAGCGCCACAGCCACCGCGCGGTCGCCCGACGAGTCGGCCACGGTCGCCTGGAGCGTGACATAGAACGGCGAGCGGCCCACGACGAATGGTGACAGGTCGTCGACCGGCGCGATCCGCAGCGTACCGGCCCACGCCGCCGGGTGCCCCTGCCGGAAGAGCACGAGCCCCGTCTCGCCCGGCCCACCCAGCTTGTCGCGCCGAATGCGATCGAGCCATGCGAACGCTCCCTCCGGATCGGCTGGCGCGCCCATCGCCGCCGCCGCGGCGGTGCGTAGCGCACTCGCGCGTTCGTCCAGCGCGTCGTGCATCGTCCCGCGGCTGTCGTTGGCAAGTTCGAGCGCCACTCGAGGCCAGGCTACCTCGATCTGGCGAAGGCGCGCCTGCCCGATCCCCGCCACGGCGCAGAAGACGAGCAGCAGCAACGACGTGACGCGCGCGGTGCGGGCGCCGCGGCCGCGCGCGCGAGCGGCCAGCACGCAGGCGAGGACGGTGGCGCTGGTCGATGCGGCGACGTAAGGTAAGTCGGCCTCTCGGAGCCAGCCCGCGCCGGCGATGAGCGCCAGCGCGGCGGCCACCGACCACCAGAATCCATCCTCGGTTCGTGGTGGGCTCGCGGTCTCGTTTCCTTCGGACATGACCCATTCGCCCGGAATCGACCGATTCCAGAACCGACCACGCAGACTGCGCGAGCTACCGCCGGGCCGCGTGGCCGCCACGATCGCCGAGGATCCCAGGCTCATCGTTCCCATTGGCACCTGTGAAGCGCATGGGCCGCACCTGCCACTCGGCTGCGATACGATCATCGTCGAGCATCTGGCCGACGATCTGTCGGCCGAATTCGGCGTCCTACGGGCCCCGGCAGTCGAATACGGCGTGAACGCGGAAACGGCGCATCCGTCACCCGGCAACGGCTCGGTGCGCAAGAAAACGCTGCACGCCCTGCTCAACGACCTCCTCGCCTCGTGGGAAGCGACCGGGGTCCGTGAGTTCATCTTGCTCACGGCGCACGCTCACGATGCCCACCAGGACGCGCTGTCGACGGTCATCACCGCCGAGGCGCGGGTCCGGGTGGTGGACATCTTCGCGATGCACCTCGCGGATCTCCTCACCGGTCAAGCCGAGGCGTTGCACGGGGATGAGGTCGACACCTCGCTGTTGCTGTATCTGGCGCCGGAGCTGGTCAACATGCGATTGGCCCAAGACTATAGTTTGTCGGCCGTGGAGCAGCGGCGCCACCGTCGCGGCCACGCGCCGGAGCGCGACCACGTCATGGGCCGGCCGACGCTTGCCACCGCCGAGACGGGGCGGGCGCTCTATGCGCGGATTCGGGAGCGAGTGGCTATGCGGATCTTCGAGCCGCCGACGAGCGCGTGACCCGACGCCACCTGCTGGTCTGGGCGGTGTGCGCGCAAGCGGTGGCGGCACGACCGGCCGGCGCCCAGAACGTCGTCGACGCCGGCAGCTTCACCATCCTGGTCGACGGTGCTCGCGCCGGCCGCGAGACGTTCGTCATCCGCCGCCAGCCCGGTCCGGCCACGACCGCCGGCTACTTGGCGAGCGGGACCGTCCTGTACGCCGACCGTCGGCTGGTGCCAGCGCTGACAACTGATTCGGCAGGAGTGCCAGTGACGTACATGCTCGACGTGCGCACCGGCACGACCCGGACGGCCCGCGTGAGCGCCCAGATCACCCGGGGACGTTTCACCCTCCGCACGCAGACGCCGTCCGGCGAGTCCGCCCGCGAGCTCGTGCTCCCCGTGGGCGCCGTCATCGTGGACGCGGACATCTTTGACGAGTATTTCTTTGTCGCACTGGCGGGACGGCACGGACCGATTTCTATCCTCGATCCGCGCCGGGGCACGCAGACCTCGGCGCAGGTCGTCGACACCGGCCCCGAGCGCGTGATGGCCGGGGGCCGATTGACCGACGCCCATCGACTGACCATTACTGAGAGGGATGGGCAGGTGCGTCTCCTGTGGGTCGACGCCAACGGGCGCGTGCTTCGCGTTGAAGTTCCGGACCGGCAGGTGGTCGCTGTCCGGGATGATCCGCCGCGATAGCGAACCTTTTGCGGCCTCTTTTTGTCCAATGCCGCGAGCCGGGCTAGACATATCATGCAGCCACTGGCCGCCCGCTGAAACCCAATTGGCGAGCGGCCCGTACGGTCACCAACTCTCTTCCGGTATTCCATGGCTCGTCTTTTAACACGACGACTGCTGCTTGTTGCGTGCGCGCTCGTTTCCCAGACGGCGCTCGCCCAGGTGCCCGCGATTCCACGGGCGCCGGTGCCGTCCAACCCCGCCCTCGACTCCGCCGGGCCGGTGTTGTCGCTGTCCGACGCACTCCAACTCGCCCGTGGACATAACCCGACCTACCTCCAGAGCGGCGTCGCGCGAAAGACCGCCAGCGCCGTTCTGCGCGCCGCCTACGGTCAGTGGCTGCCGCAGCTCAACGCCAGCCTCCTGGCGCAGTACCAGGAGGCTGGCACCTCGGTCCAGTTCGGCCAGCAATTAGGCACGACGTCGGCGTATGATCTATCGCAGTACAACATCGGCCTGACGTACACGTTGAATGCGTCGGTCCTGTTCACGCCGAGCGTGCAGCGAGCCAACCGTGACGCGGCGCAGGCCGATCTGAGCGCCGCGGGTCTGACGCTCCGCACGCAGGTCACGCAAGCCTATCTGACGGTGCTGCAGGATGAAGCGCAGGTCAGTTTGCAGGACACGTTGGTCGCCGATGACTCGGTGCAACTCCTGCTCGCCACGGCGAGGGCGGACGCGGGTGCGGCCACGCCGCTCGATGTTCAGCGCGCCAGAGTGACGCTTACGCAGCAACAAGTGAGCGCCGTGCAGGCTCGGAACGCCGTCGATGTCGCGAAGCTGGCGTTGTTTCAGCAGCTCGGCATCCCGCAGCCGCAAGGCGTGCAGTTGAGAGATGCGTTCGTGGTCGAGCCCCCGCCGATCTCGCTGGACAGTGCGCTGGCGTTGGCCCGACAGGCCAACCCGCAGATCGCCGCGCTCAGGGCCCGCGAGCGCGCCGCCAACGCCGACGTGGCGCGGCAGCGCGGGTTGTACACGCCGTCCCTGCTGATCCAGACCGGGATCTCCGGGCAGGCCGTGCAGTACACCAACAACAACTTCATCCCCGGGCTCGCCCAGCAGCAGCTGAGCGCGAGCTATACGACGTGCGCGGCACTCGACTCGATCGGCCAGCGCACCGGGCTCCCGCCGCGCCAGTGCGGACCAGCCGCGTTGACGCCGGCGCAGATCAACCAACTGCAAGCGCAGAACAATCAGTTCCCCTTCAAGTTCCAGAACATCCCGCGTTCGATCACGGCGACACTGTCGCTCCCGCTGTTCGACGGATTCAACCGCGAGTTGTCGGTCGAGCAAGCGACCGCGACGCGGCAGAACGCCGAGTACAGCCTGCGTGCCCGGGATCTGCAGCTGACGGCGGATGTGACGACAGCCTATCTCAACGTGACGACCGCGGCGCGCACGGCAGCGTTGCAGGA
>Ga0210400_10005338_pt1 | contig 10929 bp, 12 predicted proteins | sample IncBWH26MmetaG_FD_155456 | JGI IMG/M metagenome (GOLD analysis project Ga0210400, IMG submission 155456) | Forest soil microbial communities from Barre Woods Harvard Forest LTER site, Petersham, Massachusetts, United States - Inc-BW-H-26-M | ecosystem: Environmental > Terrestrial > Soil >...
CGCCAGCAGATTGCGATAGAGCATGGTGGTCGGCTTCAGGAACGATTCCGACAGCGACAGCGCCGGCAATTCCATCGGAAAGCCGCCGGCCATCAGGATGCCACGCTTGACGTCATCGACGCGGCTCTTGAAATGCATATGGCAGGGCTGCGCGTCCGACCAGGTATTGAGGATCGCGATGACCGGGCGGCCTTTCCACTCCTCCGGAGCATACCCCATCTGCATGGCGCGCGAGCGATGGCCAAAGGCCCTGAGATCGTCGGGCGCAAACCAGCGCGCACTGCGAAGCGTTTCCGGGCTTTTTTTCTTGTCTGTCATGGCGACACCTGTTCGAGACCCGCTTAGGTCATCTCACAGGCGATCCATGCGGAGCAAGCCCTGCGCGGATTGATCGGATGATTTTTGCCGATGCCCGCCGGGGCTTCCCGAGGCGCCGCCCTGCAGGAAGCCATAATCTTCGCCGTCAGGGCTTGCCTGAACCGCTCCGCCAGTTCGACCTTGCGATACGGCTTGACCAGAATAATCGATTGCGCCGGCGCGCGGCCCTGCTGGGCGAGCATCTCCAGCGCGTAGCCGGAACTATCGCGGCGCTTCGATACGAAAATCGCAAGCGCGAACGGGATCGAGAGACAGATCCCGTGGGGCGAGAACATCGAGGAATCCGTACCCTTGCCTGGCAGTCGCGCCGAGGCCGGCTCAGGAAGCGCGCGAGCCGGTCAGCACAATTCGAATAAGATCGGCGGCATTCCTGGCGCCGAGCTTCTTCATGATGTTGGCGCGATGATCTTCGATCGTACGCGGGCTGATGCCGAGTTCGCGCCCGGCTTCCTTGTTGGAGGCGCCGGCTGCGAAGCGCTCCAGCACTTCGCGTTCACGCCGCGTCAGAGGTTCGCGGCCCGGAAAATGCAGCGATTCTATTCTGGACGCCGAGTCTTCGGCCTGTCGCCGCGCATAGGCCTCGATCGCTTCATCCAGCCGCGCGACGAGTTCGGTGCCCCGAAACGGCTTTTCAATGAAGTCCAGCGCGCCACTCTTGATCGCGCTGACCGCCATCGCGATATCGCCCTGCCCGGAGATGATGAAGATCGGCGCGGGGTAGTCCTCGCCGTGAAGCTCCTTCAGAATATCGAGACCGGACTTACCGGGAATGTGCACGTCGAGCAGGATACAAGAGGGGGTCCGCGTTCGTGCGAGCGCCAGCAGGGCGGCGCCATCCGCGAAGCTGACGACCCGATAGCCTCCTGCCGACAAGACGATGGACAGGGTTTCTCGGACAGCAGGGTCGTCATCGACCACGAAGATTTCGCCGCGGGCGAGTGGTTTTTCGGTCATATGCCAGCGCCCATAGGCAATGGAGAACGACTCCTGTTCGCCGACCGCACGTAATGCGGGATCGAACCTACCCGTATTTGTACGGGAGCGTTACTTAACCCACAAGTAGCAACGGCGACATTGGATGCAGGTGTGAAGGAGTGCAACTCATGCGGAATACGGCAGACGATGGTTCGGTCCAATCCGACAATCGGCAATGCGACAATCGGAAATGACTGCTGCAGTTCGATCATATCAAATCTGGGGTCGCTGGTCGAGCAGGGTCCGCGCGAACATGAAGCTGATTGAATCGGCGATCACCGGTGAAGCGTCGCGACCAGTTCGCACCGGCGATAGGCCAGACCTCGAGCGTTCCGGCCCGGTGGGCCATCGCCATCGTCCCGTGCGCGCCCAAGACCAAGACCAACATGCTGCGCCGACGCCCCGTGTCCGCGCGTTCGTGGAAGACTTTTACTGAGCGGATCGACGGTTCGGCGCCGCTGGCTTCAGGGATCCCGGACGAGCAACTGACTGAATCGCGAACAAACCCCGCCGTTAAGCGGCCGTTCACTACAACTCGATTTACGACTTAATTTACGGCGGTCTGGTCTTATCGATTCAATCGCGCCGCCTTCGGACAACGGGCTCATCACTAATGCTTGGTTAAGGTACGAAAATCACGCTGCAATGAAAAAGCCCAATCGAATCCAGGAGTTCTTGCAGCGATTGACGCCACTCGTGCGCAGCAATCTCCTGAACGAGCTTGAACGGCTCGAACTGTGCGGCGTGGGGATACCCGGCACCGCGACCGTCTTGGAAAAATTGCGCGCGGAATTTCGCAAGGGCGGCCAAACCCACGTCCACGTGGGAAATCCGCAACGCTATTTTTTCGCACCGCTGGAACCACTGCTCGTGGATGGCGCTCCCGAACATGCCAATTCGGGCCGGGTACAGCGCGGCTCGCTGGCTGCCCTTTGGGAGTGGATCAGCCGGGATCTGTTGCCGACCATGGCGCGCGACTATGCGACCGAGATCACCGATCTGATCACCACCGACAAGCAGAAGGAAGCCCGGCAAGCGGCCGCGGCGTTTCAGACCAAAGTCGTCAAGAGCCTCGAGAACACGCTCGGCTCTGCGGATACCGTCGCTCAAATCCGCCTCAAGCTCGCGACCTACACGGCTTCCCGGACAGCCTATGACGACCTGACCAAGATGCTCTGCATTCTGCGCGCGCGTGACGCCCTGGCGGCGTTCAACAAGTCGCTGCCTGCCAGCCTCGATAAATTCGACGACGCGCAGGTCGCCAAGATAACGCAATTGCTGGACAGGTTCGGCAAGGATCACGCCGAAGAACTTCCGTTCGCGCTGGCGCTGGTGGCCGCGCGGCTTCGGACTTCCTGGCACTTGATCCGCCTCGCCACCAAATCTGCGCCCAGCAAAAACGCTGCCGACATCGCCGCCGCACCCTATGCCATCACCGTCTCGATGGTGCTGGACCGACTGGACGACAAACGATCGGCGTTGCGCGTCGCTCTCAAAAACAACCGCATTCTGGTCTCCAAGGCGCTTCTGACCGACATTTACGATACCGAATACGCGCTGCGGGTCCGTATTGATCTGCTTGAGGATTCCGAGTGGGGACAGCGGCTCGACAAGCTGGTAAGGGCGATCGCCGATCTGGTCGAATCCGAGGTAAGTCGTTTTCCCGACAATGTCGGCCATATCCTGGGATCGCGCCGCCTGCGCAGTCATCAGTCCCTCGCCGGACGCCTGACCTATTGGGCGTGGAAGGGACGCGATGCCGTGAACGAGGGAGCAGCCTATTGGCGGAAACTCGTCAGCCGGCCCGAGAAATCCCGCGCCTGAAAGGCCGGGATCCGTCAGCCGCCAATCGGCAGTCGTTTCATCGTCGAACGCAAGCGCGTTATGAGCGCCTTGCCCGGCGCAAGTTGAAAAACTTCTCGAGAGGGACATCTCGGGAGAATATCAATCACGATGAAATCGGTTTTAAAGCCGCCCCCGGTCTGCGATGATCGCGACCTGAGACAAATCCCGTACACGCAATCAAGCGTTCAAAAAGGAGATAGTGATGGGGCGTACGATAGGATCACTGGTGGCTGTCGTGGCGATGGCCGGCGTTTTGGCGCTCAGCTCTGGCGCGCAAGCCCAGCCGGCACCCACACCCCCAACTACGCCGGCTGAAAACGCGGCGCCGACGGCGGACAACGCCCTCCTACTCACCATCTTTATGAAGCACGATCAGTCGCGGCCCCTCAGCGAACTCAACGCACAGCTCGAGAGGCAGGGCTTTTATAAAGCCTTTCCTCCCGCCGGCGTCGAAGTGGTCAGCTGGTACGTGATGATGGGGATCGGACAAGTCGTCACGCTGCGGTTGCCGGCTTCCCGGCTTCGCGAGGTCAATCGCATCTTCGAGACCACCGCCTGGGGCAGCTATCACACCGAATTCTATCCGACCTACGATTACAAGGCGGTCGGGCAGGCCTCGCACGACAGGGCGCAAGCGAAATAGGCCATTGCTCGCGGCCCCACGAAAAAGCCCGCCGGGGTTAGCCGGCGGGCCTTGATGTCAGGTCACTGAGAGCGCAACCGACTGGGGGATCCCGGTACATCCGCGGTAATCCCTTGATCGGCTGGCTTCACATGGCGCGAAGGTTTTCCGCGCTGGTCTTGCCGCGTTGGCTGTCGAGCTTCGATTCGAATGAAACCTTCTGGCCTTCATTGAGCGAGCCCATGCCGGCACGCTCGACGGCGCTGATATGCACGAACACGTCGTTGCCGCCGTCATCCGGCTGAATGAAGCCGAAGCCCTTTGTCGCGTTGAACCACTTAACTGTTCCGGTAGCCATTTTAACTTCTCCAAGATGCGCATAGGCGCGCTGTGCCCGCACGACCTTCGCGCGAGCTTGATCCGATTTCAGCGATGTCTTGGGGAGTGGAGCCGGTTCGGCGCGATCAACAAGCAAATCGATTTATTCGAATACGCCGCGTGTACGCCATCGGGCCTGGAATAGCAAGCTAATCCGGGTAACATGACAAAACGCTAATAAAGCGAAGGCCGGAGCCTCAACCGAGCCGGCTGATCTGTTCCTCGGTCACCACACGCTCGATGTTCTCGGTCTTGCTCTTGATGCGGTAACGCGGGCGTCCGTCGGCCTCGATCGGCAGGCAGGTAACGATGGTATAGACGCTGCGCTGCTTGACGCCGGCGCGGCCCTGCGGACCCTGAAGCTGATGATGAACGTCGTCGTTGATCGCGAAATTGTGGGCCATCGCATGCCTTCCCATTGATGGGCGGCTTTTAGTCGCAACTACCTTACAACGCAACACTTCTCGTCGATCGGACAGAGCCAAAGCAGCCGGCGGAACCCGGCGATGGAGGGCCGGAATGTGCGGGCCAGGCCTGAAGCACGGCGGGAAACGCTGAAATCGTGCGCCTGGCTGCCGGCACTGACGACTTCACGGCGTCTTTCTGCGGCAAGCTTCATCAGCAGGGGGTAAAGCGCACGTTCATTGATCTGTCGGCGGCGAAACGCGGTATCCGACGTTTTTTCACCGCGAAGGCAAGGATTGGGCGCCCCCAGGCCCGGATTTAGCTTGCGGTTTGGCTTGGCACGTCTTGGTTTGGCACGTCTTGACTAGGGCACGTCTTGGCGCGGGGCGACCGCCCCGGCCGGAACCGGTTATCTTACCAAGACTTATCAATCTGACTGGTCAGATTAACCAGATTTAAGTTGTGGAGAGCCGACCGGTCGCTTATTTGTGATGCAGACCAGACGGTTATTTTTCTCGGGAGGCGTTTGCGGGAGGCATTTCTGATGGCTAGGCCCAGTTTACGCGAAAAGTTAGCCAGCAGTGCGGTAGAGACATTGCATGCCAGCGGCTTCAATGGGTGCTCTATCCAGGACATCACCGACGCTGCCGGCGTTCCCAAAGGGTCGTTTTTCAATCACTTTGAAAACAAGGAAGCCTTGGCGATCGACGCCCTGCGCCGGTACCTCGAAGGTACAAGGGCGGATTTGCTGTTTGATAGCTCCAAACCGCCCCTGGAGCGTCTGCGAGGTCATTTCAGCTATTTAGCCAGCAGATTCGAGGGTTGCAACTTCGAGCGCGGTTGCTTGCTGGGGAATTTCGCCACCGAAATGACCCAGCAGTATCCGCGGATGCGGGAGGAACTCCGGCAGGTGTTTGAGACCTGGTGCGGAGGTGTCGAGTCTATTCTCCGGGAGGCCCAGGCTGTCGGCGATATCGATCCGCGTCATGATCCCGGGCAGCTTGCGCGCTTTCTGGTGAACGCCTGGGAGGGTGTCGCCCTGCGGCTCAAAATCACCAGGGATCGTGGCCCGATCGACGAGTTCTTCAATGTCACCTTCAAGGTGCTGTTGAAGTAAACGTGATCTCAACGCCGTTGACAATCTAAGCTGACCGGTCATATTAAACGACATGCGCTGCAACCAGAACAAGGGCATTATCGCCTTAATTGCAATATGACTGGTCACCTTGATGGCGAGGGCTCCGGTATATTCCTACTTTTCCCACTTGGGCCTTGGGCGGCGCGTCAACCGAAAGAGAAATCACCATGTCGAAATTGTTCCAGAAGACACTCGCACTTTCCGGATCGGTAGCCCTCATTGCGCTGATGGCGACGGCCCCGGTCGCGCCCGCCAATGCCCAAGGCATTCCGGCCGGGCTGCTCCGACTGGATCCTCCCCAGTCGGCGAGCAACAGCTTTGCGGAAGTTGAGCGGCCGCACGCAAAAATCCGCAATGCGTATGCTCGCGCCCGGAAAATCCAGCCTCACCAGTACCAGTGATGAAGTTGATGTGACGCCAACGTTGAACGTCGGTGCGCGTATCAATCTGAACCCCCCGGGGCTGGTTGAACGCGAAGGGAGCGCCTGCCCGGTCGCCTGATATCGCCCCACTTGCCGCCGTTGTGCCCCGTGCTCAACGGCGGCTTTTTATTCTGACGATGAACCCCCGCCGGCAGAGTGCCAGCTAAGACTCAGGTCCTGGTTATCGAAACGCCGCGTCGGCCAGAAGCGCGATCCCGATCGCAAGGCTCGATGCATCCGAGGCGAGAAACAGCGCCGGGCTTGCGATTTCGGATGGGGGCGCAGCGAAATCAACTCGCCGGATTGGGCTTGCGTGGGACGATGCCGATCGGCGTGAAGGTATACACCGCTTCGCCGCGCTGGTTGTAAGCGGTCCATTTGATCTTCGCGATCCCTTGCGGCTTGGTCCGCGACGGCGTCAGTTCAACAACCTCGCCTTCGAGACGAAGCACGTCGCCAGGCCGTACCGGCATCATCCAGCGCAGCTCGTCGACGCCAAGACCCAGCAGCGGATGCGGTCCAAAGGGCCGGACTGCCACGGCGAGAGCCATCGACATGGCCGCGGTGTGCCAGCCCGAGGCCGCCAGCCCCTTGAATGCGGTCTCCTTTGCAGCCGCTTCATCCAGATGAAACGGCTGCGGATCGAACTCCGATGCAAATCGCTTGATGTCTTCCGCCGTAACCGACACCTCGCCGCTTTTGAAGCGCATCCCCAAGGTGAGGTCGTCAAACCATTCGATCATGCGCACATCTCTCGGCCAACGGTGATGCGGGTGCTGATGCGGCGGCTCGCAAGATACTTCGTGACTACATCGCGGACTACTTTTGCCGCGCCAAACCCACCAATACTGAAATGGCGACGATCGTCGAAGCGCGCAATACCTCGCGTGGCGCATGGTCAAGGGTGCCATGTTATTGGCAGTCCCACCGCGCCGGCGGAGGAGCCGCAAACGGACTGCGAGACATCGCAATGGCTGCCGGCCGCTCGCAAGACACTTGGCAGACATCGACATTTTAACGAACGGCCGCTTCGCGCCGATACTATTGAAGAAGTCGGCGACCGACTGGACTTTCCCTTCGTCGGCTTGGCGATCTTCGCGCGCCAAACCGCACTAATTGCGATGGATGAGTTCGGATATGTTTCCGACATCGATCTGATGCCGGACGGCCTTGGTTAGTTCGAGCGCATCGAGCGCCTTGATGGTCTCGCGAACCAGATAACTTCCTCCTTCTGCGTCGAAAGGGAAATCGCTCGCGAACACCACTTGGTCGGCACCGAAATAGTCGAGACCGCAACGGGTGGCGCCCACGGCCCCTGAAAGCGCGGTATCGGCGAAGAACATTCGGAAATATTCCTCGGCTGGCCGCTGTAGAGGACCGGGCAGCAGATCAGCATCGGCTGGCGGTGTGCGCGACCCCATCTCGAGCCCCCAGCCCTGCTCGATCCGCCCGGCGAAATAGGGAATCATTGCGCCCATGTGATGGGTAATGATCTTCAGGTTTGGATGGCGGTCGAACAGTCCGGAAAACACCAACCTCGACATCGCGACGCTGCTGTCATAGGGCCAGCCGAAACACCACCAGATCTCGTAACGCGATTTGGTTTCGGTGGGGTAGTCCGGCGTCGGGCCGCGGACCGGATGCAACCAAATCGCCAGTTTCCGCCGGGCGATTTCGTCGAACACCGGCGCAAAACGCGGATGATCGAGCGGCACACCCCGCACGTGAGTGCAGAGCTGGAAGCCGGCGGCGCCCATCCGGTCGGCTCGACCGATCTCCGCAAGCGCCGCATCAATATCGTGTAGCGACAAGGCGGCAGCGAAGGCGGGGAAGCGGTGCGGATGCAACACGACCAACTCGGCGAGACCGTCATTCATCAGTCGCATCAGATCGACCGCGAGCGTTCCATCAGCGAGGTCCTCGATGGGTGGCATGGACGGTGTCAGCAACTGTCGATAGCCGGCAAAGCCATCCATCAGCCGGAACCGGTGGTCGAGATCGTAGAGCGACTTGAGCTCGAGCCATCGCCGCAGCGGCCCCGTCGCCGACGCCATGGTTTGCAGCCGGGCGAAGTAGGCTGGTGGAAATATGTGGGTCCAGGCGTCGATACGGTCGGACAAGGGCATGACTCCGATGGAAGGGATGAACTGGGGTGACGAAGAATTAGGGTGACAACGCTTCGAGGGATTTTCCTGCCGTCTCGATTGCGAACAGTCTGGTCACAACGGCGCCGAGCGCGAGCACAAAGCCGAACACCGCGAACACCCAGCTTATGCCGAACGCGGCAGAGACATAGCCGACCACCAGGGGGCCGGCAGAAGACCCCAACCGTAACCAGGCAGTGCTGCAGCCAATACCGAATGCCCGCATCCGGGTCGGATAGAGCTCGGCCGAATAGAGATGGAGGGAGAAGGCAATGGTCTGCACAACGGAATAGGCCAGAGACACGAGCACCAGAACATGCGTCGCCGTGTCGGCGCCGGAGATGGCGACCGCGGCGAGGGGCAGGATGCCGAGCGCAAATGCCGAGGCATACCAGTTTCTTCGTCCTACCCGGTCAATAAGTAAGGCACAGATGGTTGAGGCAACGACGCCGCAAGCGGAAGTGATGAACCCATACGCAAGGCTGGTTTCCAAAGGCAGCTTGAACGTTTCGCGATAAAGTGTCGGCATCCAGGTGATCATGCCGTTGATAACCATGTAGACGCAGAACCAGAGCGCCCAGAGCATTAGGGTGCGATCGCGATAGATGCCGTGGAACAGTTCGCGCCAGTCACTGCGGCCCTTACTAAGGGCCGGGGCAGGTCGCGGCTTGGCTAACACAGCGCCGCGCCGTTCCGCCGAGGCTTCGAACCGGCTGACGATGGCATCGGCCTCCGTCAGTCGCCCCCGCGAAGCCAGCCAGCGCGGCGATTCCGGCATCAGGAAGCTCAGCGGAAGCACCAGCGTGGATGGCACCAGTCCGACCAGAAACATGGCCTTCCAGCCGTAGACCGGCACCAGGAAATAGCCAACCGCGCCCGCGAACATCAATCCCACCGGAAAGATGACTTCGTAGAGCAAAAAGAAGCGCCCGCGCTTGCCTGCGCCGATCATCTCATTGACATAGGCGCTGGCCACCGGCACCTCCCCGCCGGTACCGATCCCTTGGATGAAACGAAAGATAATCATCGAGACCGCTCCGGTCGCGAACAGGCAGGCGATGTCCATGCCGACGAACAGCGTGATGGTCAGCCACAACACCCGCAACCGTCCGATGCGCTCGGCCAGCCATCCGAACATGAGGGCGCCAAATAGCTGGCCGAGATAGCCAAAGGACAGGATCATCCCGACTTCCGAGGGCGACAGCTTCCACTCGCGCACGAGCACGGGCATCGCGAAAGCAATTGCCAGTACCGTATAGGCGTCGAAGAACGTAGCTGCCCCGATCACGAATCGGATCGTCAGGAGCTGCCGGGTGACCGGCAGGCGTTCGAGACGGGCGCTGATGGATTCCGCTGTGTGCGAAGAAACCGGCATGACGGCCTTTAGCAAGATTGTCCCCCTTGGTCGCTGTTGCGCGCAGACCTCTATGGGCCTTGTCGCGCCGGCTTTGCCGGAGTTAGAGACTTGTCCCGACGCTTCCGGACGCCTCCAGAGCACGAGCGATGCTTCGAGCCGCGGTTAGCGCCGGCTTCAGCGCGAGAGCTCGGAACCCGGCCTCCGAGCTGTGCGCCACCGGTGCGGCGATGCTAATCGCGCCAATGGCGAGGCCATCGGCATCGCGCACCGGCACAGCGAGAATTCGCAGTCCCTCGCTCAGGGTGGACGCCCGCAGGGCGTAGCCGGCCTTTCGGATCGCAGCCAGTGATTGGTGGATGTCCGGCCAGTCGATACGTTGTTGCGCGGATAGCGTTTGGCGCTGCGGAAACTTTGCCAATCGCTGCAGTTCGCCGTCCGGGAGGAATGCCAGAATGCTATGGCCGATAATGCTCTGGTGCGCCGGCACCATGGTGCCAAGTCGGATATCGACACCGAGCCGCGCGACGCCGGCGCGCACGCGCTCGATATAGAGCACTTCAGCGCCGTTAAGCACACCGAAGCTTGCTGCCTCACTGGTTCCATTGACAAGCGTACGCAGTACCGGACGTACGATCGCGCGCAGATCCTGATGGGCAATGGCGTGGAACCCGAGGTCGAGCACTTTCAGCGTCAGACGAAAGCGCCGGCTGTCAGGAACGCGGTCGACGTAGCCAAGATCGATGAGAGTGTTGAGCATCCGATAAGTCGTGCCCGGATCGAGTCCCGCCGCGAGGGCCAGTTCGCTGAGCGTCGGCTCCTCGCACCTGGAGCCGAATGCTTCGAGAATTCGAAACCCCTTGGCCAGCGATTGTACGGTGCTGCGCAGCCGATCGCGCTCAAGTACCTCCCTCGCCTGGGTAGACCGCCTTCGCAGCCTGTCACCTTTAATACGGGCATTTGCCACAGCGCGGGATTTTCCAAATTTTTCGGAATGCGAAACTTTTTTCGTTTTTCAAATTAGAAGCTATTGCCGTCGCTGTCCAGTACTCGCGAACGGTGGCTCAGCCGCGCGGTGTTTCGGCTTAATGGATACCGGCTAGAAGTGTCAGCCTTTCTGATTTTTTGATTTTTGCCCGTGAAACATCGGCTTTTGAGATCGAGTTTCTTGGTTTGGCTTCCTTGAGAGTTGCCGTCATCGCTTCAGCCCCCGTGAGGTGCAACGCCCTCAGCCACGGGTTCACGCTCCGCGCGGGCGGCACAAGCTA
>Ga0210400_10005339_pt1 | contig 10928 bp, 8 predicted proteins | sample IncBWH26MmetaG_FD_155456 | JGI IMG/M metagenome (GOLD analysis project Ga0210400, IMG submission 155456) | Forest soil microbial communities from Barre Woods Harvard Forest LTER site, Petersham, Massachusetts, United States - Inc-BW-H-26-M | ecosystem: Environmental > Terrestrial > Soil >...
GGCCCGGTCAACCTGCTGGCCACGATCGGCGATACGGTCAACGGCACCGAGGCGGTCTGGTTGAACAGCATGCAGGACCAGGGCGCAAGCATTGCGATTGACGGCACGGCGCTGAGCAGCGATGCGGTGGCCAACCTGATCTCCAATCTGCAGAAGACGGGTTTCTTCCGGAACATTGAAATCAAGGAAAGTTATCAGGACGATTCGGTGAAGGACATGCAGGCGTTTCAGTTTACGCTGACCTGCGAAAAGGCGAAGTCGTAAAGGCGGAACCGACTATGAATCTTGGCGAATTTACAGGTGTGAAGCTTCTGGGAGTTCTGGTGCTGGTGGCGGTGGTCGGCACGACCGGCCTCTACTACACGGTCTTCAAGTCGCAGCGCGATGAAAACGCGGCGGCTCAGATCAAGCTGCAGGCCAAACTCCGCGAGAACGCGGAACTCGAAGCCTACCGGCCGAAACTGGCCGACATCGAGCGTCAGCTGGCCAGCCTGAAGCAACAACTCGAGATCGAGCGGCGCATCGTGCCCGATGAAAAAGAAGTGGACAATTTCATGCGCATGGTGAGCGGAGAAGCGCGCAAGTCGGGAGTGGAAATCCGGCGCTATACTTCGCGTCCGTACGTGGCAAAGGAATTCTATACGGAAGTGCCGTTTGAACTTGAGCTCGACGGTCCTTACTACTCGATGCTTGGGTTCTTCGACCGGTTGGGGAAAGTGGAGCGCATCATAAACGTCTCGAACCTGCTGGTGGCCTCGACCCGCAAGCCGGCTGATGCCAAGGCGAAGCATGCCTACCAGTACGCGCCCGGTGAGAGTGTGGTGGCCACTTGCCTGAGCACGACATATTTCAGTCACGACCTGGATCCGGCGGGGCCGGCCAGCAAGCCCGGACCACCGGCGAAGAAATAGGAGGGACAGGATGAAGCCGACGTTAACGACAACGATGACAATCTTCGTTTGTGTACTGGCCGCGGGCCTGGCCTCGGCCCAGAGCCCCAGCATTATTCAGAACACGCGCGCCACCATGAATGGGGTGAGCAACAATGCCACGGCTGCGTCGAATGAGGCTCTGGGGATACGCCAGCCCGCTCCAGCAGTAGCGAGCGGCAAGCCTGCTCCGGCCAAGTCGAGCGGGGCGGCGGTGGTCACGCCGGTGAAATCTTCGGTGAAGGCTTCTTCCACATCGTCAAAATCGAAGACGGCTGCGAGTTTGGCGGTCTCGAAAACGCCGGCGGTCGCGAAAGCGCCTGTGGTCCCGAAAAGTACGAGCGGGGCGAAACGGATTCCGGTAGTGGTTGCCGGGACCAAGGCGCAAGTGAAGCCAGTCCCCACGGTTCCGAAAAGCAAACCGCCAGCGGGCGCCAGCACGGCCCGCGGCAGCGCTTCCGGGAGTGGAGCTGGGAGTGGAGAAGGTGCGCCAAGCGAGCAGCCGGTCGTCCCCGACAGCAAGTATGCAGCGAACGGGAGACGAGATCCTTTCATCAGCCCGGTGGTCAGTCATGCGGGTGGTTCGGGCTGCAGCACCGGTAAGAAGTGTCTGGAAATCGGGGCCATCAACCTGCGAGGTGTGGTGCGTGCCGAAAGCGGTTTCATCGCTGTGGTTAGTAACGACATAAATAAGGCGTATTTTCTGCGGGAAAACGATCCGGTGTTCAACGGTTACGTAATGAAAATCACGGGCGACTCCATCGTTTTCCAGGAAACACTGCAGGACCGGTTAGGCAAGACGTTTACGCGCGAAGTAGTGAAGAAGATTACGACTCCGGCAGTATAGGGCCGGAGAAAATAGATTTCGAAGAAATGCGTTCCAGGAAACACATCGGGGCGAAACAGCCTCGCATGGGGAGATGGGGAAATGCGAAAGCAACTGCTGGGTCTCTTGGTTCCGCCGCTGACGTTCGTACTGATCGCAGCCGCGGCTGACATGACGGGCAAGGGGGTGGCCGCGGGCGCTGCGTTGCAGAGGCTCGAGGTCGCGCACAGCCAGGACGGATTGCGGGTCGAGTTCAAGGCGAAGGGGGCGTTGGCGCCCCGAGTGTCGACGCTTGAGTCTCCGGCACGCATCGTCGTCGACTTTCCCAATACCGTGATGGGGACGGCGCAGAGCCGCATCAGCGTAGGCAGCGGCGGCGTGAAAGACGTCCGCACCGGGATGGACGGGAACGTCCCGCCCAACACGCGTGTGGTCGTTGATCTCGACCTCGCCAGCGGCGCTCTCGCCGGCAGCCGCCAGCATGAACTCGTGGCGGGTCCGGACGGCAGCTTCACTCTTAAGATCCACGACGCCGTGGTGGCCCATCGCCAACCGGCGCCGGCCGCGAAGTCGGCGGCCGCGAGCGCAGCGCCAAAACTGGTGCTGGCTTCGGCTCCGTTAACTTCGGCTCCCGCGGTTCCGGCTGTGACGACGGCGGTTGCGTCCACTCCGGCGGCGGAGAACACCCAGAAACCGGCGGATTTTGCTTTCGTCGAGCCCAAGTTTTCGGTTAAAGACGCGCCGGCTGCGAAGGCCCAGGAAGCGGCAGGTCGCTTTGCCGATAAGACGGCGGCCGAACTGGTCGTCACCAATACCAACGCCGCTCTCGGACAAACGGCCGCCAGCGGGCAAGGCATCCAGCCGGCCGTGAACCTGGCCGCTGAGCAGAAAGTTCAGATGGAGCAGAAGCCGGCGGTGAACGGCGCAAAGTACACCGGCGAGCCGATCTCGGTCAACCTCAAGGATGTGGATCTGAAAGATTTCTTCCGCCTGATTCACGAGATCAGCGGCTTAAACGTTGTGCTCGATCCCATGATTCACGGCAACTTGACGATTGTGCTCGATGACGTGCCGTGGGATCAGGCGCTCGACATCGTGCTCAAGAACAACGATCTGTCCCGGCAACTGGACGGCAATGTGCTGCGCATCGCTACGGTTGAAACCTTGAAGAAGGAAGCTGAGAACCGGCGCGCGCAAATCGATGCCGAGGCGCTCGCGGTCGACAAGGTCAGCATCACCCGCTACCTCAGCTACGCACATGCCAAGGATGTATTAGTGCCGGTCAAGAAGTTCCTGAGTCAGCGCGGTGACGTGGTTGCGGATGAACGGACCAACTCGCTGATCGTTTCCGATATACCTGCGGTTCTGCCGCAGATCGATCGGATCATCCAGCAGATGGACCGCAAGACGCAGGAAGTCGAAATTGAAGCTCGCGTGGTGGCTGCCACTCGCAACTTCGCTCGCGACATCGGCGTACAACTTGGTCTTGGCTGGGGCAACGGCACAACCGGCTTCGGCGGCGTGCAAGGCGTTGGAACCTCGCCGATCAAGGTCGGTCCACAGGTATTTAATCCGTTGTACCCCGTCATTGGCACGCCCGCAGGTGGAACTCAGATTCCGTTGTTTTCGAACCTGGGCGCAACCGGACCGACTAGCGGTCTGGAACTTGTGAATGCCACCAACAACATGCGGATCGACCTTCTACTCACGATGGCCGAATCGCGCGGGTTGCTGAAAATTCTTTCCCGTCCGCGTGTAGTGACGCAGAACAACATTCAAGCGGTGGTGAAGCAGGGCGTGAAAATACCGGTTGTGACCACAGCCCAGTTGGGTGGTCCGCCAACCACTACCTACGTCGATGCTTTTCTGCGGCTGACGGTTACTCCGCAGATCACATCGGAAGGAACTATCTTCCTGAATGTGGATGTGGAGAACACGCTGCCCGACTTCGGCAACGAGGTTGGCGGCAACCCCACCCTGATCACCCAGCAGGCGACAACGCAAGTGCTGGTCACCGATGGCGGCACGGTTGTGATTGGCGGCGTGATTCAGACTCAGAACTCGCTCAGTGTCTCACAGGTGCCTTTGCTCGGAGATATTCCGTACCTCGGCAACTTGTTCAAGCACCGCACGATCAAGACGTCGGATCAGGAACTGATCTTCTTCATTACTCCGCGCATCATACAAACATAAGCGCGAAGTTTAAACGAGCTATAGCCGCCGGATTTCTCGGAGAACCTGCCGAGAGCCCGGCGGCTTCGCTTTTTGAGTTCTCAGTTCTCAGTTCTCAGAACAAGCTTTGACTGGGAACTGAGGCCAGGGACCTGCGAACCGCCGCCCCTTGCTACACTTCTCCCATGGATCATGCTGGCCGCCTGAGTCGTCTTCGATCTGCGCTCGGGGAGAACGATCTGGACTCGCTGCTGGTGACGCATCTCCCCAATATTCACTATCTCTGTGGCTTTACCGGTAGTGCGGCTGCGTTGCTGGTCGCCGATCGCGGCGCCGTCCTCTTTACTGATGGCCGCTACATCGCCCAGGCAAAAGAGGAGGTCAAGGGTGCGAGGATTGTCATCGCTCGCAAGTCTCCGCTGGTGGCGGCTGTGGAGTGGGTGGTTACGGAGTACGGAACTTCGACCGCAGTGGGCATCGAGCCGGAGGCGATCACGGCGGGCATGCGCGACCGGATAGCCTCCGTGCTGAAAGGGAAGGCGCGGCTGCGTCCCGCGCCGCCGCTGGTCGAGCGTGCCCGCCTGGTGAAGGACGCTGCCGAGATCGTGCGCATCCGGCGAGCGGTTGAACTCGGCGCCAGCCTTTTCCAGATAGCACGCAAGAAGATTCGTCCAGGGGTGACTGAGGTCGAGGTCGCAGCCGCTATGGAGTACGAGGCCCGTCGCGCCGGGGCCGAAGGCATGTCTTTTCCGACGATACTTGCGTCCGGAACTCGCTCGGCAATCGTGCATGGCCGGGCCTCTGGCGCGCGCATTTCCCGGCGCGGGTTCGTGGTCTGCGATTTTGGTGTTATACTCGCCGGTTATTGTTCGGATCGGACGCGAACTGTGCACGTCGGACAGCCCTCTGCAGAGGCTCGGCGACTGTATGAAGCCGTGCGGGAAGCGCAGCAGGAGGCCATCTCGGCAGTTCGTCCGGGCGCGACTGCCGCTGAAGTGGACGGCGCGGCGCGGCGTGTGCTTCGCAAAAGGAAGCTGGCCCGCTATTTCACGCATTCGACCGGGCATGGTTTAGGATTGGAGATTCACGAGGCGCCCAGGTTGGCGAAGGGGCAAACCCAGAAGCTGGAACCGGGGATGGTCATTACGATTGAGCCTGGCGCATATGTTCCGGGAAAGTGGGGGGTGCGGATCGAAGATGTGGTAGTGGTTACCCCTTCGGGCTGCGAAGTGCTGACGCCCACGGATAAAGAGCTGGTTATTATTTGAGAGTCCAACAGCGATGTCCGGCCCCTAAAGGGGCGTCTGATTCGAAGAACCTGCGGTATCGCTAAAGCGATACCCTGATACACAGCAAAGCGATACCCGGATACATAGCAAAGCGATACCCTGATACATAGCAAAGCGATACCCTGATACACAACCAAAGCGGAACCCGCCGTAGACATGAATCAAAAAGAGCTGAAAGAGCTTATCGAGTTCTTGATCGAAAAGGACATTGCCGAGTTTGAATTGGAACGCGGCGATGTCAAGGTGAAGATCAAACGCGCCGCCGAACCGGCGCACGCGGCGTTGCCGGACTCCCGTTATATAGCGGTTCATCCCGTGCCGGTGCCGGTTTCGCCTTCCGCCCCGATGCCTGCCCAGGTGGATCTGGCAGCGAGCGCCACCGCTCCTGAGCCCGAAGAAAGCTTGCATATTGTAAAGTCGCCGATCGTGGGCACTTTCTACGAATCGCCTTCGCCCGGCTCTCCGCCCTTCGTCAAAGTCGGTGATCCCCTGGAAGTGGGCCAGGTTTTGTGCATTGTTGAAGCGATGAAACTGATGAACGAAATCGAATGCGACGTGGCGGGAGAGTTGGTCAAAAAGCTCGTCGCCAACGGCCAGCCCATTGAATACGGTCAGGAACTGTTCGCCGTCCGGCCAACGAAATAGCTCTTAGTTCTCGGCTCTCAGCTTTCTGGGGAATCCAGTGCTGTGCAGTCACGTGATTTTCCTGAGAGCTGAGAGCTGACAGCTGAGAGCTTTCACATCATGTTCAAGAAAATTCTGGTAGCGAATCGCGGCGAGATTGCCCTGCGCGTCATTTGCGCATGCAAGGAACTCGGCATCCGCTCGGTCGCGATTTACAGCGAGGCGGACCGGAATTCGCTGCACGTGCGTTTTGCCGATGAAGCGATTTGCATTGGACCGCCGCAACTGGCGCAGAGTTATCTCAACATTCCCGCGGTGATCAGCGCGGCCGAAATCGCGAATGTCGATGCTATCCATCCCGGGTACGGTCTGCTTTCTGAAAACGCCAATTTCGCGGAAGTCTGCGAGGCCTGTCACATCAAGTTCATCGGGCCGACTCCTGACGTCATCCGGCTCATGGGCGAAAAAGAAAAAGCTCGCGCCGCTATGAAACAGCACGGAGTGCCAATCCTTCCCGGCTCGGACGGCGTGATTGCCTCGGAGGAAGAAGCGATCGAGTGGGCGCGGAAGGTTGAATTTCCAGTCATCCTCAAAGCCACGGCCGGCGGCGGCGGGCGGGGCATGCGCATTGTGCGCAATGAAGATGAATTGCCCGGGCTTTACCGTCAGGCGCAGTCCGAGGCCTCGGCCGCTTTCGGCAACGGCGATCTCTATCTGGAGAAGTATGTCGAGCACCCGCGCCACATCGAATTCCAGGTGCTGGGCGACGAGCACGGCAACGTTGTCAGTCTAGGGGAGCGCGAGTGCTCGATTCAGCGACGACATCAGAAGCTGCTCGAAGAGTCGCCATCGGTGCGGGTAACTCCCGAGCTGCGCAAAGAGATCGGAGACATCCTCAGCAAGACGCTCAGCAAGGTCGGCTACCACAATGCCGGCACCATCGAATTTCTCATGGACCAGCAACGGCGGCTCTACTTCATCGAGATGAATACGCGCATACAGGTGGAGCATCCCGTCACCGAAATGGTCACCGACGTGGACCTGGTTAAGAGTCAGATCATGATCGCGGCGGGGGAAAAACTGGCCGATGTTTTGCAAGGCCCGATTGTGCATCGCGGACACGCGATCGAGTGCCGCATTAATGCTGAGCATCCGGAAAAGTTCACTCCGTCGGCGGGAAAGATCACGACGTTCAATCCTCCGGGAGGGACGGGCGTGCGCATCGACACGGCCGCGTATGCGGAGGGCACGATTCCTCCATACTATGACTCGCTGATTGCCAAGCTGGTGGTGCGTGGCAAGGATCGTAGCGAGGCGATTTCGCGGATGAGCCGGGCGCTGGGAATGTTTATCGTGGAGGGAATCTACACGACGATTCCGTTGCACCGGCGGATTCTGGCGGACCCGGAGTTTCGCGCGGGGAATTTCGATACGGGGTTCATTGAGAGATTCCTGGCGAAGAAAGAAACCCAACCGTAGAGACGCGGCTTGCCGCGTCTCAGGCGGCTGAGAAACTCTGATTCACAAGGGCACGACCTCACAGACTGCGAAAAGAGTCGACGTTGCGGTTGATTTTGGGTGGCGCAGCGGTTTACCGCTGCGGGATTGGATTGTTTTCATTATCGGCTTCAGCCACTGAGGGCGCCTGCCGCCCGGGAACACGAGTCTGTTGGCAGTCTGAGACGCGGCAAGCCGCGTCTCTACGGTCATTTCGAGCCATGCAACTTCCGCGACTCTACCCGATTCTCGACGCTGCGTGCTTCGGCGATGCTGCCGGAATGTTCGCCGCTGCCGAGGAACTCGCTGCCGCCGGCTGCACGTTGCTGCAGTATCGCAACAAGTCTGGAAACACGCGTCGCATGCTGGACGAGGCACGGGAACTCAGAGGGCGCTTGGGGGCGGGCGTCAGGCTCATTATGAACGACCGCGCCGACCTCTGCCTAGCCGCCGGTTTCGATGGACTACATATTGGGCAGGATGATCTGTCGCCGGAAGCGGCCCGAAGGATCATTGGTCCCGCGCGCTGGCTTGGAGTGTCAACGCACAACCCGGAGCAACTGGCGGAAGCCGATAAGACTCCCGCCGACTACCTCGCTATCGGCCCAGTCTTTGCGACAGGCAGCAAGGCCAATCCCGATCCTGTTGTGGGACTCGAAGGCGTTCGCCGGGGAAGGGAACTGACGCGCAAGCCTCTGGTTGCGATCGGCGGCATTACCCGCGCCAACGCCCGATCCGTTATTGAAGCCGGCGCGGATGCCGTGGCGGTGATATCCGACTTGTTACTGGATCCCGGCAAATCAGCAGAGGAATTTTTGAGGGTTCTGGGGTAAAGTTGAAAAGCTCCCGTAGAGACGCGGCTGTCCGCGTCTCCCCGCGGCGGACGAGACGGTGCCAGCGGAGACGGGGCAAGCCCCGTCTCTACAGGAGGTTCGTGAGCACGAACGTTGGACCCCCAGCTCCCGCTTCGAAAGTCGCTTCGCGAGTCGCTTCGAACACCAGCGATTGGGAGCGGCACACCCATCAGGACACAGAGCTAGTCAAAGGTCTCGGCCTGACCAGCGCGACTATGCTGGTGATGGGCTCCATGATCGGCTCGGGCATCTTTATTGTGTCCGCCGAGATTTCTCGTGAGGTCAGCTCGCCGGCGCTGCTGATTGGCGCATGGCTTATCACCGGATTTCTGACCATTGTCGGCGCGCTCACCTACGGCGAACTGGCCGCCATGATGCCGCGGGCGGGCGGGCAGTATGTCTATCTGCGTGAGTCGCTCGGCCCACTCTGGGGCTTTCTTTACGGCTGGACCCTGTTTCTCGTGATTCAGACAGGGACGATCGCTGCCGTGGGCGTGGCGTTCGGCAAATTTCTCGGGATCTTCTGGCCGGCAATTTCGTCGAGTAATTGGATTGTCCACATCTGGAAAGTGCCAAAGTTTCAGATCGGCCCCATGATGCTCGGCGGCATGGATGTTGGACTCAATACGCAGAATCTCACCGCTATCCTGGTAGTCGTCGCGCTCTCGGTCATCAATATTTTCGGCGTGAAGACGGGCGCTATCATCCAGAACATCTTCACTGCCGCAAAAGTTTCGGCACTGCTCGGACTGGTGCTCTTCGGAATTTTTCTGGGCCGGAACTTGCAGGCCATTGCCGCGAATTTCGGCGCGAACTTCTGGCACAACGCCGGTCTCGGAACGCTTCACGACGTGGGTGGCGGCGTACTGGTTTCAACCCTCACGGTGCTGGCCATCGCGCAGGTCGGATCGCTGTTTTCCGCGGACGCCTGGAACAACGTTACCTTCACCGCCGGCGAAGTGAAAGATCCCAGCCGGAATCTTCCGTTGTCGCTGGCTGTCGGCACCGGCGTGGTGATCGCCCTCTATATCGCGTGCAACTTTATTTATCTGAGCGCGCTGCCGCTCGTGGGCAGTCCGACCGGAGCGACGCTGCTGGAACGCGGCATTCAGTTTGCTAAAGAAGACCGCGTCGCCACCGCCGTCATGACCCAGATGTTCGGTTCCGCCGGCGGAGCGCTGATGGCCGTCGCTATCATGATTTCCGGCTTCGGCTGCTGCAATGGATTGATTCTCTCCGGGGCGCGCGTCTACTACGCCATGGCGAAGGACGGTCTGTTCTTTCGCGGCGTTGCCCGCTTGCATCCCACTTACAAGACGCCCGCGGTTTCGCTGATGGTGCAGATGGTGTGGACGTGCGTCCTCTGCGTCTCTGGCAGTTACGGCCAACTGCTGGACTACATTATTTTTGCGGTACTGGTGTTCTACGTTCTCACCATCGTCGGGCTTTTCGTCTTGCGCCGCACTCGTCCCGAGGCTGAGCGTCCATACAAAGCCATCGGATATCCGATTCTGCCCGCGATCTACATCGTGATGGCTTTGTTTATTGACATTGTGCTGTTACGCTACAAACCGCAATTCACCTGGCCGGGGCTGTTTATCGTGCTGCTTGGCATTCCGGTGTATTACGCTTGGAATCTGCGGCAGAAAGCATCTGCCACGGACCGGTCGATTCCGCAATAAAGGAGAGGGTCTCCATGTCCAGTTTGTTCGCAACCAAGTCTCTGCAGACTTTGATGCAGGAGTCGCAGGAGACAGGTGAGCACAGCCTGAAACGCACGCTCGGTCCTGTCAATCTCATCATGCTCGGAATCGGCGCGATCATTGGTGCCGGCCTGTTCGTGCGAACCGCCGCTGCCATTGCCGATCGTTCAGGGCCCTCAGTCACCCTCGCCTTTATTGTCGCCGGGATCGGTTGCGCGTTTGCCGGACTCTGTTACGCCGAGTTCGCTTCCATGATTCCGGTCGCGGGCAGCGCCTATACCTACTCCTACACAACCATGGGAGAGTTGGTGGCTTGGATTATTGGCTGGGATCTCGTGCTGGAGTATGCTGTCGGCGCTGCCACGGTCGCCATTGCCTGGAGCGAATACTTTAACCGCGTGCTTGACTGGTTTGGCCTTCGCATTCCTTATCAATGGAGTCATTCCCCTCTCGAGAGCATGGGAGGAACGCGCGGAATTATTAATCTTCCAGCCCTTTTTATCCTGCTGCTTCTGTCAGCTCTTCTGATCAAGGGAACAAAAGAATCTGCCATCTTCAATGGCTTCGTCGTTATCTTGAAAGTAACGATCGTCATTCTAGTTATCTGTATCGGTTGGGGCTTCATGAACCCGGCCAATCACACGCCATTCATACCTGCTCCGACTACCTACGTGACCCCGCAAGGCATAACTCACAATTACGGGGGCTTGTTGGGCATTCTCGGTGCAGCCGGAGTCGTCTTCTTCGCGTTTATCGGCTTCGACGCGGTTTCTACGGCAGCCCAAGAGGCGAAAAATCCGAAGCGCGACATGCCGATCGGCATTCTCGGCTCGTTGATAATTTGCACGGTTCTTTACGTACTCTTTGCCTACGTTTTGAGTGGTGTAGCGACTGTGGAGGATTTCCGCTCCACTGGTCGTGAAGCGTCGGTTGCCTTTGCGATCACAAAATACATGCATGGTTATGAGTGGCTGTCCAAATCGGTGACGGTCGCGATTCTGGCCGGATTCTCGTCGGTGATCCTGGTTATGCTG
>Ga0210400_10005340_pt1:7500-10924 | contig 10924 bp, 8 predicted proteins | sample IncBWH26MmetaG_FD_155456 | JGI IMG/M metagenome (GOLD analysis project Ga0210400, IMG submission 155456) | Forest soil microbial communities from Barre Woods Harvard Forest LTER site, Petersham, Massachusetts, United States - Inc-BW-H-26-M | ecosystem: Environmental > Terrestrial >...
TACTTCTACTTGCGCTATACATTTAAGTCATATAGTTTGCTATCTGATTTAACTTCAGTACAAGTTAGCTTTGCCTATAAAGTCCTTAGGCGACTCTCGAGTTGAGAGTAAACTTTAGAAGCTCTATTTGGTTGTAAGTAGCATATTAGGAATAACTGCTTACACCACCAATATGTGAAGTCCACGTGTAACATTTTATGCATTACTGTGCATGCTGAAATGTTGCCTTTGGGCTAAAAGGGACTCTAATAAAAGTACCCTGGCAGTTTACAATGCTTCCTTTTACAACCCTTGGGGAGGTAGTTGACCTTAATAGAAACAGTTTGTGCATCGTCTCACTTTTTAGCCATTCTGATTGATATAGATATGGGACTGGTTTTGTTCAGGTACATGGCTCTGTCCCACTTCCCTGTTTCAGTACAATACAAGTCTAAAACCTCACTGATTCAAAGCAAAAGCCTTAAGCTTCATTAAATTAATTTCTATGCTGCTTCAGGTTGAGAAGAGACTAGCATGTCACCTTTTTGATCTCATCGCTGTTTGCTACACCTTCATTTTTATCTCAGACCCACTAAGAGGGAAAAGCCTCTAACCTCTGTAGAACACAAATCGTTAACCTTTATAGAATGATCTACTTATTGGGCCAAGAACAGGCCAGCTGCTAGTACTCTTCTATTCAGCATCGCTGAAAAGATACTAAGATAAGTTGCCCATCAATTGGTCAATACAAAGTCGACTTGAAACCATTTCATCTTGCTATACAATCAAACCATTGCCTATCGGCAGAACACCCCACAGAGCATAACACTTTTGACAGTTGAGCTGGTACAGCATCGAACGATCCACTGTTGGGGAAAAAAATGGCTTTGATGGGTTATTTGACTAACAGTGGGAACATTAGCTCAGGCTTATTAAAAGTTCAGTTGGAACCAGAATGGCCTACAATGTGGCTGCACCCTTTGTGTCTCACACACAGACGATACAACTTGTACGAGTTGTAGACTACAATGAGAATGACAACCACTTTGCCTGCAAGTTGTCTTGAAACAACTTGTACAAGCTGCTGACTGGAGTGAGAATCTTAAACCTCATGTTTTAGAATGGGTGTCACCCAGGACCAGTTTTCACATTAAAAGACCCTCCTAGCCCAAACATATCCAGCTGTTAAATGCTTCATCAGTTTGGCCAATAACTTTCACAAGCCACATTCTTGTTAGTTTGAATCCCATTGCGTTCATCTGCTGCTACATGACTTTTGACTAAAAAGTTGTTACTGCCCATAAATCAGACTTTCAAGCAAAACCATACCTAGGACTTGTAGAAAATGGGGTTTCTGATTGGCCCTTGGTGGTGGTGAAATTACAAGATTTGGCTCACATTTGACCAAGTAACATTTTTAGTGCTGGCCATATATTACTTAGGTTGAAGATGTGGCCAAAAAAAAAAAACAAAAAAGGAAAAACAAAAAAAAAAAACAAGTCAAAATGCACGAAAATGATCAGGCGACAATGAAAACGCGATATTGTGGACACCTCTACTCACCCCTTTTGCGCAAACGGACATGTTGGGACCAAAGGGGCAGGGTTTCCTACTGTATGGAGAGAGGGTTGAAAGGAACCTGACGGGACATGTTCTAATTTAAAGCATGGTCTTAGTAGGGTGTGCTTAGTAGGCCCTCTTCTCTTTTAATCTGGATTGGGCTTTGAGATGGTGATGTTGTAGATGGTGTAAAAGGGTGTGAAAGAGGGGCTTGAGTTTGTGCTCGCCTACTTGAGTAGATTCTTTTCTCCGCGAAGCATTGTTATCTTTCTTGCTACATCAGATTGGCCTGGACGGGCTTGAGGATCAATGTCTCTTTGACGTGGCCTTTGTCACGAAATGGGTTCAACCCAGGGAGAAGTTGTTGCTCGCTCTGAAGGGACTCTAACCTGGACGGGGTTGAGGATCAATGTTTCTTTGACGTGGCTTTTGTCACGAAATGGGTTTAACCCAGGGAGACGCTGTTGCTTGCTCTGAAAGGGCTTTAACCTGGACGGGATTGAGGATCAATGTCTCTTCGACGTGGCTTTTGTCACGAAATGGGTTCAACCCCAGGGAGACACTGTTGCTCACTCTGAAGGGACTCTAACCTGGACGGGGTTGAGGATCAATGTTTCTTTGACGTGGCTTTTGTCACGAAATGGGTTTAACCCAGGGAGACGCTGTTGCTTGCTCTGAAAGGGCTTTAACCTGGACGGGATTGAGGATCAATGTCTCTTCGACGTGGCTTTTGTCACGAAATGGGTTCAACCCCAGGGAGACACTGTTGCTCACTCTGAAGGGACTCTAACCTGGACGGGATTGAGGATCAATGTTTCTTTGACGTGGCTTTTGTCACGAAATGGGTTTAACCCCAGGGAGACGCTGTTGCTTGCTCTGAAGGGACTCTAACCTGGACGGGATTGAGGATCAATGTTTCTTTGACGTGGCTTTTGTCACGAAATGGGTTTAACCCCAGGGAGACCCTGTTGCTCACTCTGAAGGGGCTTTAACCTGGACGGGATTGAGGATCAATGTTTCTTTGACGTGGCTTTTGTCACGAAATGGGTTCAACCCCAGGGAGATGTTGTTGCTTGCTCTGAAGGGGACTCTGATCAATGTCTCTTTGACGTGGCTTTTGTCACGAAATGGGTTCAACCCAGGGAGACTTTGTTGCTTGCTCTGATGGGAAAAGAAAAGAAAAGAGGGGGTTTGTTTGTTTTGTGTCAGAGGTTGAAAAGGGGCTTTGAGTGACCTGGTTCGCTCGCCTCTCTAGTAGGCCTCTTTGATGGATGACTGGGTTGTCTCTGATCGAGTTGTAGAGTCCTGCTATGTGGGAAGGCCTACTCGGAGGGGATTGGCCCGAGGGCTCAACTTTTGCCTTTGAAGCCTTAAGCTGTCCTTGTGTGACATGCTTGAGCGATGTTGAAGGAGGTGGATTGCTTGCCGATGGGTCAAACCTTGATGCAGCTAGCCACTTGGGGATCCGCCATGTCTACGTGTATGCCTTTTAGGTGTCGTCGGACGTCGGTAGTCCCCATCGTAGGTGGGTGACCTTTTGTTTCCCACAACAGGGAAGAGGAGATCTCACTTGGGATGTGCGAGAATGGGAAACGAGGTGATGCCATTTGCGGGTTCAATGTTGGATGAGGGTCAGGTTACCGGTACACCCGACCTCATGTTCGATCTGTTGAGCTGCGATGGGTCCTTAAACACAGAAAGGGATAATGAACTCTGCATCATGAAAGCGAGTGCTTGTCACACGCGAGTAGATGATGGCCGCGAAAGCGGATTGGAAAGTAGTTACCTGGTTGATCCTGCCAGTAGTCATATGCTTGTCTCAAAGATTAAGCCATGCATGTCTAAGTATAAACAAATTTATACTGTGAAACTGCGAATGGCTCAT
>Ga0210400_10005341_pt1 | contig 10923 bp, 4 predicted proteins | sample IncBWH26MmetaG_FD_155456 | JGI IMG/M metagenome (GOLD analysis project Ga0210400, IMG submission 155456) | Forest soil microbial communities from Barre Woods Harvard Forest LTER site, Petersham, Massachusetts, United States - Inc-BW-H-26-M | ecosystem: Environmental > Terrestrial > Soil >...
GATCCACGGATCGGCCTTTTGGTTTCTCCGCAACAGCGCTGTTGATGCGAACAATGCCTACTTCGGCACTCCTGATCCAGTCACAAAAAAGGTCTTAAAGTCCCCGTTCAAGCGCAACCAGTTCGGCGGAACCCTGGGTATGCCGATCTTCAAGAACAAGCTGTTCATTTTTGCCGACTATCAGGGACTTCGCCAGGACCGTCCCCTGAACCCTGAGTTTGCCACCGTGCCCACGGATAAAATGCGCAACGGCGATTTCTCGGAACTGCTGGGAACTGGTCTCACCACCACTCCTGCCTCTCTTACGGGATGCGGCGCGGTAGTTCCGGTGAATGGCGCTATCTACAATCCGCTGACCTGCGCGCCCTTTGCGGGCAACATGATTCCGTCAGGCCAGATCAACGCGGCCGGCCAGAAATATTTGAAGGCCTTTCCCGAGCCCAACCTTCCCGGCATCCTGCATAACTTCCGGGCCGTCCGCCGTGACGTTCGCCACTTCAATGACTTCGATGTCAAGCTTGACTACAACGCGACCAGCAAAGACCAACTGTTCGCACGCTACAGTTACGGCCAGGACGAGTTCCAGTTGACGCCTCGCCTTGGGACTCTCTCTTCCGGTTTTGGCTCCGGTAGTAACCTCAATCATCCCCGAGGCATAGCGGCAGGCGAGGTCCATACCTTCGGCAACAGCGTGTTCAATGATTTCCGCTTCGGCTACTCGCGTCCGTTGTATAGCTTCCTGAATCCATTCAGCAATGTGGCCCAGGCAAATGCTCTAGGGATTGCGAATGCCAACCGCACGCCCCAACTCGGCGGCACGCCCCTGATCGGCGGCTTCAACACCGAAATTGAATTCAGTGGAGATGGCGGGCCGTTCATCGTCCCGCAAGCGAGCTACCAGTACACCGATACGCTCTCCTGGGTGCATGGCAGCCATAACTTCCGCTTCGGTGCAAACATCCTCCGCCGCAGCGTTGATTTCTTTATCTCCGACTTCCGAGGCAAGGGGTTCTTCAATATCGGGCCCGGCACCGGAGACTTCACCGGCTATGAAACATCGGAGTTGCTCGCCGGTTTCATCGATAATTACTCCGTCTCCACTCCCAACACCGTGAACACCAGAAGCTGGGAGACAGGATTCTTCGGCCAGGATGACTGGAAGGTCAACCGGCGTCTTACCTTGAACCTTGGTCTGCGCTACGATTTGTACACCAACCCCTACGAGTTGCAAGATCGCTGGTCGAACTTCGATATCGCTACCGGTACCCTACAACGCGCTGGCGTCAACGGAAACTCCCGCAGCCTGGTCAACACAGACAAGAAGGACTTTGCGCCCCGCATTGGTTTCGCCTATGACGTGTTTGGCGAGGGCAAAACCGTGCTGCGCGGCGGATACGGTATCTTTTACTTCGTAGATAGGGGTGGAGTGGGTAACCAGTTGAGCGCCAACCCCGATTGGAGCGGCGCAATCAATATCACGGCTGCGGGCGGCGCCCGCGTCACTCTCTCCGGTCAGGGGCCGGCCAACAATAATAACAATGCCCTGGCCACCCAACCTTTGCCGCTGCCTACCATCACGGTCAATGACGCTAACCCGACCAATACCTCCGTGATTGCCCGGTTCCCCAACAACCAGAACTCGTCCATCCAGGAATTGAATATGCAGGTCGGGCAGGAATTGGGACGCAACACTGCTCTTAACATTGCCTGGGTAGCCACGAAAGCGGACCATTTGATGACCTGGTTCAACTATACAAACCAGCAGCTTGCCACCAATTCGGCGGTCTTTCCCGGTCGTGGGTTGAACGTAACTGCTGGAGGGGGGATTGGGACTTCGCACTATGGCGGTTTGCAACTGCAATTGAATCGCCGTTTGAGCCATGGATTGCAATACACCGCTTCTTACACGTGGTCGCACGCCACTGATAATTCCAATGGCGCTTTCAGCACCAACGGCAACAGCCCCATCTTCCTTGACTCAACCGGCCACGTGCTGCTCGGCCCCAACAAAGGTAATTCCGACACCGACCAGCGTCATGCATTCAGCTTTAGCTCTCTCTACGAACTGCCCTGGGGACGAGGAAAGCAATGGGGCTCGGACTGGTCAGGAGTGCTGGATAATGCTTTTGGCGGATGGCAGTTTAACAACATCGTCTCCATAGGTAGCGGCACGCCTTTCGACATCACCATCAATGGAGTACGGCCCGATATTCTTGGCAACGTTTCTATCGGATCGCTTCAACTTGTGAACGGCCAGAAGCAATGGGTCTCAGTCGCCCCCAACGCTTTTGCTGCTCCCCCCAAGAATGGAAGTGGCAAGTTTGTCCGTCCAGGCACTCTTGGCCGCAACCACTTTTACGGACCCGGCTATGGGACCTGGGATGCCTCGCTGTTCAAGAACTTCAGCCTTACCGAACGGGTAAAAATGCAGTTCCGCGCGGAAGGCTTCAACATCCTCAATCACCCGCAGTTCGCGAACCCAAACACCGACCTTGGTGGAATCAACGGAAGCGGATTGCCGGCCAATACCAGCTTCGGGTTGATCAACTCCAACCGCGAATTCTCCGAACGCGAAATACAGTTCGCATTCCGGTTTACGTTCTGAGGTTGTGTAAGCACTGCTGTTCGTTGTTAAGCAAAGCTCTTCCGGAAATTGAACGCCCTGGACATTAGGTTCGGGGCCTTCAGTTTCAGTTGCTGATTCGAAAGGGAGCGGCTTCACAGCTTGAGGAAAAAACTCGGCAGTTCGAAAAGAGAATCTGTGTCATCCTGAGCGGCAGCGAAGAGCCTGTCCTGGAAGGAAACTGCTCCGCTGCACTTAAGGAACACGAGAAACGTTCTGTTAGTTGCGACCAATCTCCGGAGGCCATGAACTTGGTTTATATCAGGGCACAGCTTGTCCTAGAGGTGAGCTTGCGAGCCGAAGGAACTTCAGCCGTGCCGTATGTTATGAAAATACATCCGGCTTTAGCCGCTGAGGTACCGTTCTTCTGGCGCAAGAGGATTTTTCAGCAGCCTGTTTAGCCCCTGCAAATTGTGTTCCAATCCGAGATTGGTCCACATCTCCAAAAGGCGGCTACACTATTTTCTGAATGCTGTAGAAGGATCGTAGGGAGATCAAACTGCTGTAACTACAAACGCTCAGCGCCAGAGGCGCGTTAGGAAGTCAGCCCAGCGTGTCAGCGCTGGGTAAAAAAAGCACAAAGCTCTTTTCCTTACGCCGTAGGCCTGCGCGGAGCGGAGCGCACTAAGAAAAGCAAGGAGAGGGGCAAGCTTGTCTTACACTCCACAACAAATCGGGAAATCACGAGCCATAGCATCACGAAAAAAGCTCCTATGCTGTCTCGCATTCCTCCTCGCAATCGCAGCAAGCGCCCAGCAGACCGCAGGCCCCAGAATCACCAAGATAGAACCTCCTAACTGGTGGATCGGCCTGCCGAATCCAATGGTAATGCTCACTGGTGAAAATCTGGAGCAGACCAAAGTTTCAACCACAACACCGGGCATCCGCGTTCTCCGTACCATGGAAGGCCGCAACGGACATTATCTGTTTGTCTGGCTGGAGATCAGCAAGACCGCCTCACCTGGAAAAGTGACCCTGACTGTCACCACGCCTCGCGGAGCTCAGACCGTAGACTGGACTCTGGCACACCGAAATCCCGACAACCAGGGCTTCAATGGCTTTGGCCCCGATGACGTGATCTACCTGATCATGCCGGACCGCTTTGCCGATGGCGACCCGTCGAACAACTTCCCTGCTTCCGGCACCTATGATCGAAGCGACCCTCGCGCCTACCATGGCGGAGACCTGCGCGGCATCCAGCAGCACCTCCCTTATTTGAAAGATCTGGGAGTGACCACCCTCTGGATCACCCCCATCTACAACAATGACGATCACACCGGCCGCGACTACCACGGTTATGGCGCCGTTGACCTCTATGGAGTCGAAGAGCACTTCGGCACGCTGGCGGACTATCGCTCTCTGGTGCAGGCGGCGCACGCGCAGGGACTCAAGGTGATCTTAGACATTGTGCCCAATCACATTGGCCCCACAAATCCCTGGGCCGCCGATCCGCCCACGACACATTGGCTGCACGGAACGCGCGAAAACCACTTGATCTCGAATGCGGACTTTGAGCATCTCGTCGATCCTCATGCTTCGCCAAAAGAGTGGCGCAATATTTTGGAAGGCTGGTTTGTCGATGCCCTGCCCGATATGGGCACCGACGATCCGCTGACCTCTCAATATCTCCGTCAGAATGCCGTGTGGTGGGCGGAGACCGGCGCATTGGATGGCTTTCGCCTGGACACATTCCCTTATGTAGACCGCCAATTCTGGCATGATTTTCATTCTGAACTGCATCGCCTCTATCCCCGTTTCCGGACAGTTGGCGAAGTCTCAGGATTCGACCCGGCTGTCGCCGCCTACTTTACCGGCGGAAAAACTACGGCCGGCATTGATACCGGCGTGGACACAGTCTTCGATTTCTCCTTATACAACGCCCTGAGAAGAGTCATCTTGCATAATGCCCCGGCAAAGCTGCTGGAAGAAGTGTTGCAGCATGACTGGCTGTTTCCCCATCCTGAAAACCTTGTGACCTTTCTAGGCAATCACGATAAGCCCCGCTTTATGGGAGAGCCAGGCGCCACGCCGCAGAAACTGAATCTGGCGGTCGCCTTCCTGCTCACAATGCGCGGCACCCCCCAGCTCTACGCCGGAGACGAGATCGCCATGCCAGGCGGCGACGACCCCGACAACCGCCGCGACTTCCCCGGCGGCTTTCCCAGCACAGGAAATGGCGACCAACACAACGCTTTCACCGCTGAAGGCAGGACCCAGGACGAGCAGCGAGTATTCACGGAACTCCGTACCCTGCTCCACCTGCGGCAGCAGCACCCGGCCCTAAGACAGGGCAGCTACATCCATATCTTCAGCGACAACCAGACCTTCGTTTATTTGCGTGACTTTCAAGGCGACACAAAACCAAAAGCGCAAACAGCGCAGACAAACAAATCAAAACAAATCGCCAACCAACCGGAACGCCTGCTCATGCTGCTGAACAACGCAGATCAGGCACGAGTGGTAGAGATCGCAATCAATGACACACCATTGGCCCAGGCGCGAGCATTGACAAGGCTCAGAGCCGAACACGATGCGGTACTGATACCCGCGACGAAAATAAAAGTTGAGCTGCCGGCCAGATCGCTCAGCATTTACCACGTTGATTAGATGAATCGGTTTGATTTGACGCGCTAGCAGAAAATCGCACTGTGAAAGAAGCGAAATAGCAAGAAGTGAAAAACCCAAGAGGGGAAAAATAACCGGATGCAGAGAGAGGAGCCGTGTCATCCTGAGCGGCAGCGAAGGAACTGCTCCGCTGCACTTAAGGGTAACCGAGAAACAGCTCTAACTCTTTGCCGGTTACGAACCCGAAAGCCCGCGTTTCCGCCTGCGCCAAGACTTCAGACCCAAGGAGCAACCATGACCACCCGCACACTAGCCCTCTTGCTGCTAATCTCATCCCTCCCGCTGGGAGCGCAACAGGCCCCAGGCGCCCCAGGCTCCAAACCCACCTGGACCAACGGCAACAAGACCGGCGTCGGCACGTCTGTCACCGCTGACTCGAAAGTCTGGTTCACCATTGGAGAAAACGGTGCCCTGAACGAGGTCTACTATCCTGCCATCGACAGTGCGAACACCCGCACCCTGGAGCTGATTATTACCGACGGTAAGAGTTTCGCCGAACTGGAAAGCCAGGACACCAACCATTCCGTGGAGGTCCCTGATCCCGCCGCATTGGTCTTTACCCAGGTCAACACCTCGAAGAGTGGCCGATATCAAATACGCAAAACGTACGTCACTGATCCCGGCCGCAATACCCTCCTCATCCAGTTGCAGCTCAAGGTACTGAAGGGCGGGCCCCTAACTGCTTTTGTCTATTTTGATCCCGCTCTTAAAAACAGCGGCCTCCATGACAATGGCTCTACCAGTGGCCAGGTCCTGCTTGACTCCAAAAACAACGTCGCTTGCGCGCTCGCCTCATTCCCGGCGTTTGTCTCCGTTTCCACGGGCTATGTGGACTCCAGCGACGGCTGGACAGAGCTGAAAGACAGCTACAAGCTCACCCAGCGTTACTCCACTGCGCCGGATGGAAATGTTGCCGAAGTCGGCCAGCTGCCGTCCTCATTCGCACAGGGAAAACCGGTCACGCTGGCCCTGGGCTTTGGCGCCAACTCTAATGAAGCGCAGGCTGCGGCCCAGGCCAGCTTGACCAAAGGCTTTGCCGTCGCGCGCGGAGAATACCAGCGAGGATGGCACCAATATGTCTCCACCCTGAAACCGGTGGAAGCTCGCTACCGCAGGCAGTATCAAATCTCTGCCATGGTGCTGAAGACGCATGAAGATAAGACCCACCTGGGGGCCATCGCCGCCTCGCTGACCATTCCCTGGGGCAACGATGTTGATGCCAGTAAAGAAGATGTGGGCGGCTATCACTTAGTTTGGGCGCGCGATCTTTATGAAGTCGCCACCGCATTTCTGGCCATTGGAGACCGCGCTGCCGCCGAGCGCTCCCTGAATTATCTTTTTGAAACGCAACAAAAGCCGGACGGCTCATTCCCGCAAAACTCCTGGCTCGACGGCAAACCTTATTGGCCCTCACTCCAGATGGATGAGGTCTCCTATCCAAGCATTCTGGCCTGGCAGCTCGGCAAGACCGACAAAAACACGTTTGAAAAGCACATCAAGCCGGCTGCGGATTTCGTGGTCGCGCACGGGCCTGCGACGCCGCAGGAACGTTGGGAAGAAGAGACCGGCTACTCCCCTTCCACCATTGCCGCCGAGATTGCCGGACTGATCTGCGCCGCGGACATCGCCCGCATGAACGGTGATGAAGCCTCCCGCAGCCACTGGATCGAGGTCGCCGACGACTGGGCCCGGAAGCTCCCGCAATGGACCGTCACCCACAGCGGAAAATATGCGAGCGAGTACTACATCCGCATCGCCCAAAAAGGTAAGCCCGAGGAAGGCGGACCCATTGCCATCCACAACGGAGGCGGCAGCTGGGACGAGCGGGAAATAGTGGATGCAGGATTTCTCGAACTAGTCCGCCTGGGCATTGCGCCACCCAATGATCCCTTGGTGGTCAAGTCTCTCGCGGTGGTGGATAAGGTCATCAAAGTGGATACACCCAACGGCCCAGACTGGTACCGCTACAATCACGATGGCTATGGCGAAAAGGCCGATAGCAAAGGCTACGACGGAACCGGAATAGGACGCCTCTGGATCATCTTTGCCGGCGAACGTGGCGAATATGAACTAGCCAGCGGACGCGACGCCCACCCTTATCTCGATACCATGCAGAAAATGGCCAACTCCGGCGGCATGCTGGCCGAACAGATTTGGGACCTCCCACAATCCCCCAAACCATGGCTGAAATTCGGCCAAGGCACAGGCTCCGCCACCCCGCTGGCCTGGACCAACGCCCAGTTCGTCCGCCTGGCCATCGCAATTAAAGAAGGAAAACTACCAGAGCTGCCCAAAGTGGTGCGCGACCACTTTCAAAAATGAGAGCAAAGCGGGCACTTTACGTAACGGCGTTTATCACTCGCAGTCATTTCAAGGTAGCTTCGTGAACCAAAAATTCCGGTCGCAGTGGCGAGCACTTGCATCTGGCGTTTCTTGAGCAGCAATAGGGCAAGGTCAGCGCGAACGATTTTCTTGGGCAACGAGATGAGCACGCGACGAAAATAACTGGATGTAGTGAGAGCATCAGTGTCATCCTGAGCGGCAGCGAAGAGCCTGTCCTGGAAGGAAACTGCTCCGCTGCACTTAAGGAACACGAGATCATTCTGCTGCTTGCTGACCAGGCTCTGGAGGATCATGAACTGGCCGATCATGCTCAGGAGGAAAGACCCCGGTCCGAGACAAGGCCAAAACATATTTCACCCAATAAAAATGCGGTTTGTCTCAAGGTCTCAGTTCGAAGCGGGTTGCAGAAAATGCACCGTCCGCTTATGACCTTTGGAGGTAAATCCTTGGGCCGAATGCTAAGTGCTGAAGTCAGATCACCACGAAAATGAGAGACTTATAATATAAGCACTCCCAATTCGGGGATTTACGTGACTCCCACTTGGAGCACCCAAAGTGCGGTTAAAGCTTAAAAGAACGGATCTGCCTTTAGGAAAGCCACGCTGACCCCGCCAAACGAAAGTTCTGCCTTCCCAAAGCCGTGCCGATTTTGGGCATAAGCCCCAAATGGTGGTACAGACCACCAGTTCCCCATCGTAATAAGAGGTGGTACTTTCAATGTCAGGAGCCCCCCAATGCTTTCACTACGCCGTGTATTGAAGACTCTCCTCGTCCTGCTGTTCACCGCTTCCCTTTGCTGCGCGCAGGACTTCAAGAAACAGGTTATCTACCAGATCATCACTGACCGCTTCTTCGATGGAGATACCAGCAACAACAATCCTCCGCAGAGCGCAGGCCTTTTCGATTCCACCAAGACCAACTGGCGACTTTACTGGGGCGGTGATTTGGCCGGCATTCAGCAGAAGATGTCCTATATCAAGGGGCTTGGCGCCACCGCCATCTGGATCTCTCCCCCGGTGGACAATCTCAACCTGAACATTCCTGATGGCCAGGGCCAACCCACCGCCACCTACCACGGCTATGCGGCCCGCGACTTCAAGCGCATTGAGGAGCACTTTGGAGACGTCAACAACACGTTTTCCGCGTTTGACAATCTGATCGCTGCCGCCCACGCCAATGGCATTAAGGTAATCGTGGATTTCGCGCCCAACCACAGCAACGACAACTCTGCTGGTGAGTTCGGCTCGCTTTTCGATAACGGAACATTTGTGGCCGCTTTCAACAATGACCCCAACGGCGTCTTTCATCACAATCCGAACATCTCGGATTTCAACGATCGCTATCAACTCCAGTACAACACGCTCTTTGGCCTCTCCGATCTGAATCAGGAAAACGCCACTGTCGATGGCTACCTGAAAGCCGCTCTGCAGCAACTTCAGCAGCACGGCGTCGACGCCTTCCGCATCGACGCGGTAAAGCATGTCACCTGGGGATGGGAGTACAGCATGGTGAACTCGGCATTCACCTTCGGCCCCAGCTTCTTTTTCGGCGAATGGTTCCTGGGAGGCACAGGCGATCCCATGTACCACGATGCCTTCAAGTTCGCCAATAACAGCGGCATGTCGCTGCTGGATTTTCCGCTGAATACCGCCATCCGCGATGTGTTCGCCAACAACAGCAACTTCTCCGAGTTGGACAGTACCCTGAACACCGAGAACGCCAACTTCACCTGGCAAAATGACCAGGTCACATTCATTGACAGTCACGACGTTCCCCGGTTCCTCTCCGTAAACAACAACACCAACCGCCTGAACGAAGCCACGGCATTCCTGCTGACCACGCGCGGAATCCCCATCATCTATTATGGTGATGAGCAGTTCCTCCACAACGACACCAATGGCGGCGGCGACCCCTTCAACCGCAACCAGATGACCTCATTCAGCACCAGCACCACGCCCTACAAATTAGTTGGCCAGCTTGCCGCCCTGCGCCAGAGTAATAGCGCGCTAGCCTATGGTGGAACGCAGCAGCGGTGGATCAATAACGACGTCTATATTTATGAGAGGAAGTTCTTTAACGATGTAGTCCTGGTGGCCATCAACAAGAGCGACACAACTTCTTTCTCCATCACTGGCCTGAATACCGCGCTTCCGCCCGGCAACTATTCTGATTACCTTGCCGGCCTCCTCGGTGGATTTGGAATTTCCGTAAGCACCGGGACCGGCGGTAACAATCCCGTGCCGGCCTTTACTCTCCCGGCCCACACCGTAGCGGTGTGGCAGGCCCCTGCCTCGGCCACCGGCCCTCAAGTCGGCTCCATCGGCCCCACCGTCGGTCAATCGGGTGTGCGGGTCACCATCGCCGGAAAAGGTTTTGGCGGAGCCAGGGGCAACGTGCTCTTCGGCGCCACAGCAGCCAGCATCGTAAGCTGGTCCGATTCGCAAGTGACCTTCAACGTTCCGGCTGTTGCGCCTGGGGTGTATAACGTCCAGCTTAAGAACTCCGGCGGTACGGCGGCGAATGTGATCCAATTCAAAGTACTGACCGCGAAACTCGTTCCGGTCACCTTTACCGTGAACAACGCCATCCAGACCAATGTCGGCGACTTTATCTTCCTTACCGGTAACACCGTGGAGTTGGGAAATTGGGGCACCACGTTTGATACGGCTATCGGTCCAATGCTGGATCCGAATTTCCCGAACTGGTTCCTGAACGTCTCCGTCCCAGCCGGACAAAATATCCAGTTCAAGTTCATCAAGATCGCAGCCAATGGAACTGTGACCTGGGAAAACGGCGCGAACCATACCTTCACCGTTCCCACAAGCGGAACCGGATCTGTCAACGTGAACTGGCAGTTCTAGGGCAATTTGGACTCAAGCCGTTCTAACTGCAGGCCAACCTGTGTATTCGCCGACTACACAGGTTGGCCACGGGTCTTCAATAGACCTATGCATTCGAATGCGCTGCCAAGTCTCTCGAGCGGCAATTATTTCTATGATCAATTACTTTCTTGCTCCTGTAGCCAGTACAACCCTTGAGCCCATCCGCAACAAATGAAGCTGAGCTGGTCAATTCTTGCCCTGTTGCGTTCGCTTTGATGATAGAATCCTCTCGATCTTTCAGTACAAGCTCTGCTCGACGTGAGATGGTTCCTCGTGACTTCCTTTCTTTTTGCCATTTAAGGTAATTGATGAATTGCAAGTCACTAAGATAGCATCAGCAGCGACAATTCAATAAAGGACGCGCGGTCCCAAAATGAAAATAACAATACGTGGAATGGTTTCAATCATCCTGCTGTTTTATTGCGTGGTATCGGCCCAAGCGGCGGATTG
>Ga0210400_10005342_pt1 | contig 10922 bp, 8 predicted proteins | sample IncBWH26MmetaG_FD_155456 | JGI IMG/M metagenome (GOLD analysis project Ga0210400, IMG submission 155456) | Forest soil microbial communities from Barre Woods Harvard Forest LTER site, Petersham, Massachusetts, United States - Inc-BW-H-26-M | ecosystem: Environmental > Terrestrial > Soil >...
CGGCACTGAAATACCGGCTGGTCTTTCATTGCGATTTGTCGCTGGACGCACTTGCGTATGCGAGTGCAAGAGCGAGCGCCAGCCGCCTGGACAACATTCTGTTTGTTCATGTGGATTATTTTCAGCCTCCGTTTCGGAGCAGCATCCATCGTCTTGCCTGCCTGGATACTCTGATCCGCGGGCCATGGCATGAGACGAAACTGCTCAGAAGCATCCAGGGAGTCCTCGCCACTGGAGGAGCCGCAGTAGTGGACTTTCATTATTGGTGGCACAACCCGCTCCGGCGTTTGGGGCTGCTGCGCAATAATTTTCCGGGCAACAAGAGTTATACCCGGCGAGAATTGAGAAGACTTCTGGCGATCTCCGGGATTAAACAGTTCGAGATGAAGCCGTTTGTACAGGAGGTTGATCCCGTCAGCGCGCCCGGGAACCACCTTGCGCGATTCATTCCGCCGACTCGGCTGGTCTACCGCTTCACCCTCCCCCCGCGGACATCGTGTTCGGTCAATACCGGCGGAGCTCTGGAATGAAAATCCTCATTGTCCATAACGCCTACCAGCAGCGTGGGGGAGAGGACAGCGTCATGGAAGCGGAAAAGGAGCTGCTGTTGAGCGCCGGGCATGAAATCATAGAGCACTTCCGGCACAATGACGAGATTCGGGACTATTCATTTATCCAAAAAATTCGCCTGGCCGCCAGCACGGTTTGGGCTTCGGACACTTACCAGTGTTTCCGCCGTTTTCTCCGCGCGGAGAGGCCGGACATCGCGCACTTCTACAACACTCTTCCGCTGATATCCCCATCCGCATATCACGCGTGTAAAGAGGAAGGTGTTCCGGTGGTGCAAGCGATTCAAAATTACCGTTTGTTTTGCCCCGGAGGAAATTTCTTCCGTGAAGAACGGGCATGTGAAGACTGCGTTGAACATTCACTTTTACGCGGAGTCCTCCATGGTTGTTACCGCAACTCCCGTGCGCAGACAGCGGTAGTCGCAAGCATGCTTGCCATTCATCGTGGAATAAATACGTGGGCCGAGTGCGTGGATGCATTTGTCGTTTGCACGCAATTCGCGCGAGAGAAGTTCATATCCCAGGGCCTTCCAGCGAACAAGGTGTTTCTAAAACCAAATTTTGTATTTGCGGATCCTGGTTCTCGCTCGGTTCCCGGTGCGATTCCGCTCGTGGTTGGACGGCTCTCTCCGGAAAAAGGCATGCGGCTTCTGCCGGCCGCCTGGGCCCGCCTGGGACGAGGAATGCCGCTTCGAATTGTCGGCGACGGTCCCTTGCGGGAAGAAATCAGATCGGCCTTCGCTCGTTCCAACGGGAGTGGAGTTGTCTTCACCGGATGGCTCCCGCGGGAAAAAACGATTGAAGCCCTGAGGAGTGCACGGTTTTTGATTTTTCCAAGTCAGTGTTACGAAGCATTCCCCGTTGCCATTGCTGAAGCTTACTCCTGCGGGGTCCCCGTCATTGCCTGTCGCCTTGGCGCGATGGCCGAAATCGTCCGAGATCAAGTTACCGGGTTGCATTTCAATCCTGGCAGCGCCGAACATCTCGCGGATAGGATCGAATGGGCCATGAACCATCCCGCCGCCATCGAGGAGATGGGCCGCGCCGCTCGCGCAGAATATGAATCCAAATACACATTCGAGGAAAATCGCCGTCAGATCATGCAGATCTACGCAGCCACGATCGGTCGCGTGAATTCGCGATCCGATCACGCACATTTGGACTGTTTAGCCGGTCAGGGAATTCACTGAAATGCACGGAGGTTCAATTCATTTGAACGGGCCATCCTGGGCGGAAACCTTGCGAGCCTGGGTCATTCGCGCCGGGCGTCCCGTTCACAAGCGCTTGCGCGGGCGAAAGCTGGACCTCTTCTTCAAACTAATTGCTAACGCTCAGCGAAACACATTGCTCGATGTGGGCGGCGGCAGCGGAATCGATTCCGAGTTTGTGCCGCTGTACGAGGCATTTCGCGAGGTTACTGTCGTGAATCTGGATCCGTGTCCCGATCCAAGCCCCTTACCGCATGTCCGGCAACTGGTCGGGGACGGGTGTGGCCTATCGTATCCCGACAGATCCTTTGACTGGGTTTTTTCCAACGCTGTCCTGGAGCACGTAGGGGGGAAGGAAAGCCAGCGTCGATTCGCGGTGGAAGTCTCTCGGGTGGCACGCTGCGGATACTTCGTCACCACGCCAAACAAAATGTTTCCGATAGAGCCGCATACTCTGTTGCCCTTCTATCAGTTCTTGCCCGAGCACTGGCAGCGAAGAGTCGTTCGCATTTCGCCGTATTACATGCACGATTACCAGGAGACACATCTGCTCTGGGCCCACGAGCTGCAGGAGCTGTTTCCACAAGCAACGGTCATCTCAATTGGATTTCCTCTCGTCGGAACGAGTCTTGTGGCTATGAGAGCGGACTGACGTCGTGCCCAATGGAACCATTGCAGGCGAAATCGCTACAGGGACTTACTCGTTGCTGGGTGTGCGGGTGAACGCCGTGCAGATACCGGATACCATTGCGCGGATGGAGGAATGGATCGCGCGGCGCGAAGCGAGCCGCTTTGTGGCCGTTACCGACATGCACAGCGTGATGGAGGCACAGCATGACAGACGCTTTAAGAACGTGTTACTGGGCGCGGACCTCGTGGTTCCGGACGGTTTTCCGCTGGTGTGGATTGGGCGGCGGAAGGGATTCAGGCTGCAAAACCGCGTGTGTGGCCCGGAATTGATGACTGCATTTTGCGAAGAGACGGCATACATGGGGTACCGTCATTTTTTTTATGGCGGAGCACCAGGAGTCGCTGAGGATCTCGCTGCCCGCTTCAGCATCCGATTCCCGGGATTGGTGGTTGCCGGAACGTATTGCCCGCCTTTGCGAAATCTGACGCCGAAGGAACATCGCGAAGTAGTTGCAGCCATCGAGGGCTCGCGCGCCGACGTCGTTTGGGTTGGTCTGGGTGCGCCGAAGCAGGAGCGCTGGATGTTCGAACATCGCGCTCGGCTTACCGTTCCGGTGTTGATCGGCGTCGGCGCGGCGTTTGACTTTCATACCGGCCGTGTCCCGCGAGCGCCGGGATGGATGCGCGACCACGGATTCGAATGGTTGTTCCGGCTGGCCATGGAACCGCGGCGCTTATGGAAGCGCTACCTCGTTTACGGTTCGCAATTTGTCATGTTGGTTGCCCTGGAATCGCTGGGCTTGAAGAAGTTTTCGTGAGCACCGTTCCGCGGCCAACTACGCCTAGCCACCTCAGAATGAATCCAGCGTTGCTTGATAGTGCTGATTGTCCATGCGAAAATGAATAAATGTGCCGGGCGTTTGTGCAGGCACTCCACAGAGCAAGGCTCCGGCGATATCGTCTAAGGGTTAGGACGTAGCCCTCTCAAGGCTAAAATCCGGGTTCGAATCCCGGTATCGCTACCAACTTTTATCTCCTGAATTCGAATCGCAACGCCAATATGGATTGCGATTGCTGCAATTTCTTGAATCCTCCGCATCAGGTCTTTGGATTGACGGGTTGGAGAGCCGCGCGATACCCTAATGCCGGGTTGGCGTGTTCCGAGCCACCTGGAAACTTGCCCCGGAGTTTGCGTCTTATCCCAACTTGAGGAGATTCATGTCGAACGAACTGCGAAATTTTCTCGCCCTTTCCTACGATGAGCTGGAGCAGTTGAATTTGAAGGCCAAGGAGCAACGTCAGAAGCGCGTTGCCGCGCACAAGATCCAGGAAGAACGCATCAAGTATTTGACGGACGAAAAGCGCATCAAGGCCGTGACGGTGCTGTTCAGCGACCTCGAAGGCCGCCTTCACATGCTCGACTATGACAAAAAGTTTCTCATCAAGAGCTGGGACAACTTGACGTTCGATGGTTCTTCGATTCGGGGTTTCACGGCGCAACGCGAGAGCGATTTGCGCCTGGCCATGGATTGGGGGGCGTTTTACTGGGCACCCTCGGACGTCTTCGGCTCCGGCAAGGTTCTCGTTTTCGGCCACGTGATTGACAAGGACGGTTCGCCGTACTCGGCCGACATTCGCGGCGTCCTGAAGGGTTATGCCGACGGCCTGTACGATAAAAAAGGCTATACGCTCAATGCGGCCAATGAAATTGAGGGATTTCTTTTCGCCGGCACCAACGCCGAGCGCTGTTATCACGAAACCGGCAAATTCGAATACGTCAACACCGGCGGCTATTACCATTCGCTACCAGGCGATCCGCTGCGGACTTTCATTGATACGACTGCCGAAGTGCAGCGTTCCATGGGCTTCCAGAACGAAAAGGATCACCCGGAAGTTGCGCCCTCGCAATTCGAAATCAACTATGGTTACGGAGAAGTCGTCTCCGCCGCCGACCAGATCCAGCTTTACAAGCTGATCTGCCGGCAAGTGGCCACTAACATGGGCTTCACAGCCAGCTTCCTTCCCAAGCCTGTGGTGGGCGTGAACGGCAGCGGCATGCACACCAACGTTTCCGTCAGCAAAGACAGCAAAAATATATTTTGGGATCCCAAGGGTGAGGAAAAGCTCAGCAAGTTCGGCTGGGAATTTGTCGATCGCATTCTTACGCACGGCAACGACATCTGCCTGCTCATCAATTCCAGCGTGAACGCCTATCGCCGGCTGGATCCGCACTTTGAAGCGCCGAACCAACTCAACGCTTCGCCCACCAACCGCGGCGCCATGGTGCGCATCCCCATCGGCAACGAGAAGAGCATGCGCACGGAAGTCCGCGCGGTAGCTCCCGACTCCAACCCGTACATGGTGATGTACTCCGTCTTCAAGACCGGGCTCGATGGCGAAACCGCGAAAATCAAGGATCTGCGCTCGGCGAAGCGCTTTCTGCCGGACAATATCTACACAGCCATTGAAAACTTCGAAAAAGCTGAGTGGACCACCAAGCTCTTCGGTGCCGACGTCAAAGAGCGCTATGCGGAGCTCAAACGCGCTGCTGCTGACCGCTGCCCGCGCTCCCTCGGCACCATCGTCAAAGCCCAGGAAGTGCAATTTCATCACGAGGTGTACAACCAGTTCCTCTGGAACCAATTCTAGAACGATTGCGCTGAGGCAATGGAAACGCCCCCGATCAAATCGGGGGCGTTTTATTTTCAGCAAGAATCTTCGCCGCAGACTGTGGATGGCGACTGCCGACCACGGAGAGTCACCGATGAAGTGCAGCTCACTTCTTCTTCTCGTAGACCCGAGAGTTAGTAATTCCTTTTCCCTCGGTCACGATGATGGTTTGACCGGCGGGAACGTTGGAGAGGCGGTCCACTTGGCCGCCGGGCCAGCGTATTTCAATGGAGTCGGCTTTTTCGCGCTGCGCGAGACCAAAGGTCAGGACGAGTTCGCTTGCGGAAAGATAGCTGGAGCCGCTGCGCAACATCTGCGTTTGCGTTTCTCCTCCGGAAGTGAACTTTACCGTCGTGCCGATGCCGTCGCGGTTGGATTTCGTGCCGATCAGCTTGATGCGCAGGCTGTGATTGGCGGCAGCGGCGGCCTGCGCTTCATTCCGGAATAGATAGACCGGGCCGCCGTTGGTGGAAAGTAGCAGGTCCAGGCGGCCGTCGTTATTGATGTCCGCGTAGGCAGCGCCGCGTCCCACGCGTGCCGAGGCGAAGGCTGGCCCGAGGGATTTGGTCACCTCTTCAAATTTTCCTTTGCCGTTGTTGCGGAAGAGGTGCGGCGGCATGGCGTATTTCACGTTGGCTTGCACGCGCTGAATGTCCGCGTCGATATGGCCGTTGGCGACCAGCACGTCGGGCCAGCCGTCAAGATCATAGTCGAAGAAAAAACAGCCGAATCCGAGAGTAAGAAGCGAGGCGCGGCCGATGTCCGACCTTGGGGCCTCATCCACAAACAGCCCCTTTCCCTCGTTGTGATAAAGCGAGATCATCTGGTTTGAAAAATTGGTGATCAGGAGACTCGGGTAACCCGAATGATCGTAGTCGGAAGCATCCACGCCCATGCCTGCGCGGGCAATGCCGTCTTCGCTGAAGGCCACGCCGGCGACCACAGCTTTTTCCGCGAATGTGCCGTTGCCGTTGTTGCGATAGAGCTTGTTCGGCTGGGTGTCGTTCGAAAGGAGCAGGTCGGGCCAGCCATCGTTGTCGTAATCGAGCACGGCGACGCCGAGCGTTTTTGAGGTGGGCTCACCGAGGCCGGCTTTTTGTGTCGCGTCTTCAAAGGTTCCGTCGCCGCGGTTGTGCCAGAGGCGCACCGCGGTGCCTTTGTAGGATTCCGGCGTGCAATACGATTTGCTCTTGCCATCGAGCGTGCAGTAGAGATCTGTCTCCGGCGTCCACTGCACATAATTCCCGACGACGAGATCGAGATGGCCGTCTTTGTCGTAGTCGACCCAGGCGGCACTGGTGCTGAATTCTTTTGGTCCGAGGAGGCCGGACTTTTGGGTGACATCCGTGAAAGTTCCGTTGCCGTTGTTGTGGAAGAGATGGCTTTGGCCGTAGGCGGTGACGAAGAGATCGTCGTAACCATCGTTGTCGTAGTCGCCGACGGCTACGCCCAATCCAAACATTTCGATGTCCAGGCCGGCTTTGTGCGTGACGTCGGTGAAAGTGCCGTCATGATTGTTGTGGTAGAGCCTTGGCGTGGAATGCTTTTGAACGTGGCCTGGCCAATCCATGCCGTTCACGAGGAATATGTCCGGCCAGCCATCGTTATCGTAGTCGATAAAAGCGACGCCGGGGCCCATGGTCTCCGGCAAGAATTTTTTGCCAAACGCGCCGTTGTTGTGGGTGAAATGAATGCCGGCTTGCTGCGTGACGTCGCGGAACTGGATGAACGAAGTCTCTGGTGTAGCGTTAGTTCGTGATTGTTCAATCAGGAGAGCTGCTAAGACAAAAACAAAAATGGATGCAAGCGGACGTTTCACCATTCCCCCAGAGTTCAGTCGCGACCCACGCCGAGCGCGTCGGCAACTTTGTTGATGTAGTTGAACCACGCAGCGATCAGCGTAATCTGCAAAATGCCCCTGTCATCGAAGCCGACCGAACGAAGCCTCAGATGGTCTTCGGGGCGGCACAGTGTCGCGTCCTTCGTCAGCTTCACGACATAATCCAGCATCACGCGGTCCTGCTCGCTGATTGGCGCTGTCCGATAGTCCTTGCGGAGAGCGTTCACCATGTTCTCGTCGAGTGTGACCCTACGCAGAAACTCTGCGTGAGATTCGATTCAATAGTGGCACCGGTTCGTCACGGAAACGACGGTGGCGATCATTTCGTGCTGGTGGCGCTTCAGCGGAAGTTCGGGCGAGAGCATGGCGCCGAATGCCGAAAACGAATGAAACAGAGCGTCGGGAATCAACGAGTGCGAGGCGGTAATGCTTTCCGCTTCGCCGCGGTCGACTGCAGGGGCCGGCGTGCGGTACTCCACGGGGTAGAGCTTGCGCTCATCCTCGATCGCTTTCTTCACGCGCTCGTCTTCGTCCATTCGAATCGTTTTGATCCAGGTCATCTCGCCTCGTTGTGAAATGAAATTTGTCTTACTGCCGGCTATCGGCCTCCGCCCGGTTTCACGGTTTCTTGCGTGGCTGTCTTTGTGGCGACTTTTCCGGTTGCTGCCTTCTTCTGCGGTACGTGCACAAGCGCCACGCTCACGTGCTCGTGAATGGGTTGGCGCTCGTTGTTGTCCTCCGCGTGTGTTTGCCGGTACGGCCCGGTGATGGCTTGAGCCGATTCGTCCGCCTTGAAGCGCAGATAGCGTGTCTTATGCACGTTGGCCTTGGCGTCGTCGCCGAGGCCGCTGTAGCAGAGCATCAAGTTGTAATGCGCTTGCAAATCTTCGGGGTCGATCGAGAGGGTTTGTTCAAACTCTTTCACCGCGTCCGCATAACGTTTTTGAAGAAAAAGGACGCGCCCTAGTTCGTTGCGTACAACTCGGTCTCTGGGAAACTGCTCGAGTACGGTCTGCAAGTGAGTGATAGCGCCGTCGTAATCGCCGTCTTCCTTCAGCGCGCGTGCATAAAAGAAATTCGTGCGCGCAAGCTTCGGATCGATCGTCAGCGATTTCTCCAGCACTCTTCTTGCCCCAGCGGTATCGCCCTCTTGTACCAGGACACGGCCGATATTGGTCCAGCCATCGGGATTCCGCGGATCGGCGTCCGTAATTTTCTCGAACGCCGCGGCCGCAGCTTTAAGATCGCCTTGCAAGAAGAGGCCGATTCCATAGTCATTCCATCGCGTCCACTCTTCTTTCGTGCTGATGGTCTTCGGTTGGGGCGCAGCGGCATTCTTCGCAAGGACACGCATCGTCTTGGTGTCTTCGGCAATGATGATGACAGGAAGATCGGGGATGGCCTTGAGGTTGCCGGAAACGTTCGACGTATCACCGTTGAACGCCCACTGGCGATCATCGTAGTCAGGCGTGGTCTTGGTGCGGTCAGTCAACGGAGTATTAAAAGCAAACCCTGGTTGTTCGACGCCCGCAAACGAGAAGTGTGTATTGAACCAACTGAACTTACGATAGTTCAGCTTAGCATGCAGTGTGATTCTGTCCCCGGCATTGTCCGGAATGTGCAGCCGGTAGTGCGCGGTGTCCGCGGCTCCGGGAGGAATGAGATGGACATAAACGACGGAGCGGGTGGACCAAGCGTTGCGCTTGTTGATGGGATTGCCATGCCCGTCAATTTGAAGTGAGCGATAGAAGTGTGCTCCTGGCTCGACGGGGCCTTTACCATCGTCCTCGACCTTGCCGCTCCAAAAAATTGTCTGGCCTTTTTCATCGGTGGCTTGCAGTTCAAGCCACACGTCGAAAGCGTCGACAGTGCCGCCGGGGAAAAAGTGGCCGACCTTGCGTGTGCGCACAACGACATCGACGCGAGCATCATCGCCCCGTCGCACCGCTGCATCGGCGCGATCGATCGGAGCAGTAATCGGGCGGAGTTCGCCAGCCGGGCCTTTCGGAAGGGAAATGTCTGATTCTTCGCCGACGGCAAAAGTCGTGGAGATTTCCGGTTTCCCGAACTCGCTCGCGGCCGACGGGTTCGATTCATTCCCGGCAGGGGAAACCGCGAAAATGTCGACGCTCAGTTGTTTGTCCTGCAAAAATTTTTTCGCAAATTCGAATTGTGCCTGATCCTGGTTCGCGGTAGGAACCGCGGTATTCGCGCCGGGGAAGCGATGCGAATGGACCAGGCCGTCGCTGTTGCCATCATCGTTCGAAGGAACCTGCGGCATGTGGCAATCGGCGCAATTCATGGGCGCCTTCGGGTAGTAAAACGCACGCGCACCCTGGCCGGAAACTCCGCTGGCCTGCCAGTTGTCATATTCATTGAAGCCGCGAATCCAGCGATAGTGATTCACGGGAACATCCAAATGCACTTTATGGCAAGAAGAGCAGAACTCGGCCGTGTCCGTGCGCATGAACGGCTTTAGGAAGGTGCGGCGATGCGGCTCCGGGTTCAGGCGAACCAAGAAGTCGTGCAACGAGCGCACCACGGGGTTGTCGCTGGCGGCCAATTCGTGCAGCTTGGGGTATTCCAGGAAGAAGTCGCCCTGGCCCATTGTACTTTTGACCTGCACGATGCTGTGGCACATCAGACAGCCGAGGCCGGCGCGGGCTTCGGGGCGGTCCACGATCTGCTTGATGGGGGTATCGAACAATCCGCTGTACAGCAACGCAGGGTCATGGCAACCGGCGCACCACTTCGAGGACTTTACTCCCGCGACGTCCTGCATGTACTCGATGCTCTTGCGGTACCACTGATTGTTGAAGGATGAGAAATGGTGCATCGAGCTGTTCCACTGTTTGTAGATGTCGGCGTGGCAGCGCTGGCAAGCTTCGGATTTCATGAAGTACTGCGAGGGAATGTTGCCGCCATGTTTGGTTTGCGCTGAACTGGGAAAGAATTTCCCTTGCGGGCCATCGCCTTCGCTGTCCATGGTTTCCGGCGGAATGTGTGGGTTGGAAATGTGGTTCGCATTCTTCCAGGTGATTTCCCGGGTCCACCACGCGCCAGCGGAAATTCCCGCCGTCAGAAGCAGCAGCGCAACAAATCCCAATCCGCGTTGCGCAAAACCATGGCCCATCCAGCCGCGCGATGCCAGCCAAGACGCGAACAAAAACAGTGCGCCGAAAAGGCACATCGCGATGTGCGCGTACAGCCAGGATCTTAAATGGATGGGAGTGCCAATCTTGATCAGTACTATGCCGAGAATCGCTCCGCCGGCCAGCAAGAACCAGCCAAAGCGCGCGAGCAGAGGTTCAGAGCGTAGGAAACGAAAGAGAGTGAAAGTTAGCAGGACGGTGAAAACGATTCCAGCCGCAACATGAAACAAAACCACAATGCCAAAAAAGATCGTCGCGGCCGGATAACTGTACAAATACACTGCGCTCGCGACCAGGGCGAGCAAGCTTCGGGATAACCAACGCTTTTGATATTCCATCGCCATCATTTGCGCCTGCGCGCGCGGTTACCACATATTACGACAGCGGCCGGATGTCTGAGTGTCATCCGGCCGCGATTCAGTTTGGGGTGCCTCGGAGCAAGCCGGAAAGGCTTATTAGGAGGCGGTGATTCTATTTGCGTCATTTATATGTAGACGGAAGCAGGCTGGCAATAATGCAAAAAGACTAGAAGCCTGGCTGCGCCTCTATCCCCTTTGTTTCCATGCATTTGTATAGCTTGCCAGCGAAGATGTTTTTGAATTCTTCGGTTCGCCCGCTCGGCCAATCAATCACCAGTCGATCGATCTTATCGCGGGAGCCCAGACCAAACGTCAGCGGCAATTCTGATTGGGAAAGATAGCTGGAACCGCCGCGCACCATCCTCGATTGCATTTGGCCGTCGTAGAAGATTCGAACGGAAGCACCGATCGCGTCGCGATTGGACTTCAGACCGTGCAAATGAAATCGAATGCTCCGACGCTGCGCCAGCTGATCGTTCCTGTACAAATACGCC
>Ga0210400_10005343_pt1 | contig 10921 bp, 7 predicted proteins | sample IncBWH26MmetaG_FD_155456 | JGI IMG/M metagenome (GOLD analysis project Ga0210400, IMG submission 155456) | Forest soil microbial communities from Barre Woods Harvard Forest LTER site, Petersham, Massachusetts, United States - Inc-BW-H-26-M | ecosystem: Environmental > Terrestrial > Soil >...
CCTGCCTTCTCCGCCTTTACGACATGACGGTAATAGGCGGAATATTGCGGATGGTTCTTCTTGAACGCGTCCAGCGAAAAAATCACGTCCTCCGGCGTCACCGGTTTGCCATCATGCCATCTTGCCTCGGCCCGCAAACGATAGGTAACCGAAGAAAAATCCGCCGGATGACTGACCGCCTCGGTCAACGCGCCGTATTCGGTGGAGACTTCGTCAAGCGACGGCGTCATCAGCGATTCATAGATCAGCGCAACCGCGCCTCCGAGTGAACCTTTCACGCCCGCGACCACGAGATTGAAATTGTCGAAGGTTCCGAGCGATATCATCCGGGCGACGCCACCCTTCGGTGCGTCCGGATTGACGTAATCGAAGCGCTTGAAGTCGGCTGGATATTTGACGTCGCCAAAAAGCGAAAGTCCGTGCCGCCAGGCTGGCTCGCTCGTCGAGGTCTGCGCATGTGCGGGGCTGGCAAGCGGCAGGCCCGTGGCAGTGCCAAGGGCCGGGGCGATCGTGGCAAGGGCGCCGCCCTGCAAGAGATGTCGTCGGGTGATTGTCAAATGAAGAATTCCTGTAAATACCGTGCGCTATCGAGAACGCAATATAAGGCAAGCTTTCGGCCGATTAAGTTGCTTTTTGCTCATGATAGCACCCATTGCCTGGCCTCTGTGCGGCGAAAAGTCCCGGTAACGAAAGCGCGAACGGCAAAAGTGAGCTGTTGGGCCTGCCCCATGTGGGAACCGGTTGCGCGTCAGCCCGTGACCGTAATGCAAAAACGGCCAGGCGAGAGCCCGGCCGTTTGCAGCGAAAGATCCAAATGATCCCAAGGGCTATTTTGCCGCCGCCGGCAGCGGAACCGGCTTATCCGACAGCGTGTGCAGATAATCGATCACGTCGGCGCGCTCGCTATCCTTCGGGATGCCGGCAAAACCCATCGCGGTGCCGGGGATATAACCCTTGGGATTGGCGAGGAACTTGTTCAGCTCATCGAAGGTCCAGGTGCCGCCTTTGGCCTTCATGGCAGCCGAGAAGTTGAAGCCACCGCGATCCTCGCCGCGCTTGTCACCGACGATCCCGTAAAGATTCGGACCGACGCGATTTGGGCCGCCCTTCTCGAAGGTATGGCAGGCGGCGCACTTCTTCGCCGAAGCGGCCCCCTTTTCAACCGACGCGGTCTGCAGCAGCTTCTCGATCGGCTCGGACGGAGCCGGCGCGGCCGGCTTGCCGCCGCCTTCTGCCTCTTCCTTCACGGCGATCTCGAAACCCGGCTTTTGCGGCATCTTGGGCGCAAACAGAGCGCTGGCGGTGAAGCTCGTTACCAGGAGAACGAGGCAGGTGCCCAGGATCGCACCGAGAATCTTGTTAAGTTCGAAGGAGTCCATTTTGGATCAGGCTCCAGGCCGGAAATGTCGATATTAGGCCGGGAGGAAACGGCCGCGGATGGGCGTCAGGAATCAGGCTTTCGCACCGCACCCCGAGCCACGTCCAGATATCGGTTTGCCCCTGGTCTGGCAACCCGTATAAATGCTTTGGCTTTCGACCAATCCCCATCATTTCCGGCTTGTTTTCGACCGGGTCCAGACCTCACTCTGATGACCGAGCCTCGTATTCTGGTACTGATTCCAGCCCGCATGGCCGCCACGCGCCTGCCGGGCAAGCCGCTGTTGGATATTGCCGGCCTGCCGATGATCGTCCATGTGCTGCGCCGGGCGGAAGCCGCCGGGATAGGCCGCGTGGCGGTTGCCACCGACACGCCGGAGATCGCGGCCGCCGTGACCGCGCAGGGCGGTGAAGCCGTCATGACCCGCGCCGATCACCTTTCCGGCTCGGACCGGATCCACGAGGCACTGGGCCAGCTCGACCCCGAAGGCCGCAGCGAAATCATCGTCAACCTGCAGGGCGACTTTCCGACCATCCTGCCCGACAACATCCGCAGTGTGCTGGGCCCGCTTGCCGACCCCGCGGTCGATATCGCAACGCTGGCCGCGGAAATCCATACCGAGGAGGAGGCCTTGAACCCGAATGTAGTGAAGGCGGTCGGCTCGCCAATCGGCCCGCGGCGGCTGCGGGCGCTGTATTTCACCCGCGCCACCGCGCCCTATGGTGACGGGCCACGCTACCATCACATCGGCCTTTATGCCTATCGCCGCGCCGCGCTGGAACGCTTTGTGCGGCTACCGCCGTCGCCGCTCGAACAGCAGGAAAAACTGGAGCAGTTGCGTGCGCTTGAGGCGGGAATGCGGATCGACGTAACGGTTGTCGAAACCGTGCCGCGCGGTGTCGATACGCCGGCCGATCTCGAAACCGCGCGCCAAATACTAGCAAAAGCCTGAGCGTCTGATACAAGGCGCCATGACCAAAACAACCACCAAACCCAACAAGATCGCATTCCAGGGCGAGCCGGGCGCGAACTCCCACATCGCCATCGCCGAGGCCTATCCCGACGCGGAAGCGCTGCCCTGCCCGACCTTTGAGGACGCTCTGGCCGCGATCTCTTCCGGAGAAGCCGACCTCGGCATGATCCCGATCGAGAATTCGGTCGCTGGCCGCGTCGCCGACATTCATCACCTGTTGCCGCAGTCCGGCCTGTTCATCGTCGGCGAATGGTTTTTGCCGATCCGTCACCAATTGATGGCGCCAAGAGGTGCCAAGCTCGCCGACATCAAGACCGTGGAGAGTCACGTTCACGCGCTCGGCCAATGCCGTCGCATCATCCGCAAGCTCGGCGTCAAGCCAATCGTTGCGGCCGACACCGCCGGCAGCGCGCGCGATATCGCCGAGCGCGGCGACAAGAGCGCCGCCGCAATTGCCTCGCGGCTGGCCGCCGAAATCTACGGCCTCGACATCCTGGCCGAGGACGTCGAGGACGAAACCCACAACACCACGCGCTTCGTGGTGCTGGCGCGCGAGGCGAACTGGGCCAAACCGGACTCCGGGCCACTGGTCACCACTTTTGTTTTCCGGGTGCGCAACCTGCCCGCCGCGCTCTACAAGGCTTTGGGCGGTTTTGCGACCAACGGCGTCAACATGACCAAGCTGGAAAGCTACATGATCGACGGCAATTTCTTCGCCACGCAGTTCTACGCCGACGTCGACGGCCACCCCGACGACAAGGGTCTGACCTTCGCGCTGGAGGAGCTGAAATTCTTCTCCCGCGAATTTCGCATCGTCGGGGTCTATCCGGCGCATCCGTTCCGCGCGACGTTCAGCGAGAAGCAGGAGTGATTCAATGTCATTCCGGACCAGCGCGTCAGCGTCGAATCCGGAATCTCGAGATTCCGGGTTCGTGCTTCGCACGCCCCGGAATGACAGGATGGTTTGCGGAAAACATTACGCCGCCGCTTTTTTGGCCAGCCCGAACGCATCCGCGAGCAGGCTGTAAGACTTCTTGCGCGCGTCGTGGTCATACACCGCGGTGATGACCATCAGCTCGTCGGCTTTGCTTGACGTGATCATCGGCTGCAGCTTCTGCATCACGGTCGCGGGACTGCCGACAAACAGCCGCGAGCGGTTGCGCGCGATCGCGGCGCGATCGCTTTCGGTATAGGGATAGGCCAGCGCCTCCTCGACGCTGGGCAGCGGGCGATATTGCCCGCGGTCCCGCAGCAGGCGGTTGAGGTCCATCGACGAGGCGAGCCGCTCGGCCTCCGCATCGGTTTCGGCCACCACCGCGGCGACGGCGAGAATGCCGTGCGGCGTAGAGCGCCAGCCCGACGGCTTGAAATGGGCGCGGTAATTCGTCATCGCCGCAATCGCGTCGTAGGTCGCAAAATGGTGTGCGAACGCGAATCCCATGCCGACCTCGGCTGCGAGTTCGGAGCTGTAATCGCTGGAGCCGAGCAGCCAGATCGGCGGCAGCGGCGTGTCGTCCGGCATCGCCACCACATTGTTGAAGGGATGGTTCGGCGGAAAGTCGCGGGTTTCCCACAACGTCAATTCATGCAGCCGTTCGAGAAAATCGTCGCCCTCGCGGCGATCGAGCCGGCTGCGCAGCGCATGGGCGGTGGCGCCATCGGTGCCCGGCGCGCGGCCAAGCCCGAGATCGATCCGGCCGGGAAACAGCGCCTCCAGCATCTTGAAACGCTCGGCCACCACCAGCGGTGCATGATTCGGCAGCATCACGCCACCAGACCCGACCCGGATGTTCTTGGTCACCGCCGCGATCTGCCCGATCATGAGGTCGGGCGCCGGGCTTGCGACCGACGCCAGATTGTGATGTTCGGCGAGCCAATAGCGGACATAGCCGAGCGCATCCACGTGCCGCGCCAGATCGATGCTGTTGCGCAGCGCCGCGGCTGGGCGGGTGCCGGTGGTGACGACGGAGAGGTCGAGGACGGAAAGCGGGATCATGGCCTAAACCTAATGCGGCCGATCGAAGCCACAATGACCCCTATCATGCCGTCCACCTTGGCCGGCCTGAGGATGATAGGCCTCGTACCCAAGTGAGCCCTGAACCAGATACTCCTTAAAAATGTCATTTTGCCCACTTCCCGTTGTTCGGCGAAACTCTGTTAACATCATAGTACTACTTGACTATTTTTCCATAGCCGCTCTATCTTCGCTGCCCACCGGCTGAAAACATGCAACTTTGCATCGAACTTTGGACCAAATAGTGGGCAAAATCCCATCCATGATGGGCTGTCTCGCCTGCCTCGCTTGGCCTATTTTAGCGTTCCAGAGCCAGACTTGAAGCCGTCCACCGTTGCGGAGTTTGTGAGTGCCATGACCGAGGTTACGCCGCCCGCGACAAACGGACAGCGCGGGCTGAAACAGCCGGCCATCTCCTTTGAGTTCTTTCCGCCCAAAACCGAGGAGATGGAGAAGAGCCTGTGGGACACCATCAAGCGCCTGGCGCCGCTCACCCCGAATTTCGTGTCGGTGACCTATGGCGCCGGCGGATCCACCCGCGAGCGCACCCATTCCACCATCGCCCGCATTCTCACTGAGACGGCGCTGCTGCCGGCCGCCCATCTGACCTGTGTGGGCGCTGCGCGCGGCGAGATCGATGAGATCGTCGGCCGCTATCACGACATCGGTGTCCGTCATATCGTGGCGCTTCGCGGCGATCCGCCCGGCGGCATCGGCACCGCCTACACCACGCATCCGGATGGCCACAAAACCTCGGCCGACCTCGTGGCGAGCATCAAGAACCGATATCCCGACATTGAAGTCTCGGTATCGGCCTATCCGGAAAAGCATCCGGAAAGCCCCGATTTCGATGCCGACATCAATGTGCTGAAGGCCAAGGTCGATGCGGGCGCAACACGGGCCATCACGCAAGTGTTCTTCGATAACGACCTCTATTTTCGCTATCTCGACCGGGTTCGCGCCCGCGGCATCTTCATTCCGATCGTGCCCGGCATCATGCCGATGCATAATTTCAAGCAAGCGCGCGGCTTCGTGACTCGCGCCGGCACGAGCGTGCCGGACTGGCTTGCGGAAAAATTCGAGGGCCTCGACGACGACGCCGAGACGCGCAAGCTGGTGGCGGCGACCGTCGCCGCGGGCCAGGTGCAGAAGCTCAACAAGCACGGCGTCGACACCTTTCATTTCTACACCATGAACCGCGCGGACCTCGTGTTCGCGATCTGCCATTTGCTCGGTATTCGCCCGACGGGCGCACAGAAGGCTGCCTGATCCGATGACCGTGCCTGTCTCCCCCAAGCGAACCGCTCTGCTCGCGGCAGCCCGCGAGCGCATCCTGGTGCTCGATGGCGCCATGGGCACCATGATCCAGGGCCTCGAATATGACGAGGCGGCGTTTCGCGGGCAACGCTTTGCCGATTTCCATCGCGACGTCAGGGGCAACAACGACCTCTTGATCCTGACGCAGCCGAGCGCGATCGAGGATATCCACGCCGACTATTTGCGCGCCGGCGCCGACATCGTCGCCACCAACACCTTCTCCTCGACCTCGATCGCGCAGGCCGATTACGAGATGTCGGACCTTGCCTATGAGCTTAACCTCGAAGGCGCGAGACTCGCCCGTGCCGCCGCCGAACGCGTCAGCGCCGAGGACGGCAAGCTCCGCTTTGTCGCCGGCGCGATCGGCCCGACCAACCGCACCGCATCGATTTCGCCCGACGTGTCGAATCCCGGCTACCGCGCCGTCACCTTCGACGACCTGCGCACCGCCTATGGCGAGCAGATCAAGGGCCTGCTCGACGGCGGCGCTGATTTGCTGCTGGTCGAGACCATCTTCGACACGCTCAACGCCAAGGCCGCGCTCTATGCGATTGCCGAAATTACCGGGGAACGCGGCATCGACGTCCCCGTGATGGTCTCCGGCACCATCACCGACAAATCGGGGCGACTGCTGTCGGGGCAACTGCCCGAGGCGTTCTGGAATTCGGTGCGGCACGCCAGACCCATCACCATCGGCTTCAACTGCGCGCTTGGCGCGGAGGATTTGCGCGCGCACATCGCCGATATCGGCCGCGTCGCCGACACGCTGGTATGTGCGTATCCGAACGCCGGATTGCCCAATGAATTCGGCCAGTATGACGAGAGCCCGGAATATATGGCGCGCCTGATCGGCGAGTTTGCGTCCGCCGGTCTCGTCAACGTCGTCGGCGGCTGCTGCGGCACCACGCCCGACCATATTGCGGCGATCGCCGCAGCGGTGGCCCCGCACAGGCCGCGCGCGATTCCCGCGATCGAGCCGCGCCTGCGGTTGTCGGGCCTTGAGCCGTTCGAACTCACCCCCGCGATCCCTTTTGTGAATATCGGCGAGCGCACCAACGTCACGGGCTCGGCGAAATTCCGCAAGCTGGTCACCGCCGGCGACTACACCGCCGCGTTGCAGGTGGCGCGCGACCAGGTCGAGAACGGCGCGCAGATCATCGACGTCAACATGGACGAAGGGCTCCTCGATTCGGAAGCGGCGATGGTGACGTTCCTCAACCTCGTCGCCGCCGAGCCGGATATCGCCCGCGTTCCCGTGATGGTCGATTCCTCGAAATTCAACGTGATCGAGGCCGGCCTGAAATGCGTGCAGGGCAAGCCGGTGGTGAATTCGATCTCGATGAAGGAAGGCGAGGAGAAATTCATCCACGAGGCGAAGATCGCGCGGCGTCATGGCGCCGCCGTGGTGGTGATGGCGTTCGACGAAGCCGGCCAGGCCGACACATTTGCGCGCAAGACCGAGATCTGCAAGCGCGCCTATGACATCCTCGTCAACCAGCTCGACTTCCCGCCGGAAGACATCATCTTCGACCCCAATATTTTCGCGATCGCGACCGGGCTCGAGGAGCACAACAATTACGGCGTCGACTTCATCGAATCTGCGCGCTGGATCCGCCAGAACCTGCCGCACGCGCATATTTCCGGCGGCGTCTCGAACCTGTCGTTCTCGTTCCGCGGCAACGAGCCGGTGCGCGAGGCCATGCATTCGGTGTTCCTGTATCACGCCATCAAGGCCGGCATGGACATGGGCATCGTCAACGCTGGACAGATGATCGTCTATGACGACATCGATCCGGAGCTGCGCCAGACTTGCGAGGACGTCATCCTCAACCGCGACCCCGGCGCCTCCGAGCGCCTGCTCCAGCTCGCCGAAAAATTCCGCGGCAAGGAGAAGAAGACGCAAGAGCAAGACCTCGCCTGGCGCGAATGGCCGGTCGACAAGCGGCTGAGCCACGCGCTGGTGCACGGCATCACCGAATATATCGATGCCGACACCGAAGACGCCCGCAAGCTGTGCGCGCGTCCGCTCGATGTCATCGAGGGTCCGCTGATGGCCGGCATGAATATCGTTGGCGACCTGTTCGGTGACGGCAAAATGTTCTTGCCGCAGGTGGTGAAATCCGCCCGGGTCATGAAGCAGGCGGTCGCCTACCTGATGCCGTTCATGGAAGAGGAGAAGGCGCGCAATCTCGCCAACGGTATTACCGGCGACGGCCGCAACTCCGCAGGCAAGATCGTACTCGCCACCGTCAAGGGCGATGTCCACGATATCGGCAAGAACATCGTCGGCATCGTGCTGCAGTGTAACAACTTTGAAGTCATCGACCTCGGGGTCATGGTGCCGGCGGCGAAGATCATCGAGACCGCGAAACGCGAAGGCGCCGACATCATCGGTCTTTCCGGTTTGATCACGCCGTCTCTGGACGAGATGAGTTTTTTCGCCGGCGAACTGGAGCGCCAGGGCTTGACCATGCCGCTGTTGATCGGCGGCGCCACCACCAGCCGCGTCCACACCGCCGTGAAGATCGATCCGAACTACCGCGGCGGACCGGTGGTGCATGTCAATGACGCGAGCCGCGCCGTCGGCGTCGCGTCCTCCTTGTTGTCGCTGGAACGGCGTGAAGCCTACGCCACCGAGGTGCGCGCCGATTACGCCAGGATCTCCGCGGCGCATTTCCGGGCACAGGCCGACAAGAAGCGGTTGAAGCTCGCAGACGCCCGGGCCAATGCGGTCAAGATCGATTTTGCCAAAACACCGCCGAAGAAGCCGGCGTATCTCGGCGTCAAATCGTTTGGGGATTACGACCTCGCGGAGCTCGCCGAGTACATCGACTGGACGCCGTTCTTCCAGACCTGGGAATTGACCGGGCGCTTTCCCGCCATTCTCGACGACGAAAAGGTCGGCGATGTCGCGCGCTCGCTCTATGCCGATGCGCGCGCGATGCTGGAGCGCATCATCAGTGAAAAGTGGTTCACGGCGCAGGCCACCATCGGTTTCTGGCCGGCCAATGCGGAAGGCGACGATATCGTGGTCTACGCCGACGATACGCGCAGCAAGCAGATCGCGACCTTCCACACCCTGCGCCAGCAACTGGAAAAACGCGAAGGCCGCTTCAACGCGGCATTGTCCGATTTCATCACGCCGGTTTCGTCCGGCGTGCCCGATTATATCGGCGCCTTCGTGGTCACCGCGGGGATTGGCGAGGACGTCATCGCCGACCGCTTCAAAAATGCCAATGACGATTACTCCTCGATCATCTGCAAGGCGCTCGCCGATCGCCTCGCGGAAGCCTTCGCCGAGCGGCTGCACGCCCGCGTGCGCCGGGAGTTCTGGAATTATGCACCGGACGAGCAGCTTACGCCGGAGCAGCTTATCCTCGAGCAATATCAGGGCATCCGCCCCGCGCCCGGCTATCCCGCGCAGCCCGATCACACCGAGAAGGCGACGTTGTTTGCGCTGCTCGATGCCGAGAACACCGCCGGCGTGAAGTTGACGGAGAGCTTTGCGATGTGGCCGGGCTCGTCGGTTTCCGGGCTTTATTTCAGCAATCCGGAGAGCTTCTATTTCGGCGTCGGCAAGATCGAGCGCGACCAGGTGGAAGATTACGCCGCGCGCAAGGGCTGGCGCGCCGAGGAAGCCGAGCGCTGGCTGGCACCTGTCCTGAACTACATCCCGGCGCAGGACCGTCAGGCGCAGGATCGCCGCGTCAGGGAAGCGATGCCGACGCAAGCCCCGTCCACCGCCGCGCCCGCCAATGATGTCACGTCGAAGGAAATGCAGTCGCATCCGCCGGGCTGCACCTGCGCGGTGCATCTGGCGTACCGCAAGAAGGCGGCGCGGGCGGGATAGGCGGGCCTCTTACTTCCCTTCTCCCCTTGTGGGAGAAGGTGGCGCGGACGAAGTCCGTACCGGATGAGGGGTCTGTCTACGCGGATGCAGACCCCTCACCCGTCTGCGATGCTCCGCATCGCAGCCACCCTCTCCCACAAGGGGAGAGGGGAAGGAGAACACATCGAGGAAAATCCGCGCGTAATTTCCCGATTTCAGTTTTCAAACAGCCGTCACTTCTGTTCGGGCCTCATGGTTCGAGACGGCGCGCCTCGAGCCTCCTCACCATGAGGGTCTGACCTCGCACCACACCTGAAGTCCTCATCCTGAGGAGCGGCCGGCAGGCCGCGTCTCGAAGGATGGGCCATACCAAGACTACCGACACGACTCCGGATCCTCGCGGCGCGAATCCGCCCGAGCTGTGCACGAACCGCTTCGCCTTCTGAACATCAGAGGGCGCAGGGAATGCCGGGCGCCGATGCGCCCGCAGCCGCGCGTGGTGTGTAGTAAACACGCGCGTTAGTCACCACGGTCACACCGGAATCACCCGGCATTCCCTGCGCAGTGGTTTTACGGCTTACTCCGGGCTCTCCCCGGTGACCGGGCTTTCTTGCCACCGTCGTTTTCGCGGGAATTGCTGCCCGCCAAAACTTGACACCAGCGTCGGGGTGTCAGGACCACACGGCTTCGCCGTCCGCGTTTAGCGTCGCCCGTCTTGCGACACTGCCGCGTCCACCGCATCCCGCACCGCGTTGATGACGTGCGCAACGCCCCTCTGATCGAGGCGGGATGTGCGGAAAGATGCCGGTGATTTGGGGATGAAATCAATGACGCCGAGCCGCGACAGATTGGCACGACGGGCAAATCGGTGGCTGTCTTCTTGCCCTCTCCCCTTGTGGGAGAGGGTGGCTCGCATCGTCAGATGCGAGACGGGTGAGGGGTCTGTCTCCGGCGACAGAGACCCCTCATCCGCCTTCGCGGAGTTTATCATCGGGCGGCGCTCCGCCCCGACCCGTTGGCGAAGGCACCTTCTCCCACAAGGGGAGAAGGAAGAAGGCGCCGCTCAATCCCCGCTCGGCAGTTGCAACGGCTGCACGATCTCGGCAAACACCGGCAGCGCTTCGCAACGTGTGGCGTGCGCCGACAGCGCGGGATAGCGCGTGGCATCGAACAGCTGCGGATGCGCCTCGCCTGTGAATCGCAGCGCGCAGGCGACCGCGATGTCGGCGTGGCCGATGCGTTCGCCGAACCAGTACGGCGAGACGATTGCCGCGCGCTCCTCTTCCAGCACTTCCAGCACGCCGCCGATCTGCGCCTCGCAGCGCTCGACCCAGATCTTCGATTGCTTATCCTTGCGAAGCACGCGCTCGTAGACGAGGCTCACCGCCTTGTCGCCGAGCCCGGTCGCCA
>Ga0210400_10005344_pt1 | contig 10917 bp, 5 predicted proteins | sample IncBWH26MmetaG_FD_155456 | JGI IMG/M metagenome (GOLD analysis project Ga0210400, IMG submission 155456) | Forest soil microbial communities from Barre Woods Harvard Forest LTER site, Petersham, Massachusetts, United States - Inc-BW-H-26-M | ecosystem: Environmental > Terrestrial > Soil >...
TCGAAAAACCCCAGGCGGAATTGATCAACCGGCTGCGTCTTGCCGGTGAAGATACAGGTAAGGTGAAGTTGTTGCTTTCCTTATGCGTTTTTCATTGGAGAAATGAGCGAAATTTGGACAGCATCCGGCTGTATGCGGAAGCGGCCCGGAAACTTAGCCTGACGCTGCGATTTGGCCCCGGATACAACGACGCCTGCTTTTTTTTATGCAAGGTTTACCTGCTAAATGAGCGGATCAGTGATGCAAAGGGTCTACTCTCACCGTTGCCCAGGGATCAGCAGGCGCGCCTATTGATCGTGATCGGAGAACATTATCTTTTCAGGCCGGGGATGCAGAAGCGTGACCTGGACAGTTGCTATCCCTGCTTTAGCCAGGCATTACTGCTAGCCCGATCGATAGGCTCCGAAGACTGGAAAAAGGAGAGTATGATCGCCCTTGGTAAATACTATTTTTCGAGTGGTAAGTTCGATAAGGGGCGGGAATGTTTCATGGAGATGATCAATGATTATCATCGAATGGGCGACCGGCCAACTGAAGCGCACATGTGGTCGGAGTTAGGCATCTATATGCCCGATACGGACAGCACATTTAAAGAAGAATTATTTGCCCATGGCAACGCTTTAAAGCTCTACCATGCCTTAAAGGACACGGCCAACGAAACATCCGTACTGCAGGACATAGGCGCCGTCTATGCCCTGCACGGGAATTTCAGCCTGGCAAAAAACCAATTCCTTCTGGCGCTCCAGCTGCGTAAAGCATCGGGTAACAAAAAGTTGTGCAATATCCTGTGGAATCTCGGATGGATATACTATTCCATGGGAGATCTCAACGAAGCGCTGGGCTGTGCGCTGGAGGAAGAAAGGGTTTCGGCTGCATCCGGCATTGAGTCCGGCGCCGGTATGTTATTGGGTCAGATCTATGGCGATTATGGTCAGGCGGAAGAGAGCCTGCATTATTTGCTGCCGGTGGCGGGTAAGACCAGCGACAAATGGAATTACTATGTTTCCAGGAAAATTGTGGAGCAATATATCCATTTAGGTAAACCAAATGAAGCGCTTTCTTATATCCTGAAATTTGAGGGAACAAATCCTGCCGTACGAGTGGTAGACAGACAGACTCTTGCGGCGGCGAAAGGCGATTGTTATTCTTTATTGGACAACCCAAAGTTGGCGGAAAGATACTACCTTCAAATGATCCGCCTCGAAAACGAAGTGCAAATGGAACGATCCAGGGATGTCGTACCTGTCCATTACGATCTTTCAGGCCGGGAGGCTTACTATAAGATAGCCAACTTTTATGCAGGCAGCAACAAATACGCGATTGCCGGGCGTTACCTCGCCAGGGCCCTTCGTGCAACAACCATTTCTCACAACAAGTTCTTTGCATCCAATCTTGAAAGGAATATCCGATGGCTTCAATTCAAGATAGATTCCGCCGACGGAAATTACGGCGTGGCTATCCGGGATTATGAGAAATATACTGCGTTGAACGACTCGATCTTCAACGCCGCCAAGGCGAGGCAGCTGCAGCTGTTACAGGTGCAGTTTGAAACGGAAAAGAAGGAAAATGAGATCAGGTCGAAAGACCAGGAGATACGGACGTTAAGGCAAAATGATCTTTTGCGTCAGGCGAATGGGAAGAAAGATCGATTTATATGGAGGGTGACTGTTACAGCAACAGGCATATTGCTTGTTCTGGGCGGATGGTCGTTTAGTCTATATGTCCAAAAACAACGATCCAGTAATTTGATCACCCATAGAAATGAGCAGCTGCAACGGCTGCTTTCCGAGAAAGAATGGTTATTAAAGGAAGTACACCACCGGGTGAAGAATAATTTGTACACCGTTATTTGCTTATTGGAATCCCAGGCTGCCTATTTGGAAAATGACGCATTGAGTGCGATTGAAAATAGTCAACACAGGATATATGCGATGTCCTTAATTCATCAGAAGATATATCAGACGGACGACATGAAGACGATCGAAATGGCGGATTATCTTCCTGAGTTTATTCAATACCTTAAAGACAGTTACGGCAATTCGCGGCATATCGGTTTTGAACTGACAGTCGACGCATTGCCCCTGGATGTATCGCGGGCAGTCCCCATTGCCTTGATCGTCAACGAGGCCGTTACCAATTCAATTAAACATGCGTTCCCGGGGAAAGCCACGGGTATGATCAGGGTGTCGCTGGAAAGATCCGGGGATGATATTTTGCTGGAAATTGCGGACAATGGAATAGGCATACCCCAAAATATCGGCGAAGCGAAATTTAATTCTTTGGGTCTGCAACTATTGAGGGGGTTAAGCGAAGATATCAATGGTCGGATTACATTCGAAAACTGTGATGGGGCAAGGATAACCGTTGCGTTTAACATGGATCCGTTGGTCGAGGAAAATAAAAAATGGAGTTTATCAAAGGGAAAGGAGGTTTAGCGGTGAAAACTAAAATACTGATCGTTGAAGACCAGTTTATCGAGGCGAATAATCTAAGCCTGATACTCGGGGCGGCAGGGTATGAATTGTGTTCTATTGCAAGGTCGGTCAGGATAGCCCTGACCATCATCGAGAATGAACGGCCGGACCTCGTGTTGCTGGATATTTTCTTACAGGGTGAATTGACCGGTATCGATCTTGCAAGGCAATTGGAGAAAATGAACATTGCCTTTGTATTCATTTCCGCGAATTCCAACCGGGAGGTCCTGGATGCGGCCAAGACAACCAGGCCTTATGGATTCCTGGTCAAGCCGATCCGGAAGAACGATGTCCTGGTAATGATAGATGTTGCCTGTTATCTTCACCAGCAAAGACAGGAGGATCGGATCAAGAAGCCGCCGCTTCGGGACGAGGCCACCGAATCCTTGTTTACCACCGAACTCAAACACTTGATCGGCAGCAGTGAGCCTTTTCTTGAACTTTTGAATAACATAAAAATAGTGAGCCAGTCCAATTCGTCGGTGTTGATATTAGGCGAAAGCGGAACAGGAAAGGAGTTGGTTGCACAGGCTATCCACAGGACGTCTGCCCGTAAAACAAAGCCGCTCGTTGTTGTTAACTGCGGCGCTTTACCGGCAAATCTGATCGAGTCGGAATTGTTTGGCCATGAGAAAGGATCCTTCACCGGCGCCCTGAGTAAAAGAACCGGCAAATTCGAGCAGGCGGACGGAGGGACTATTTTTTTGGATGAGATCGGCGAATTGCCGCTCGACCTGCAGGTAAGATTCCTGCGGGTTTTGCAGGAAAAAGAAATAGAAAGCATCGGAGGCCAGGTGAAAAAAATAAATGTCCGTGTTCTGGCGGCCACCAACCGCAACCTGGAAGAGGAAGTGAGGGCCGGACGTTTCCGGGTGGACCTTTATTATCGCCTGAATGTGTTCCCATTTTTGGTGCCGCCGTTGCGCGAGCGTAAGGAAGATATACTTCTCTTAGCAGATCATTTTTTAAAAATATATGCAAAGGAAGCGGATAAAACCTTTTCTGGTTTTACCAGCCTCGCAAAAGATGCTCTGATGAGATACAACTGGCCCGGCAATGTCCGCGAATTGCAAAATCTTATCGAGAGAAGCGTTCTGCGTGAGGAGGGCCCCCTTATCGATGCGCTGCCATCGGCGGCCCCCAATCAGCCCCAAAAAAGCGATCCAGCCGAAAAAAAGGAAATGAAAACGATGGTTGAAAACGAACGTGATCATATCCTGTCGGTGTTGGAACAGTGCAATTGGAAAATATCCGGCCGTGGGGGAGCAGCGGAAATATTGGATCTCAAAGTAGGCACCCTGAATTCAAAGATCAGAAAGCTTGGATTGAAAAAAGAGATCTCATTTAAAAGAAAGGGATAGCAATTCCGCAAGATAACCTGCGCTTAATTCATTGGCATTGTACCGGTTGATCTCTTCCGCCAACCTTGTTATGCTGTCTTTATAGCTGCTGTCGACAAGGATCCTGTTCACTGCCTTCCGAATTGCTTCCGGAGACGGAACTTCTGTCTTCAGATCGATCCCAAGGTTGAAGTAGCCGATGCGCGCACAAACCTCGCTCTTTCCCTCATGCACTCCCGCAGCCACTATCGGCAGATTGTGTTTGATGCTTAAAAGTGTACCGCTATAGCCCCCATTGGTTACATAGACATCGGCATGGGGCATTACGTCGTCAAACGGGATGTAGTCCTCGATGATAAAATTTTCAAATGGATATTTTTCTCTTAATTCACCTGTTTTACTGCCACCTGTGGTAGCTATTACGAGCACATCCGTGCCCTTGAATGCTTCCAAGGTCGGAACCAGGATCTTCTGAATATCTGTTTCTACAGTCCCCTGGGTTACCAGCACGATCTTGCTATGCTTTTCCAGACGTTCATCGTACCAGGATCGGCCCTGGCGGGGGGTTGCATAAGGTAGCAGGGCGCCGACAAAGCGAATATTAGCCGAAAGATCGCTGCGCTGATATTCAAAGGACGGTATGCCGATCTGAAGGTACAGCACCGCTTCGCGTATCAACAAATCGAGAAGAAGGGAATTTTTGTGTGGAATGCTGTGTTTATTCAGGATGGCATCAAAATTATCAATTGATCTCTTAAAAAGAACATCAACACCCAAATTGCGAAATTCTGCATATGTTGATCTTTCAGCTGCGGTTGTGGCAGGTGGTAAGGCCATTCCATACGGCGCCAGGTCGACAGAGTCCTCTGCAAGAGGTAGTACCCCGATCGAGACTACGGGTATATTCATTTTATATCTAACGAATGGAATGGCAGAGAACGTGTTATCCGCAACCATCCCATCGAACGGGAAAGACCCATACAAAGCCTGGATATCCTCATAATATTCCTCGGAGCGATTACCAAAAAGATGGATCAAATCATATTCAAGTTTAGCCGCCGGATCCTGGATGGCGTTCCGTTCCGGCAACTTTTCCATGAAATTTGTCGGATTAATATCTACTGCTTTTATAAAGGTATAGTGAGGTATGCCCAATTTTCCCAGTTTTTCTGTAAAAATTTCGGAAGTATACCAGCGTACGTCACAGCCCTGGCTTTGCAGAAACCTGGCCAGGCCGGTCAGTGGGTTAAAGTGCCCTTCTGCCGGTACCGTTGCGAATAATATCTTTTTCCCTTTTAGTTGATTCTTGATTGATTCTTTCATTGTAGATAAATTTAAATGTCGCAGTGAAATTTGTTTCATTGCAAACATATTGTTGTTATCCGCACAAATCTCTCCCCAAACCCGGGGACGTTTTGTCGGCGCGGCCGCATATCCCTATTATAGGGGATGGTTTGGAAAATTTTTACGTTCTACCTGGGAGAGTTCGCCTAATGTGCGATCACGATTTTTTTCGTATTGGTACTACCGGAACCCGTAAGTTTTAAAAAATAGATCCCGGCATTAAGATCACCGACAATCAATGTCATTGTTGTTCCGTTACCGGATTGTGATCTCAGTAGCTGTCCGGTTGCTGTGAACAGCTCGGCATGAATCATTTCAGGTTGCAGGTTGTCTTTCTGAAGCCCGGTAGTCTGTATAGTGATTTCCTGCAACGCCGGATTCGGAAAGACGGAATAGGCAATAGAAGCCTGGGGACTTTGCCGTACTTCTGCGGGCTCGGCCGTGCTGGAAACAACTTGCGGACAACTGGGTCCCGCCTGGAAAACAGGCAACCAGTAGTTGTAAATTTGCTGAATCGACGTTGCGCTCAGCGGCCCATCCCAGAATTGAAATTGATCCAAGTGGCCGTTTAATGCCCCTACACCATTGCAAAGACCGATCTGAGCCAGGGATGAACTGCCATAAATGATGTAGCCTCCCGATGGCGACGACTGCGCCAAACTTCCGTTTATATATAGATTCAACGAATTGCCGTCATAGCTCATAACCACATATTGCCACACACCTGCCTGAATGCCTCCGGCAGACACGCCAACGGGACCCTGGTTTGTTACCAATCTGCCCTCTAGAGCGTTGTTGTCGATGATCAGGCGCCAGCCGTAATTATATCCATCCGAATTTTCGGCCTGCGCAATGGACTGCAGGCCACTGACTGTTGCAGGCCTAATCCAGCATCCTACCGTAAATGTACTGGAAAACGGATTCAGCAGGGGGGATTGTGGAAGTGTAAGATAACTGCTTCCGGTAAAATTCGCGGAATTGCGGTCCCCGTCACAAACAAACGTGGCTCCCTGGTTTGTCGCATCCAGATGATACCCCGTTGCATCTGACCAATTATTTTCGAAATTATATAGCGCACGCAACTCTGGTGAAGGCGAGGTTACCAGGCTAACCGTTGAATTATAATATTGTAATATTTCCGGATCAAGGAGATTCCCATCATAGAATTTATATTCGTCCATGAAGCCGTTGAAGTAATAACTGGGCCCGTTACAATACCCGATTTGCATGGGCGTAGTGCCGGTATAGGTGATATTGCCTTTCAACGCGGCGGATCCCTGCAGCACTCCATTGAGATACCCCTTAACCTGTTGCCCATCGTAGGTCATCGTCAATAATGTCCAGGCTCCAGGGGTGACGCTTCCGCAATTGAAGTCGGCGACGCCGCCGGCCGTTGTCATGCGGATATTGTAAGTGTTTCCGTTCAATAGCATTCTCCACCCGGTGTTGTATCCGTCTCCGTCCTGTGATTGTGCGATGCCCTGGATGCCCGAAGAAGTCATTGTTTTTATCCAGCAGGAAACGGTGATCCGCTCCGTTAAGGGGATAAGCCATGGGGATCTGGGGACGGTCAAATAGGCCGATGTGCCGTTAAAATTGGCCGCCATAAGGTCTTGGCCCTGTCCTGCATAGGCCATATTCACCGGTGTTGCATTTAGGGCGCTTCCGGAACTGTCTGCCCAGTTGCTGTTGAATTTGTAATTGGCCATTAATAACGGGCATAATAGCCGCGATGGCAAAATGCTCGAGTCGATCGGGGCGCGCCAGTCATTACCTGTTACAACAATAGGGGAGCAAGCGGTGGGGGGACTTGTAGGTATGTACCATCCGGTGGTGTTTCCTGATTTACTTGTAAAATTTACCTGGTTGTTTTGCACGGTGTCATTACCACAGGGAAGGTCAGAATAGAGACGATACATATACAGTCCAATGTTGGTAAAATACTGTTCTCTTCCATAAACCTGATTGTTTTGAATGTTTATGTTTGATCCGGAGGGAACGGCAATTCCATAAGCGCCAGGGTCAACGAGTATATTGTCCCGGACAGTGATGTACGAGCCGCCTACATCTCCAACCAATATCCCGCCGCCGGTTGTATCCGGACCTCCCCCTCTGAACATGTTTCCGCTTATAAGGATCGGACTCGCAGGCGTGCCATTGCTCTGAAGTATGTTGATTAGATCTATAGGATTGCTATTCACGCCAAGAACGTTTTCTCCCACATTGTTCTGGATCTCATTCCCGGCGCCCGAACAGTTATCGAATTGTACAAAGTGACCATGGGGGTAACCGCCATCCACGTTGGCAAATTGATTGTTGTCCACCTTGATGCCTCCCCCACAGTTGTGCGCATATACCCCATTCGTATTGTTCATAAAACTGTTTCCTGTAATAGTCACATTAGTGCAGCCTTCCAATTGAATGCCATAATTTGAAGAAGGGCCAAGGATGCAATTCGTGATAGTTACATTATTGCAGTTGGTAAGAGTGATGCAAGGCTGGGTATTGCCATCAGGTGGGATTATGCGTAAGTTGGAAATAGTTTGGTCATGGATGCCGTTGAAAGGCGGCACAGAGCCAGCGGTCCCGGTGACACAGGCCTGTGCAGAGGTTTTTTGCGTGCTCAAATAAAATACGGCCAGGGAGAATAAGATAAGGGATAATGATTTACACATTTGCAGTGATTTTTCTTTGGTTGGAACGGGCGTTTCAAAAATATTGTATAAATCAATAGCAAAAAAATGTCTCGTTTAACTACTAAGGGCAAACGCTTAACACGTCGCTTCATGCCGACCATCTACTCCAAACAAAAGACCCGCAGCGAAGGTTGATCTTGTAGCCTTCTTGGGATTTATTTCGCCGGCCCGGAAAATTTTCCTTCCCGGACTGGCGAAAGCTTTCTGGGCCTTTAATTATTTAATTATCAGCGATTTTGTTGTTTGCTTGCGTCGGCGACTGTATTTTTTTTCGTTCCCTTAATTGGATAAGACGGAACCGGCTTAACTTTATGGACTTTCTCATTCCGGCCACCAAAATAAAATCAAGCTTATGCCAAAGTATTCAATCCAGGTGAATGGAAAAACACACGATGTAGATGTGCTCGAAGACATGCCCCTGTTATGGGTTTTGAGGGATATTCTGGGAATGAAGGGAACAAAGTTCGGCTGCGGCAGGGCTCTTTGCGGAGCCTGTACTGTCCATCTGAACGATACGGCGGTACGTTCCTGCAGCATCCCGGTTTCCGCTCTCGGCCAGAGCAAGATCACCACGATCGAAGGTTTGTCGGAAAAGGGCGACCATCCTCTCCAGCAGGCGTGGGAAAAATATATCGTTCCGCAATGCGGGTATTGCCAGACAGGACAGATCATGAACGCCGCCGCTTTGCTGAAAAGAAATCCCCATCCTTCCGAGGAGGACATCGAACAGGCCATGCAGGGCAATCTTTGCCGATGCGGCACCTACAACAGGATCAAAGTGGCCATCCAAAGCGCAAGCGGGCGGACGCACATTGGATAGGGAAAACCTATTCCTAAAGATCAATAGTTCATCACTATTAAACCTATTGGGACATGAAAATTATACCACCGTTTCAGAAAAAGCCTGCCAAAGTCCGGTCGGAGATATTCATGGCAAGCAGAAGGGACTTCCTGAGAATTGGAGGCCTGGTCGCGGGGGGATTTGTGCTGGGAGTCAACTTCTTTAGTTGCAACGAGAAAGGCAAAAAGATTGCGCCCCTGGCGCCGAGCGTATATTTGAGTATCAACCCGGACGGGGAAGTAATCATCGTCGCCCACCGCTCGGAAATGGGAACGGGGATCCGGACATCCCTTCCGCTTGTCGTTGCCGATGAGCTGGGGGCAGACTGGAGCAGGGTCCGTGTTGTTCAGGCCGAAGGGGATGAAAAGAAATATGGCAACCAGAATACCGACGGCTCCTTTTCCATCCGGATGTTCTATCTGCCGATGCGCCAGGCGGGTGCTACGGCCAAATATATGCTGATACAGGCCGCGGCGCAAAAATGGAATGTCAAGCCGGAAGAATGCGACACGGATAACGGCCAGGTAGTTCATAAGGCGTCGGGGAAGACGGCCCCATTTGGCGACCTTGTAGAGGCGGCCGGCGCCGTGGCGATGCCTTCTCCGGACCAGTTAAAGCTCAAGGAACCCGGCCAGTTCAAGATGATCGGGCATGAAACGCCGATCATCGACCTGCATGATATAGTCACAGGGAAGGCCGTCTTCGGTATCGACGCGGCGGTAGACAACATGAAATACGTCGCTATCAAACGCTGCCCCGTCGTGGGTGGGAAGATAAAATCCTTTAATGGGGAGAAGGCCATGGCGGTGGCGGGGGTCCTCAAAGTAATCCCCATCAAGGGAGGCGAGATCCCGCCGACGATATTCAAGCCATTGGCCGGCGTGGCCGTGGTCGCGGACAATACATGGGCGGCCATCAAAGGGCGCGACCTGCTCGAGGTGGAATGGGACCTCGGTCCCAACGCAGGATATGACTCGGCCGCACATATCGAAGAGCTCAAAAAGGAGATCGGGAAGGAAGGAACGACAAGAAGGATCCGGGGAAACTTCGATCAGGCGAAGAAAAACGCGAAAAAGGTTATCGAGCATACCTATGTTGCGCCGTATATGGCCCACGGGATGATCGAGACCCCCACCGCGCTGGCGGTGGTCAAGAACGGCAGCTGCGAGGTCTGGGCCTGTACTCAAAATCCCCAGGGGGCACGCGACTCCGTCGCCCAGGAACTTGGCTTGAATGCGGAAAACGTGAGAGTAAACGTCACCTTGCTTGGGGGAGCTTTTGGAAGGAAGTCGAAGCCTGATTTCATTGTAGAGGCGGCGCTGCTGGCAAAGGAATGCGGATTCCCGGTAAAGGTGCAATGGACGAGAGAGGATGATATTCATCATGACTTCTACCATGCCTTAAGTGTTCAGCGGGTAGTGGCCACCATCGATGCCAACAATAAGCTCAGCGGATGGAACCACCATATTGCCTACCCCTCGATCGGCGCCACCTTTGATGCATCTGTCGTGCAGCCCGGCGACGGAGAGTTGGGTCAGGGGGCTACAGATTTTCCTTATGATGTTCCGGCTATCAGGGTGGAGACGCATGACGCCACCTCGCATCTCCGCGTGGGCTGGCTCCGTTCGGTGCGTAATATTCCACAGGCCTTCGCCGTCGGAAGCATGCTGGATGAGATCGCCGAGGCCAGGAAAATGGACCCGATCGCCAATTCGCTTGACCTGCTTGGAGCGGACCGGTCGATCACCTTCAATTCCGAAATACCCAAGGGTAATTATCCCAATTATAACGAAGATATTGCCAGGTATCCATGGGAGACCGGCCGGATGAAAAAAGTGATAGAAAGGGTGGCCAAGGAGGCAGGCTGGGGAAAGAAGTTCCCCAAAGGCTCGGCAATGGGTTTTGCCGCACACAGAAGTTTTTTGACCTATACGGCCTGCATTGTGGAAGTAAAGGTAGAAGGCAGCAAGATCACCATCCCCAATGTGTACTACGCCCTGGATTGCGGTACGCCCGTCAACCTGGATAGGATAAGGTCTCAGTTCGAAGGAGGTGCGCAGTTTGCGACAAGCATCGCATTGAAAAGCGAGATCACAGTCAAGAATGGCCAGGTGGAGCAGAACAATTTCGATGCCTACAAGATCATCCGGATGCCGGAATCGCCCAAGCAGATCCACGTATCTATCATCGAGAGTCAGGATAAGCCCACCGGGGTTGGCGAA
>Ga0210400_10005348_pt1 | contig 10915 bp, 7 predicted proteins | sample IncBWH26MmetaG_FD_155456 | JGI IMG/M metagenome (GOLD analysis project Ga0210400, IMG submission 155456) | Forest soil microbial communities from Barre Woods Harvard Forest LTER site, Petersham, Massachusetts, United States - Inc-BW-H-26-M | ecosystem: Environmental > Terrestrial > Soil >...
CCGTCGGCAGGCTGTGGGCGTAGGAATCGAAGATGGCGTTCAAGGCGGCGCGCATGTCGGTGGTCGGTGTCCAACCCAGTTCGGCAGTGGTGTTCTTGATCGAGGGCAACCGCGCCGGAATGTCCGCATACCCTATGCCGTAGTAGTCGAGCGCGGAAATGTCCACCAGCTTGGTATTGCGAGCGGTGGGCGCATATTCCGGGCGCGTCAGCGCTATTTCCAGCATCATTTCCGCCAGCTTGCGAATGGAATAAGAATTGTACGGATTGCCGATGTTGTAGATCTTGCCGTCGGCGATACCGCCCGGGTTGTCGATGATCTTGGTCAAGCACACGATGGCATCGTCGATGAACGTGAAGGCACGCGTCTGCTTGCCGCCATCGACCAGTTTGATCGGCTCGCCGCGTACGATGTGGCCGAGGAACTGCGTGAGCACGCGCGATGAACCTTCCTTGGGATCATCCATACTGTCGAGGCCGGAGCCGATCCAGTTGAACGGCCGGAACAGCGTGAACTGCAGCCCCTGTTGGCCATAGGCGTAGATGATGCGATCCAAAAGCTGCTTCACGCAGGAGTAGATCCAGCGCTGTTTGTGGATGGGGCCCAACACCAATTCGGAAGTATCGGAATCGAACTCCTTGTCCTTGCTCGCGCCATAAACCTCGGAGGTGGAGGGGAACACGACGCGCTTCTTGTACTTGACGCAGTGGCGAATGATGGGCAGGTTGGCTTCGAAATCCAGTTCGAACACGCGCAGCGGCTCGCGCACATAGGTGGCCGGCGTCGCGATCGCCACCAGCGGCAGGATCACATCGCATTTGCGCACGTGATATTCGACCCACTCCAAGTTGATGGTGATATCGCCTTCGACGAAATGAAATTTCGGGTCGCCGAGCAATGTGCTGACGCGCTCGGATTGCAAATCCATGCCATAGATATGCCAATCGGTGTGCGCCAGGATGTACTTGCTCAGGTGATGGCCGATGAAGCCATTGACGCCGAGGATGAGAATGTTTTTCAAAATGAACCCCTACTCACTAATCTTCAAACCCGATGGGCCCGTCAGCCCAGGTGCAGCGGCTGCTGCGCCAAAGCGGGCGGTGCGCGCTTCGGGAGCAGTGGTTCCGCCCCCATTGCGAGGCGCGTGATCCGAAGCCGCCGTCCGTCGACGCAATCGGCGTACCACTCACCGTCCGCGGCATACAAACAGGGCGCTTGGGCGGGGAAACGCGCCGGCTGCGCATCCACGCGCGTCTCCAGGACGGCAAGCCTACACCCGTTTACCTCGGTAAAGGCACCCGGAAACGGCGGCGCCACCGCGCGTACCAGGTCGTGCACTTCTCGCGCGCTGCATCGCCAGTCGATGCGCCCATCTTCCGGGCGGCGCCGGCCGAAATACGACCCCGCCGCCAGGTTGAGCGGGCGCGCCGCGCCGCGGCCGGCCACCAACAGCGGCAGGGCGCGCCGCAATACGTGCGCGGCGGCGCCGGCCACCTTGAGCGAGACGTCGAGTGCCGTGTCGTTCTCCAGAATGGGCACGGACTCCTGATCCACGAGTGCACCGGCATCGGGCTTCTCCACCATGTAGTGCAGACTCGCGCCCGTCACCGCCTCACCCTTGAGAATGGCCCAATGCACCGGCGCTCGGCCGCGAAACTTCGGCAGCAGCGAGCCGTGTAGGTTGAGGGCGCCGCGGCGCGGGACCTCGAGCCATGCCTTGTCCAACATATAACGATAGTAAAACGAGAACAGAAAATCAGGTTTGAGCGCGGCCCCCGTTGCCACCCACTCCGCGGTGTTGGGGTCGTCCGGAGTCTCGACCCGTAACCCGTGTTCTTGAGCCAATTGCCGCACGCTGCCGAACCATTGCGTCTCGCCGGGATCATCGGCATGGGTGAATAACAGCGGAATCTGGACGTCTTGCGCCAAGAGCTCGCGCACGCAGCGAACGCCCACTTCGCTGTAGGCGAATACCACCGCACAGGTCACCGCCGCTGCGCCTCGCTGTATTGGGACAGCGGCAGCGCCGCGCCCGCCTCGGGCGCCGCGGGCTGCTGCGATTCCTGCTCGAGGACGCCCTGCACGATGTAGCGCGGCCGCTCGCGCACCTGAGCATAGATGCGCCCGACGTACTCGCCCAACAAGCCGATGCCGAAGAGGGCCACGCCGATGAGGAAAAATACGAACGCAAACAAAGTGAACACGCCTTCCGCCTCGGAGCCCACCCAAATTCTGCGCACCAGCAGCACCAGGAACAGCAGAGCCGACGCCAGGGAAATCAACATGCCCGCCATCGAAAAGAGCTGCAAAGGCACCACGGAAAAACCCGTGATCAGATCGAAATTCAGGCGGATCAAGCTGTACATCGAATACTTCGAACTGCCGGCAAAGCGCTCCTCGTGCGCAATCGGCACTTCGATGGGACGCATGGCGTACAAGGACGCCAGTGCCGGAATGAACGTATTGACCTCCCGCGTCTGGTTGAGCGCGGTCACCACTGAGCGCCCATAGCCACGCATCATGCAGCCCTGGTCGGTGATGCGTACCGGCGTGATCCGCTCGCGCAGCTGATTGATGCGCTTGGAGAACCAGCGCCGCCACAACGAATCCTGGCGCTGCTCGCGAATGGTGCCGACATAGTCGTAGCCCTGATCGAGCATGTTGACCAATTTGCCGATCTCTTCCGGGGGATTTTGCAGATCGGCATCCAGTGTCACCACATACTCGCCGCGCGCATAGGCCAAGCCCGCCATGACGGCTGAGTGCTGGCCGAAATTGGCATGAAACAACACCACCCGTGTGTGCTGCGGCCGGCGCGAGAATTGCTCCCGCAACAAAGCGACCGATCGATCCTTGCTGCCGTCGTTGACGAACACGATTTCGTACGAGACGCCCAGCGCATCGAGCGCCGGATACAGACGCCCAAACAGCGTCGGCAACACCGCCTCTTCGTTGTAGACCGGAATCACGACGCTCAATTTGGGGCTGAGGGACATTGTCAAGCATCCGCCGCAACTGCGCCCTGCGACCTGAGCACGGCCACCAGCTCTTCGGTCTTCGCATGCAGCATCGCCGCCGAATCACGCGCCTCGACATTGAGCCTGATCAAAGGCTCCGTGTTGGAGCTGCGCAGATTGAAGCGCCAATTCGCAAACTCGAAGGACACGCCATCGGTTCGGTCGAGAATCACGGCCTGCGGCGCATAGCGCGCCTCGAAGGCGGCGATGGCCGCCTTGGCATCGGGGACGCGGAAATTGAGTTCACCGCTGACCGGAAACAAGCTGATTCGCTCACCCACGAGTTGCGACAGAGTTTGTCCGGACTCGCTCAGGATTTGCGCCACGATGAGCCAGGGGATCATGCCGCTGTCGCAGTACGCGAAACGCTTGAAATAATGGTGCGCGCTCATTTCGCCGCCATACACGCCGTCCACCTCGCGCATACGCTCCTTGATGAAGGCGTGGCCGGATTTCGACAGCACCGGTACGCCGCCGCTCGCCTTGACGAGTTCGATGGTATTCCAGGTGAGGCGCGGATCGTGCACGACACGGCCGCCGGCATGGCCGCGCAGCAACACCTGAGCCAAGAGCCCCACGAGGTAGTAGCCCTCGACAAAGCTGCCGTGCTCGTCGAAGAAAAAGCAGCGGTCGAAATCGCCATCCCAGGCTAGCCCCAAGTCCGCTCCATGCCGGCGGACGCTCGAGGCGGTCGGGGCGCGATTCTCCTCGAGCATGGGATTCGGGATGCCGTTGGGGAAATGGCCGTCGGGATCGTGATTCATCTTGAAAAACGCGAACGGCAAATGGGGTTGCAGCGCATCGACGATCGGGCCCGCCCCGCCGTTGCCGGCATTGACCACGATTTTCAGCGGTTTGAGCTTTGACACATCGACATAGGACAGCAAGTGCGCAACGTACGCCGCCGTGATGTCGAGCGGCCGGCGCACGCCGGCGCGCGCCGGCGCGGGAAAGTCGCCCTGCTCGGCGAACCCGCGAATGGCCTGCAGGCCATTATCTCCGCTGATGGGCTGGGATTGGGCGCGTACGAACTTCATGCCGTTGTAGTCGGGCGGATTGTGGCTCGCGGTGATCATGATGCCGCCGTCGTAACCGCCATCGAAGGTGGCGAAATACACCCCCTCCGTGCCGCACACCCCGATATCGAACACATCGACCCCGCCGTCGGTGAGACCGCGGCACACGGAGTCCGTGAGCCCGGCGCTCGACAGGCGAATATCGCGTCCGACGACGACGCGCTCGGGGGTGAGAAACTGCGCGTAGCCGCGCGCCACCCGATAAGCCACATCGTCATTGAGATCGGCGGGAATCCGGCCGCGTAAATCGTACGCCTTGAAGCAGGTGATCGATTTCAAGTAGTCGTCCCTTGACGGCCGTAGTTGTCTTCGAAGCGCACGATGTCGTCCTCGCCAAAATACGATCCCGACTGCACCTCGACGATGTGCAAGGGCATCTTGCCCGGGTTCTCGATGCGGTGCGATGCGCCGATGGGGATGTACGTCGATTCATTCTCCGACAAGAGGAACGTCTTGTCGTTGCAGGTGATGCGCGCGGTTCCCTGAACCACAATCCAGTGCTCGGCGCGGTGATGGTGCATCTGCAGCGACAGCACGCCGCCCGGCTTCACCGACAGGCGCTTTACCTGGAAGCGCTCGCCGTTGTCGAGGCTGTCGTAGCTGCCCCAGGGCCTGAAAACCTCTCGATGCCAGGACGATTCGCTGCGCCCGGCCTTCTTGATCATGGCCACCAGTTCTTTGACGTCCTGCACCCGTTCCTTGGGCGCCACCAGCACGGCATCCTTGGTTTCGACGATGACGTGATCGTCCATGCCCACCGCCGCGACCAGACGGCTGGTGGAGTGCACGTAACAATCGTGCGTGTCGTACACCATGACATCACCCTGCAGCACATTGCCGTCTTCGTCGGCCGGCAGGGCATCGAACAGCGAGGACCACGAGCCGACGTCGCTCCAACCCGCATCGAGCGGCAGCACCAGGGCGTCGTGCGTCTTCTCCATCACCGCATAATCGATCGACTCGCTGCGGCATTTTTCAAATTCGGTCTGGTCGATGCGCACGAAGTCCAAGTCCGTCCTGGCCGCGTGCAGCGCGTTTTGCGCGGCCGCAAGAATGTCCGGCGCGAAGGCCGCGAGTTCCTTGAGGTAACGGTCTGCTTTGAAGACGAACATGCCGCTGTTCCAGAAGTAATCTCCGGACGCGACGAACTGGGCAGCCACGTCCAAGGGCGGCTTTTCGATGAACTGCGCCACGGGATACGCCGGGCCCTCCCCCGCGCCGCGGCGGATGTAGCCATAACCGGTTTCCGGCGCGTGCGCGACGATGCCGAAGGTGACAAGTTTGCCCCCTTCCGCCAGGCGCACCGCCACTTCGGCAGCCGCCTGAAAACGTCGCGCATCACGAATCACGTGGTCCGCCGGGGCCACTACCAGCGTGGCGTCGGCACCCATGGCGAGTGCCTTGAGAGCGGCCAGGGCGACGGCCGGTGCGGTGTTGCGCCCGACGGGTTCCAGCAAAATCGCGGAGGCCTCCACGCCCAAGGTGCGGATCTGCTCCGCCACCGTGAACCGGTGCGCCTCGTTGCACACCACGATGGGGGGCCGGGCGCCGACAATCCCGGCGAGACGCAGGGCAGTGTCCTGCAGCATGGTGTGCTTGCCGGTGAGGGCCAACAGTTGCTTGGGATACATTTCTCGCGACAGCGGCCAAAGCCGTGTGCCGGCGCCGCCCGAGAGAATCACTGGAAACAGTGGGGTCACGAGTCACTCACTAGCGAAGGCCACGGCCGATCGCATAATAGCTGAAGCCCGCGCGCGCCATTTGGGCGGGGTCGTAGAGGTTGCGCCCATCGAATATCGCGGGCGAGCGCAAGGCGCTCTTGATGGCGTCGAAATCGGGACTGCGGAACTCCCGCCATTCGGTCACGATGGCCAGCGCATCCGCGCCCTCGAGCACCTCGGGGCTGGTCTTGCACAGGATGAGGTCTACGCGCTCGCCGTAAATCCGTGCGCACTCCGGCATTGCCACCGGATCATAGGCGCGCACCTTGGCACCCGCCGACCACAGCGCCTCCATCAACACCCGGCTCGCCGCCTCGCGCATGTCATCGGTATTGGGTTTGAACGACAGACCCCACAGCCCGATGGTCTTGCCGCGCAAGTCGCCGAAGTGCGCCCTGATCTTGTTGAACAGCACCTGCTTTTGGCGGTTGTTGACGGCTTCCACGGCCATCAACACGCTGGCTTCGTAACCCACCTCCCCCGCCGAACGCTTGAGCGCCTGAACGTCTTTCGGAAAACAGGAACCGCCGTAACCCACGCCGGGGTAGATGAAGGCATAACCGATGCGCGGATCGGAACCGATGCCGACGCGCACTGCCTCGATGTCGGCACCGAAATGCTCGGCCATATTGGCCAATTCGTTCATGAAACTGATTTTCGTCGCCAGCATGGCGTTGGCGGCGTACTTGGTCAGTTCCGCGGAACGCACATCCATGACGATCATGCGGTCGCGATTGCGCGTGAAGGGCTCGTACAAGGTCCGGAGCAGGTCGGCGGCGCGTTCCGAGTCGGTACCGATGATCACGCGGTCCGGCTTCATGAAGTCGTCGATGGCCGCCCCCTCCTTGAGAAATTCCGGGTTCGAGACCGTGTCGAACTCGACGCAGGCGCGGCGCGCCGCCAGCGCTGTTCGGATGGCCTCGCGCACCTTGTCGGCGGTGCCCACCGGCACGGTCGATTTCGTTACCACCACCTTGTACTCGCTCATGTGCTCGCCGATCGAACGGGCGACGGTGAGGACATGGCGCAAATCCGCCGAACCGTCTTCGTCCGGCGGGGTCCCGACCGCGATCAATTGGAACAGGCCATGCTGGACGCCCTCTTTGGCGCTGGTGGTGAAGCGCAGGCGTCCGGCCTCGGAATTGCGCCTGACCACCGCATCGAGTCCGGGTTCGTGGATGGGAACCTCGCCGCGCTCGAGCATGGCGATCTTGTGCTCATCGACGTCGACGCACAGCACCTGGTTGCCGGCATCGGCCAAGCACGCGCCGGTGACCAGGCCCACGTACCCTGAGCCAAAAATCGTAATTCGCATGCGTAATATTCTGATTTAACTGGGAAAAGAACGCGGAAGCCTAGCGGTTTTGAGGGGTCAAGTAAAGCACGGCTGAGGCGCCAATCGGGCCGCTTAGATCCACGGCTCGCGCAGCAGTTTTCTCTCCCACGCCAGTGAGTGGGCCACGATCGCGGCGAGGTCGTCATAGCGCGGCTGCCATCCTAGTTCCGCACGGATGCGGTCTGCGCGCGCGACCAAGTACGCCGGGTCGCCGGCGCGGCGCGCCTCCTCGCGAATCACCAGGGGCTTGCCGCCGACGGTCTCCACCATGCGCAGCACCTCGCGCACCGAGTACCCGTGACCGTAGCCAACATTCAGAGTGACCGACTTCCCGTTGCCGCGCAGGTAGTCGAGCGCGTTCAGATGCGCAGCCGCAAGATCCTCGACGTGCAAATAGTCCCGTATACCCGTGCCGTCCGGGGTCGGGTAGTCGCTGCCAAACACGGACACATGGGATCGTTTGCCGACCATGGCTTCGCACGCCACCTTGGTCAATAGCGTGGCACCCGGCGTGGCTTGACCGATCCGACCGGCAGGGTCTGAGCCGGCCACGTTGAAATATCGCAAGGCCACGTAGCGCAACGCGCTCGATGCGGCCACATCGCGCAGCATCCATTCGCTCATCAGTTTGGAGGTACCGTAGGCGTTGATCGGACGAGTCGGCGAGTCCTCGTCGGCCAGTTCCTGATCCGGCATGCCGTAAACGGCCGCCGTCGACGAAAAGACAAACTGCTTGACGTCGTTCTCGAGACAGGCCTGCAGCAAAGTGCGGGTGGCACTGGTATTGTTGCGATAGTACTTGAGCGGCAGCGCCACGGACTCGGGCACGATGGTATGCGCGGCGAAATGCATGACGGTGTCGACTCGATGCGCCGCCAGCAGCCGGGACACGAACTCGAAATCCCCCACGTCGCCCACCACCAACTCGCCGGCGGTCACCGCCTGCCTGAAGCCACGCCCCAGGTTGTCAATGACGACGATCTTTTCGCCGGTCTCGCCCAGTTGGCGCACCACATGACTGCCGATATAGCCGGCGCCGCCGGTGACCAGAATGGTTCCGTTAGACAAACCCACACCTCACGAACGGAATGCCCCTCAAGGATGGGCAGTATCGGTGGGTCCGGTGTTTCTGACAATGCGGCGGGGCTTGAGGCTGGTGACCTTGCGATCGTCCGCGGCGACGGCCGTTTGACGCGCCCACACCAGATCATGCGATTCGGGTGCCGGTTTGTACTCCTCGACCACCTCGCCCAGCAGATGCAGAGCCCGATGACAGTCGAATCGGCTCATTGCCACCAAGATCTCTTCCAGCCAGGACTGCACTCGCTCCCACGGCAGGGAATGCTCGATGGCGCGCAGAATCATGGGGTGTTCCGTGCCGGTCACATTGTTGCCGATCAACAGCTCCTCGTAGAGCTTCTCCGCAGGACGCAAACCCGTGAAGGAGATCTCGATATCTCCATCCGGATGGAGTTCGTCGCGCACCGTCAATCCCATGAGATTGATCATCCGTCGCGCCAAATCTCCGATCCTGACCGGTTTACCCATGTCGAGCACGAAAACATCGCCACCCTCGGCCATCGAACCGGCCTGAATCACGAGCTGTGCGGCCTCCGGGATGGTCATGAAGTAGCGGATTACCTCGGGGTGGGTCACCGTGACCGGACCACCGGCCTTGATCTGTTCATTGAACAGCGGCACCACGGAACCGGACGATGCCAGGACGTTGCCGAACCGCACCATGCAAAACCGGGTTTTACTGCCGCGTCGATGCAGACCTTGCAGGACGATTTCGGCGAATCGCTTGGTCGCGCCCATGACGTTGGTGGGATTCACCGCCTTATCGGTAGATACTAGAACAAAGGTCTCCACGTCGGCCTCGTGCGCCGCTTCAGCGGCGTACCAGGTAGAAATGACGTTGTTATGGATCCCCTCGATGACGTTCTGTTCCACAATCGGTACATGTTTGTACGCGGCAGCGTGGTAAACGGTCTGCACCCGGTACGCTTGCAGAATGTCGCGCAGGCGGAATTTGTGGTGAGCGTTGCCGATGAGACCGATCAGTTCGACAGTGAGTGAGTGTTGATCCGCAAAAGTCCGCAGTTCGCGCTGAATGTTGTAGAGGGCCAGTTCCGACATCTCGAATAAGACCAGCCGCTTTGGTCCCAAGCCTATGATTTGTCTGCACAGTTCTGATCCGATGGAACCGCCTGCCCCGGTCACCATGACCACCCGATCGCGTATGCAGGCGTCGAACAGACCAGGCTTGGGCGGGACCGAATCACGCCCCAATAGGTCGCAAACGTCGACTTCGCGAATATCTTCCACAGTCGCGCTGCCGGTTACCAGTTGCTCGAACTCGGGCACCGTCTGCACGTGCACGCCCAAAGGCTCCAACGAACTCAAGATCTCGCGGCGGCGACGCCGCGTCAAAGACGGCAGCGCCAGCAAAATACGGTCGATATTGCGACCTTTGATCAACTCCGAAAGCTGTTCAGGGGGGTAGACCTTGATGCCGTTGACCATTCTGCCGTGCAGACTTCGCTTGTCGTCGACGAAAACCAGGGGATCGAACGCCCGGGTGGTCGATAAGGCGCTGGAAAGGCGCGCACCGGCATCACCCGCACCATAGATGGCGACTCGAGCCACGGTCGGCTGGTGATAGTGGGTGAGCAAGTAATATCGGACTACGAAGCGGGAGCCGGCGACGTAGAGCAGCGCGAGGCAGGAATAGATGGTCACTACGCTCCAGGAGAGCGCCGGTATTCTCAGCCAAAAACCGATGATGCCTAACAACACCCCACTTAGAAAGACGGCGAACGCCACCACAAACACGGCTTTATGACCGAGGAAGCGAATCACCGCTCGATACAGCCCCATGCGCACGAAAATTGGGGTGCTGACGACGATCACCGCCACATAGGCGGGCCAATCAGCGAAAGAGAACTCGGGACTACCGGTCTTAAGGGTCAGAGCGGCCCACAACGCCAGCGGGGTCATGATGGAGTCCGTGCAAATCGCGATGACGCGTTTGAGCGGTCCCGGCATTTCGACGGTTTGCCGCGCAAAGTTGCTAGTCGATTCCACGGTCTTCGGACCCAAGGTGAACCTCCCTGACACTCATCCCCAGTTAGCGACGTTTAGCACTTCGATTTCATCGCCGACACGGATTTTCTTATCTTCCTGCGGCGTAGTGTACCGAATATATGTAGTGAATCGCCAACAGTTGTGAGCTTAAATCGAGTTAATGCACCTAACGCACCAAGCGAAAGAGCGTTGACCCTGTAGAGTCGCGCAATGTCTAAATGTTCCGACCGCGCGCAGATTTGTTGGAAGATGCGAATTGGCTGACTAATGCACGCAGGCGTCGCCGGCCTCGTCCGATAAGAATCAAGCGACCCCTGTAGCCAATCGCCGACAGCGCGGGGTTCTTCGAACTCACGTATCGACACAATGGATCTTCGGAACGTGTCTGACATCGCAGCGTGTAAAACGTACAAACCATCCAGACCCGCAACGCGCACATTCATCTCACGCAATTGGGGCACCGCTAATGCGACACGCCTTCCCCCCGCAATACTTTGACGGCGGTCAGCCAGAGGATATAGAGGTCAAACCCAATCGATCGTCGTCTCAGATACTCGATGTCGCGTTGCACCTTGATTGGAATCGGTAATTCATCCCGCCCGGATACTTGCGCCCAGCCCGTCAAACCGGGGATTAGTTCATGCACGCCGGACTGCGTTCGCAATGCAATCAAATCGT
>Ga0210400_10005349_pt1 | contig 10913 bp, 13 predicted proteins | sample IncBWH26MmetaG_FD_155456 | JGI IMG/M metagenome (GOLD analysis project Ga0210400, IMG submission 155456) | Forest soil microbial communities from Barre Woods Harvard Forest LTER site, Petersham, Massachusetts, United States - Inc-BW-H-26-M | ecosystem: Environmental > Terrestrial > Soil >...
CGGAGCGAGGTTCTCCAGTTGGAGCGCCGCTCGCGATTTGAAGGTGCCCGACACAGTGGTTGCCAGCACGCTAAGCGTGTTGAGCGTCGAACGCAGAAGCTGATGAAGGATGCGCAAGCCCCATGTTATCATGCAGTTCGAGGTTTGCGATAGGGTCAGTTGAGCAGCAGCTACGGCCCTGGTTTGCGGGCAAAGACGTTTACGCCGTGCACACCATACTTGCGAGCTGTCCTCTCCTTGGAGGTCCCACGGAAGCAATCAAAGCGCGCCGTAATATTCACCTCCTCAAAACCGATCTGAGTCAGGTATGGAACGATCTCTGCCTCCGGCAGAGCTCCGGCGATTCAACCAGTCCAGAGGTCAATGTTATGGAGGGCGGTCTCGGGGAGTTCGACATCCAATGCGATATCCGCCAGGTGAAGGCGGCCGCCGGGCTTCAGGACCCTGAAGATCTCCCCAAAGCCGCGGTCCTTCTCAGGAACAAGATTCAGCACGCCATTGGAGCTGACGACATCGATGCTTGTATCAGCAATGGGAAGCGCGGTGGCCTCGCCCGGGCGCACCTCAACGTAGCGAAGACCCGTCGCCTCGACGGACTTTTGAGCACGTTCGACCATAGCGGCCGTCATGTCAACTCCGATCGCGTGTCCCGTGGCCCCGGTACGCTTGGCCGCCAACAATAGATCCATGCCAGCACCGCAACCGATATCGAGGACTGTTTCGCCGGTGTGAATTGGACCGATTGCGAGCGGGTTGCCAATACCCGCGAAAGACGCGGTGCAGTCTGCCGGAAGCGCAGCCAACTCATCGGCGCCGTAGCATAGGAACTCGGCGGCATAGGCCGGTCCTCGGTGGAAATGGAATTCGCCCTCTGGCTCTTCGGCCACGCGTTCATAGACATTGGAAATCTCTGACCGTAAAGCGGCAGTATTCAGATCCACGGGACAGAGAATAGGCATGCTTCACCTCCATTTGGCCATGCTTTTCTGCTCAACGCCGTACTGCCGACCGTTGCGCAACAATCATCCACGACCCTGGATTTTTCCATCCTCATCAGGAGCACGTTCGAGGAACCGGTCGCGAACTGATGCCATCTCTGAGCCGGTCGCTTCCATTTCCGACCTGGTTATTCCGGGCGCGAACTGGTGATTCGTTTGCTCCTCGCGAGATTGCTTTTCACGACTGTCCCAAATACTTTCCATGTCCGACTCCAATTGAGTATCGACGATCTTGGGCCGATTCACAACGAGTGATCGTTCGATTAGCGACTGTATTAGAGATCACACACGCTTCCACTGACAATGAGCTCCTGTTCAGTTTCGAGTGGAGGAAAAAACGGCCGATCGGAGTCCGGGTCGCGCTATGAGCAGCCCTTGATATCGCCGCCAATTAAGGCCATGATGAGGAAGGATCCGCCCAAGTCTTTGGTCTCCTGTCGACGCGAATTGCCGCATACAGGCTGGCGAACCTGCCGCCCAGGATGAGGATTTTCGTTATTGGCGCTTCGCTCATACTGTATGCTCGAGATTGCCAACGGGCTATCAGCTTCCCAATAGCACTCCGTGCTCTGAATGAGAGTTAGCAAGGCTGAATTGGTGACAAGAAAAAGGGGGACGAATATGGCGCAAGTGCTTTCCGGTTACGCCTTGTTGCACCACTCAACGTCCGCTGATGTACTGAAATGGGGTCTTTGCGAATCCTCCAGCGAGAACGGGGAGAACAGCCTAAGATATCTGATTCCCATTCCCAGACGGAATGATGGGCACAATAGCCTGGCGTCGGGCCTTCGCAAAGTGGCACGGGGTCGAGAACGACAATGAACGCAAACCCCACTGTAGAGGTGAAACAGCCGGAAGCGGCACTTGGGCTGGCGGTGGTCCGTCTGACGATTGGCGCAATGTTCGTGTGGGTCTTCTTCGAGAATCTGGGGAAGGGCCTCTACACTCCCAAGGGCTACGCAGAGCTGATCAATCACTACATCCAGGCGGGCCATTCACCGGACGCATGGAAGTGGGTTATGGGTCTGGCGGCAAGCCATGCGGCCATCGCAGCTCCCATGCAGGCGATGACGGAGATCTCGCTGGGGATCCTGCTGGTCATTGGCTTGCTTACCCGTCCGGCCGCGCTTGTCGCATTCCTGTTCCTCGGCAGCCTTTGGGTCTCGGAGTGGGGCACGTCATGGATTTGGGAACTGCTGGTTCCGGTGCTCGCATCGCTCGGACTCGCGGTGGGACGCGCAGGTCGAGTCTGGGGCATCGACGGGATGCTGGCACGGCGGCGCCCCATGCCCCCGTGGTGGGGATGAGCGAATCTGCGTGCGAGTGTCGGTCATCATTCCTACCCATAACGAAGCGCGGGCTATTGGCCGTGTGCTTAATGACCTGCCTTCCAATCTCATCACGGAGGTCATCGTTGTCGACAGCAACTCGAATGACGGGACGCCCGAAATCGCCGCAAAAATGGGCGCCCTCATCGTTCACGAACCGCGCCGCGGATACGGGCGAGCTTGTCTTACAGGGCTAGCAAAGGCAAATTCCCCTGATGTTGTTGTGTTTCTCGATGGCGACTACAGCGATCGGCCTTCTGAGCTGCCGATTCTATTAGCGCCGATTACCGACGGGCGTGCCGACATTACGCTCGGTTCCCGCCTCCGAGAGCGGCGTTCTGCTGGGGCACTGCCTTGGCATCAGGTGTTTGGTAATCGCCTCGCCGCCGGCCTGATCAGGCTTCTCTACGGGCTGGAAATCAGTGATCTCGGCCCGTTTCGCGCGGGCCGTGCAGATGTACTACGTGGGCTCGCCCTCGAAGAGACCACCTATGGCTGGGCCGTTGAAATGATCCTGAAAGGCGCCCTAGCGGGATTCCGCGTGGTTGAAGTCCCTGTGAGCTACTACGCGCGTATCGGAAAATCGAAGATTGGCGGTACGCTGAAGGGGACGGTCGGTGCCGCCTGGTTCATATTCAGCCTTATCGTGCGCTATCATTTTCGGCGCCGCAGAGCCGGAACACGACGGCCAGCGTAGGTCCGCGTCAAACTTTATGGAGCCTTCAACTGAGACGGTGCGTTCGTCGAGCCGTGACCGCGTGCTGGTAATCATGGCGAAAGCACCAAGGCCAGGCTCGGTCAAGACCCGACTGGCTCCTGGCCTTTCTCTTGATACTGTCGTTGCTTTCTACTGCTGCCTCCTGGACGACACGCTGGCATTGGCGCGATCATTGGGCGATGTAGAAGTTGCCATCATGTGCCCGGACCCGGATGTAGATGAATTGACCCAGTTGGCAGGCAACAAGGCAGGCGTAGTTGCGCAGAAAGGTGAGGGCCTTGCCGCGGGACTTACTTCGGTATTTGCGCACTTCACTGAAGAACACCAACGACGTATCATTGCCTTCAACAGCGACAGCCCACATCTGCCGCGTTCTGTTCTCGAAGACGCGTTCGAAACCCTGGCCGCGCATGACGTAGTGGTGGGACCGACGCACGACGGAGGCTACTATCTGGTAGGGGCAAAGACCTCTCATCCTACGCTTTTCGCGGGCGACGGAATGGGCACCAGCAGCGCGTTGGAGAGACTCCTGTCGCGCGTACAAGCTCTCGAGCTTTCCGTAGGCTTGGTAGATCCTTTTTATGATATCGATGTATCTGAGGACCTGACTCGGCTGGCAGCGGAGTTGCGTCTGGCTCCGGAGAGGGCGCCGCGCACGGCAATGTGGCTTAAAGAGTGGGAACGTTTGGCGGAACAACGGTGAAGTTTAGCCCTTCCACCAGCGTCTACGTACTTGGCGCCATCTTGTGCGTGGCGCTGACGATCTGTTCACGCAACGGGGGCGATAGGGGTGGACCATCCTTCCTCGCTTCCTTAGCTGTTGCCGGCATCGCGTACCTCCTGGCGATCCGTGAGTTCCTCTCCACGCCAGGACTGCCGCGGCGGGTTGTCATCATTGGGCTTGTCCTGGCCGCTGTGTGGCATCTTCAATTTCTTCGGATGCAATCAGGCCCCGATGATGACATTCGCCGATATGTTTGGGATGGCCGCTTGCAGCGGCTCGGTTATAACCCTTATCTTGTCGTTCCCGGCGATCCTGCAGTCAGGGGCTTGCACACAGCCGAGACCCGCGACTTGAACCACCCGGATCTACCGAGCCCGTACCCGGCAGGCGCTCAGCTCTTCTTCCGCGCCGTAACCGCGATTCACGAGTCCACCTTTGCGTTGAAAGTGGCATTTGTGGTTTGCGACTTCGCAATTATATTCGTGTTGCTCGATGTTCTGCGTCGTGAAAAGCGGGGAGCGCATCTGGTTCTGGCATACGCCTGGAACCCATTGCTGGCCATTGAAGTGGCGGGAAGCGGTCACATTGACATTGTTGGCGCGCTGCTCCTGCTGGTATCCTATGCCGCGCTGCGGCGGCAATGGCGGGCGATTGCAGCCGTGGGGTTTGGTCTGGCCGTCGCAGTGAAATTACTGCCGATCGTCCTGTTGCCGCTCTATTGGAAGCGGGTTCGCCCGCGCGACGCGGTGCTCGCGGTCGCTCTAGTCGGGCTCCTATACGTACCGTTTCTTAACCAGGGCGTTCCGATCGGATCGCTGGGTACGTTTGTGAACAGTTTCCAGTTTAACGATCCTGTATTTGCGAGCCTCGAGCTAGTGGCGCCTCCGCAAATTGTCGCTGGGTTGGCAGTGCTCGTCGGATTTCTTACTGCGATCTGGCTAAGAAGCAAGTCGCCCGAGTGGACTCCAGAGGCAATTGCGTGGCCGATGGCAGTGACGCTTTTGTGTGGACCGGTCGTATATCCCTGGTATCTTTCCTGGACGCTGCCATTTTTGAGATCGGCCTCCACGCTGCCGATCATTATATGGACTGTGAGCATTATTCCCACTTACATCGTTTGGCATTGGCGTACACTTGGACGCCCCTGGTGGGTTCCCGCCTGGATGCTGCTGCTGGAATACGGAGCCGTGGCGACGGCTGGTCTAATTATCACACTGCGGAACAGGCGTGATAAATCTGTGCCGGCGCGCGACTTCTGAATCCAAAAGCCCTTGCGTCTCATCTATGGGTACACTTGTTCATTCACCGAGGAGGGACGTTCCATGGCAAATTTGAGCCGACCCGACGTGATCCACCTTTTAGCATTCGGCATCCCGCTATTGATGCTCTCTGCGACCTCCTGCTCGCAGAAGCACTCGCCCGTTGCCGAACCGATTGCCAAGGCCTATGGCCTTGACTCGTACGGGCAAGTCGATGCGATCCGCTACACCTTCAACGTGGAGTTCCCCGGAGTGAATGTCTCCCGTTCGTGGACTTGGGAGCCCAAGACCGGGCAAGTCTCCTATGAAGGAAAGGATAAGGACGGCAAGCCCGTAAAGGCGACATACGTTCGCTCTCAACTGAGCAGCCAGTCCGACGCCGTCAAGAACGATATCGATCCGGCTTTCATGAACGATAATTATTGGATTCTGTTCCCCTTACATGCTTACTGGGACACCAGCGCCAATGTACAAGACAAGGGCCAGCAACCATTGCCGCTGGGCAACGGCTCGGCCAAGCTGGTCTCAGTGAAGTATCCCGCGGATGGCGGTTACACTCCCGGCGATACCTGGGACCTCTACGTCGGCAATGACAACCGCGTCGAGCAGTTCGTCTATCACCGCGGCGGGCCCAAGAAGCCGAGCCTCGTCACCGCAACGTGGGAGGGCTACAAGAAAGCCGGTCCTCTCCTTGTCTCGACAGATCACCGCGGTACGGCGGACGGAGGGCCCTTCCGGCTTTTCTTTTCGGACGTGGCTGTCAAGCTGGCGGGCTCGGATACCTGGGTGAACGCCCAATAACTCCAAAATGCGCGCATTCCAATGAAGGCAGACACTGAGGTGGACATTGGGCGCAAGACGTTTGCATCTGGCCTGCTACCCGAGTTGATCGCGACGCTGAGCCGCAGCCGCCAGGGGGATTTGGTTTCCCTTGCCGGTGAGGACGAAAGCATTGGCCCTGAGTTGGAAACGTGGTGCCGGTTCACCGGGAATCCGCTGCTGGAAGCGACCGTTGAAAAAGGCCGCGCGCGGTGGGTCTTCCGGTGCGGCGCTTTACCAGTGTCCCTCGCAGACAATCGGGCGGGTTCGCGGCTTTGGCTCTACACGAATTTCGACTGTAACCTGCGTTGCGACTACTGTTGTGTGCGCTCCTCGCCCACCGCGCCCCGACGAGAACTGGGGCTTGGGCGTGTACAGCGGATCGCTCGCGAAGCGGCGGAGCTTGGCGTCAAGGAGATCTTCCTGACCGGAGGCGAGCCGTTTCTGCTGGAAGATATCGGCGAGATTCTGGCTTCTTGCGCTGCAGCCGCTCCGACCACAGTGCTGACCAACGGAATGTTGTTTAACGGGCGGCGCGCGGAAAGTCTGCGCGCGTTGCCCCGCGATCGAATTGTCCTGCAAATCAGCCTGGACAGCCCGACGTCAGAGCGCCACGACCTCCATCGCGGCCTCGGAACCTGGGCGCGAGCACGCCACGGTATTCAGCACGCTCGGGCGCTGGGGTTTCGAGTGCGACTGGCAGCGACCGTTTCGACCGATGCCGAGGCCGAGGCGTTCGATCAATTCCTCGACGAGGAGAAGGTTGCGGCAGAAGACCGGGTCATACGCCGGATCGCGTTGCGTGGCGCAGCCAGCGAAGGTGTCGCGGTTACGCGGGCCGATCTTGTGCCGGAAGTCACCATTACCGCCGACGGTGTGTACTGGCATCCGGTGGGAGCAGAAGATACTGATCTGCTGGTTACGCACGACATTTTTCCTCTTTCCGAGGCCTTCGCGGCTGTCCGCCGCGCCTTCGAACGCGAAGGCGAACACGCGAATAAGCTGGCGAGAATCTTTAACTGCGCATGACCATCTCTCATGCCGATTTGGCAAGTACCCGCTCGAAGAACCCCTGTTGGGCGGCGGCCTGCCGCAATTCAGCGTAACCATCCACATGCGGCGGCAGCCAACGTTGAAGTCCTTCGGCGTCGAGTATGGGGCGATGAACCGGGTTGTCGTAGCTCATGGCAGAGAGCGCCTCGGCAAACCGGTGCTCCTGTTCGAGGTCCAGCTCAGGCCTCGCCGTGAACATGCAATGATTGTAGGCCGGAGAGGACCATATCTCACGAAGGCCGCCTTCGGGCACCAGACGCTCGTCGCGCACGGTGTTCCAGAAGGGGCTGCCGATAGCACCGGCGTCGGCTCGCCCGTCGAGGACGGCGCGCACCACTTCCACTTCGCTGGTCCCGGTATCGCCATGTTTGCCTACGTCGCTGTCGAAGCGCAGCGTCCGGTAGTCCGTTCCCTCGCGCATGCCTTGCTGCTCCAAAAAGTGAACGGGAAGAATGGCTGCGTGTCCGCTGTCGCGGCTGCCAATCGCGAGCGTCCGATTTTTCAAATCCGCGAGCGTAGAAATGGGGCCTCCGGTAACCGCGACGATCTTGGTTATCCAGCCCAGATCGGTGTCGCGCATCGCGATCGCGCGACAGGCATGGCCGCTCCACTCATCGGCCTGCAGGTAAGCGAGGTTTGTGTTCCAGGCAATATCGATACGGGGCACGGCCTCGCCCGGTACGGCGAGGAGCGCGAGGACCTGCGCCTCGTAGCTTTGAAATAATACGATCTCAACGGGAAGATGCGCTTCCTCGTGAAAATAGCGCCGCATTCCCTCCCAAATCGTAACCACCTTCGGATCGTATGCGACAGCTCCAAGCCAGATTGTTTTGCTCATAGGCGTCTCAGAAGAGCGGAATCCCCAAAAGGGACTTTCCGATGAACTCGCGCAGGACATCGCCCGTTGGCGCCATGACAGCGCCCGCGTGCGCATCGCGGAACAGGCGTTCGATGCCCAAATGCTTTGAGAACGCCGCACCGCCGCAAACGCGCATCGCTGTTGAGGTAACACTGATCGCGACCTCGCCGGCAGCGGCTTTGGTCTCCAGCACGCGCAGCATGGTCGTGTCGCGGGGCTTCTCAAGATGCTCAATCAAATCGTCGATGCGCACCGATAGCCCATGGGTATCGATCTGCATCGCCGCGAGTTGCGCGCGTAGTGTAGGCAGGCTTTCGCCCAGGCTCTGGCCGAGATGCTCGAATTTCGCGGTCTTTAGGTGCGCTGTAGTTCCGGAGACTGCCGCTCGACACAGTCCCAGGGCCACAGCTGCCGTCCCTAAACTAAACAGCGGGAGCACCACGTTGAGCATGGCCGGAAAGCCTGCGCCATCGTCGGTAAGCTGAAACTGGTACGGGATCTCGCAGTCCTCCAGGGCAATCGGCGCAGAAGCGTTGGCCCTGAGCCCCAAACCGTCCCAAGGCGCCACCACCGAAAGGCCGCGCGTCTCCGCTGGAAGTACGTAGAGGGTCGAATCGGTAGGTCCCACTCTTTCCGGCGCCAGCGAAGAAACCACATAGCTCTGCGCATAACCCGCACTGGTCACCCATGATTTCTTCGCGCTAATGCGCACGCCGTTACCATTCCGATGTGCGCGGGACACAGGCGCCCAGAAATGGCTGCGCGAGCCGACCTCACTGAAGGCGAGAGTGGATAAATGCCGCCCTGCACCGATCTCCCGCAGTATGGGCGTGACTGCTTGAGCCGCGCTTGGACGCGCTGCCGAGATAGTCGCGGCGCCGAGGATGTGCATAAGGTAGACCATGGCGACGGAAGCGTCTGCCTCGGCGAACGTTGCGGCGACGGCCGCAAAGGTGCCTGGACCCAACCCAGAACCGCCAACATCCACAGGTAGCATCAGCCCAAGCAGCCCAGACTCACCAAGCGACTCGACAGCCTCGGTAGAGAATCGTCCCACCTTGTCGTTTTGCCCTGCGGATGGCGCCAGCACGCGACTGGCAATCTCCTGGGCTCTCAAAACGGCCGCGTCATGAGTCATGAGTCGCCCCTATCATCGATAAATCTTCTTGACCGAACCAGGATTGTCGCCGAGGATGCGCAGAGAGGTCAAACAGTGTCTAGCGGCTGTCTGCACCTAAACTCACAGTTTAGCCGAATTGGCCAACCATGTGGCAAATAGCGAGAAGGACTCCCGTCCGGATCACTTCCCGCGGAGTGTCAGCGGCGTCCCATCTTCTGGCCGTTGTCGGGCGGCGCTTGGACGGGGCGAGGCGTATTGAGATGCTGTGAGTTTTGCCAACACTCGGCTCGCAATTTGCTCGGCTAAGGTATACCGTGTTCAATGTCGAGCAGATCGAGGGATTGCCGGAAGTCTACTACACCAGGCCCGAGCGGAAGTTCTCATCCGTGGAGCGTATCGCGCACGCGGACCGCTTCTTCGCCAATACCAGAGCCATGATTCGCTATGGCGGGGCGCGAGCTTACTTGTGCTCTCGAAAATTCGTTCCGGTTCAGAATCAATGAGTTCGCCCGATTGCTCAGGAAGGTCAATTCTTCCTGCTACAACGTTAAGGCCGACTGCTTAACGTTCGGTCTTAACCTCCGGACAAGCACCCAGACCACCTACAGCTACACCCGGGTCGAGGTCGACGGCTTGCGAAGCGTGGCCATCTCCGCGGAGGAGGTAATCCGATGAACACCTCGCCAGCAAGTTCCTCCCCCGAACTCATCTCGCCGTTGGCCTCAAAGCTGGTGCAGTTCCTCGCTCAAAAGCACGCCATGGGCGACCGCTATAGAGAGGAGGGCCGCGCGTTGCGCGAGTTGGATCGCTTTCTCAACACTCGCCTATCGCCAGAAAACCCTGTTATCACGCTGGCCATTGTGCACGATTACGTAGCGCGACGGGGCACTGAATCGGAGACGAACCGTGCGCATCGCTTGACGCTCATGCGGGGTAAGCGGCTCGTAATGCGCCCCGAAGACGCCCGTACGGTCGTACCGGATCGCCGCTCATTGCGGATTGTGCGCCAGAAATTTGTGCCACGGGTGCTCAGCCGAGACGAGGGTAAACGTTTCCTACAAGCCTGAGAAAAGTTGCCGCAAGGACGGACATCGCCGGTTCGGGACGCGGTCTTAGGCACTGCCTTACGCCTCTTGTATCTTGCCGGCCTGCGAGCCGGAGAACTTCTGCGACTCACCCAGGCCGATGTCAATCTCGACGCAGGCCTGCTGCATATCCGGCATACCAAGTTCGACAAGTCAAGAATGGTTCCGATTGCGCCGGACTTGGCTCAGCACCTGGTGCACTGCCGGACGCTGGTAACCAAGCGCTTCGCCGGCGGCGCTCCTGAGAAGCCGTTCTTTCCCAGTCCACGCGGGGGGCGGTATTCGATTACCGCGTTGCGCGCAGCTTTCCACCAGACACTGAAAACCGCCGGTATTGAGGGTACGAGTGGCAACCGGCACATTCGTCTCCATGACTTGAGGCATTCAATGGCTGTCCTCCGCCTACTGCTGTGGTGCGTGCACAAACAGCAAATACGACGTCAGAATCGGGGTAAAGCAGGCTGGGGTCACAGGAGGAGATCCAACGCGTCGACGAAACTGTCCTCGTTCGTCTGTGTCGAGGAAGATTCTGACAGAGGCTCGGAGAACGCGGGAGCGGCTGGCACTGGTCTTCGCCGTGCGCCGGGTGACGTACTGCCGCACCGTGTCGCTATCTGTGGACAGCAAAGGCAGACCGCGCTCCTCGAGATACCGGGAGAAGCGCAGCCATTCGTGACGATGGGCGGGCAATTGCAGTCAAGGCCAAGGCTTGGTATCTGCGGCCCCAACGATATCTGTTCCCAGTCGTTCCACGACTGTTCCACCGTGCTCGACCCACGACGCCTTGTATCTCTATTGAGTTCCCATTGTTCCCAGTGTTCCCGGGCTGAGAAAAGGGAATACAGAAAACTGCGTTAATAGCGCGAGCGTCGGGAACGGAGAACATAAGGAACACGTTGAAAGCATTTGCCGGAATCTGGGAACAGACTGGGAACAGGACTGGGCACACC
>Ga0210400_10005350_pt1 | contig 10908 bp, 12 predicted proteins | sample IncBWH26MmetaG_FD_155456 | JGI IMG/M metagenome (GOLD analysis project Ga0210400, IMG submission 155456) | Forest soil microbial communities from Barre Woods Harvard Forest LTER site, Petersham, Massachusetts, United States - Inc-BW-H-26-M | ecosystem: Environmental > Terrestrial > Soil >...
GTTGATCTAACCTGCGGAGAATGCCCAGCAGAGACTGCGCCAATTTATACCTCCCAGTCCTAGGGGTGTCAAGAAATGTTAAGGTTTTTTGCGTTCAATTTTTCAAATAGGTTGCATCAGCTCTTGGATTACGACACGTGGATGTCAGAAAGCGCCATTCTTGCCTTGCGTGAGAATGCTACCAATTTTGGTAGATGTTCGGGGCCCGCAAGGCATCTGCCCCGATGGAACTCTCTTTCGGGCTGAAGTAGACTGGCTTGAATGCAGATCATCTTTGGTATCCATGCAGTCGAAGAGGCCCTGGCCGCACGTGGAAGAGCTTTTGAATACGTTGGAGTCGCGGGCGGCCGGATGGACGCCCGTATCCAGAAAATTGCCGAGCGCTGCCGGGAGGCTGGCGTTCCAATCCGCACCATTCCTCGTGACCAGCTTACCCGTCTGGCCAAGACCAGCAATCATCAGGGCGTGGTCGCGGTCACGGCAGAAAAGAAATATGGAGATCTGGACGACCTTCTCGCTGCCAAACGGGGAAAACATTCATTTCTTGTGGTGCTTGACGGGATTGAAGATCCGCACAATCTGGGAGCTATAATCCGCACTGCGGAAGGCGGCGGCGCTGACGGCGTGATCATCCCGGAGCGCCGCGCTGTGGGAATTACGGCTACGGTCGTTAAAGCCTCGGCGGGCGCTTCTGAGCATCTGCCGATTGCCAAGGTTACGAACATCGGCAGGGCGATTGAAGACATTAAAGCGCGCAACATCTGGACGGTAGGTCTGGACGAACGCGGAAGACAGCTCTATGACCAGGTCGACTACAACATGGATTGCGCCTTGGTCCTGGGCGCTGAAGGCCATGGACTGCATGAGCAGGTGCGGAAGAAATGCGACTTCCTTGTCTCCATTCCCATGCTGGGCAAGGTTCCCTCTCTGAACGTGTCGGTAGCCGCCGCCATTGTGATTTATGAGATCGCCCGGCAACGGCGCAAGTAAGACACACATTAGATTTAGCCACGAATAAACGCGAATAAACACGAATCAGAAATGAAAAACCAAAAGAAATAACTTTGGAATGGAAGAACGCCCTTGGCGTTGGTTCCTTTTCCATTCGTGTTAATTCGCGCAAATTCGTGGCTAAAAGATTTTCTGTCTCATCCCTATTCGATCTTTCTCTTTAGCTAGTTTTTTGAATTCTCTTGCGCGCCTTAATAACGATGGACAGGTCCCCGTTTCGGATGTTGGTAAAGCGCAGAAGAACTCGGCCTTCGTTATCCAGGGAGATGACCGCAGGCGTATTGACGGAGGTCAGTATCCATCCCGGGGGCAGCGTCACGCGGTTCGCCGGACGCCCAAGGGTGCGCGTCCAGACCAGCTCTCCATCTTTCAATACGTAGCCCACGGGATCGGTGTAGGTCTCTTCCACGCGGACACGGGTTGACTGGCCTTCGCCGATGGCATGGCCAAGATCACCTTGCACAGCCACCGAATCGGGGGCAACTGGCTCGGGGTAGTATCCAAGAGCATTTACATCTTTCCCGCTCACGGTGTAGGTCTTAAGCTGCTTGCCGGTGTCCAGGTCGGTCATCTTGGCATCAGGGGACACCACGCTTCCTTTTCGTACAAAGCTATGGACTGATTTCTGCCCTACCCTGGTTACGGTGAAATCGTGCGAAATACGGAATTGATGCGTGGTTGGCTCAAGCAGCCAGTAGCTGATCTCGCGGTCCTGCTCGGCTCGATGAAACGACTCGACCTGCGCCGCGCACACGGCCGTACCCATCAATCCCAGCAGCGTCACTCCCAGCAGCAAGCGAAAAAACAATTTCTTCTTCATCACAATCATGGCAGCCTCCGCGCAACAATCTTGACCGGCAGCTGGTCGTCGCGATCATTCAAGAAACTCAGGCGGATACGGCCATCGGGATCGGTCGACACCATGGCGGGTGAGGCGCACCCCACCAGTTCCCAACCCTGCGGCAGCAGGACCACGTTACGCTTGATGCCCAGAGGACGATCAAAGATCAGTTGCCCATCTTTCACGCTGTAAGAAGGAGCGTCCGTATAGGTCTTGAAGATGCGGATGCGCGTCTCGCCTCCTTTGGGAACCGGTCCGGGAAGATGCACCTTAATAAACTGCGCAGTATCGGAGGTCTGCGGAGGCAGCAGGCCGGAGGCCTTCGCTTCTTTGCCGGTGACGGTCTCAAATTGCAGCTCTTTGCCGGTGGTGCGTTCAATGACCCGCTCTTTCGATGCGGTGGAGCCGGGACGAATAGGATTAAAGAAAAACGGCGCGCCTTCGTGAGTTTCGGTCACATCGTAGGTGATGGCGAATTGATGGGTCTCAGGGGGCTGCAGATCGTACAGCGTAAATTCATCGGCAGCAGAGGCGGGAATGGCCGCCAGCAGCAATACAGCAAGGATTTTCAGGAGCATAAGTAAGGCCAAGAGTCTACCACGGCGAAGGGCTCCGGCCATCCGCGCATTTCTAAAGCGATTTGCGTCAGGGCACAGCTTGTCCTGGAGGGTGAGCCTGCAAGCCGAAGGAAGTTTAAGATATTTGAATTTTACCGCCATGGACGCAAGAGCCAGAGTCTTACCACTGATTTCCACTGAGGCCACTGATCGAAAAGCAAGAAGTTTTGACCGCTGATTTGCGCTGATGGCCGCTGATCAATCGAGCAGCAAGTATTGTTCCGAATCAGGAAACAAGCGGATGCGGCCGGGGGCCACGATCAATCGAGGCGCGTTACTAAGGTGTTTTCGAACATTAGGTGGGCAGGTGGAGCCCGTGTAGAATCGGCGTGATGGTTCCCAAGGGCCCGCATCGCCAGCCTTCTCGCAAGGGAGAAACAGGGTCCCGCAACGTCCTGCCGCTGCTGAAGGCGCAATACGCAGTGTCCAAAGTATTGGCCACAGCGGATGACCTCAGCTCCGCCCTGCCGCAGATTATTGCGTCTATCTGCCTGAACCTTGGCTGGGAGCTGGGGGCCTATTGGCAGTACGCACCCAATCAGCCGGTCTTACGCTGCACCCACATTTCCGCCGCTGAAGAATCGCTCGGGACCTTTATCGCCTCATCCAGGGAAAATGAGATACTGCCCGGCGAAGGCCTGCCGGGACGCGTGTTTTCAACCTCAGAACCATCCTGGATCCCGGATCTCCAGAGCGACGAAAATTTTGCGCGAAGCGCCGCCGCTGTGGAAGCAGGGTTGCAATCCGCATTCGCATTTCCCGTTCTGGTGGGCAGCGACGCTATTGCCGTTCTTGAATTCTTGAGCGCCACTCCGCGCGAGCCCGATTATGAGCTGCTGGAAACCATGGCTTCCCTGGGACGGCAAATAGGCCAGTTCATCAAAAGAAAGGAAGCCGAGGAAGCGGTGGCTCAATCTTTTGAGCTCTACCGCAGCCTGGCCGACTCCGCTTCCGACGCCATCATCACCATGGATGAATCAAGCAACATATTGCTTGCGAACCGCGCGTCAGAAGAAGTCTTCGGCTACCCGGCCAGTGAGCTCAAGGGGCAAAGCCTGATCATGCTGATGCCCCCGGCCTTTCGGATCAGGCATGAACAGGCGCTCACCCGATACCTGGAGACCGGCAAGAAACATCTCAACTGGCACGGCATGGAGCTTCCCGGCCTTCGGAAGGACGGGCAGGAGATCCTGATGGAGGTCTCCTTTGGGGAATTCACGCTCAAAGAGAAACGGTTCTTTACCGGCTTCATGCGGGACATCACCCAAAGAAAAAAGGTCGAGACGGTGCTCAAATCTACGGAGCGCCTGGCGGTCATAGGGAGGTTGGCAACCAGCATAGCCCATGAAATCAACAATCCCCTGGACGCCATCAAGAACATCTTCTATCTGCTGGAACAGACAGCCACAGACGAGCAGCGCAACCATTTGAAACTGGGCGAGCAGGAGCTAAATCGAATTACGGAAATTGCCAGACGCACCCTGAACTTCTCTCGGGAGACGCCCGCCATCACCCAGGTCGACGTACATCAGGTCCTGGATGAGACACTGAACTTGCTCTCGCGAAAGATCCAGGCAAAGCACATTGAAGTGCATAGGCGGTACCGCTCTCGCGCAATGGTCAGCGCCAATGTTGGAGAGCTGCGCCAGGTCTTTGTGAACCTGATTGCCAATGCCCTGGATGCGCTTCCCGTGAATGGTCATTTGTGGCTCAGAAGCTACGAGCGTTCGTCCCGCGCTCTGCCAAGAGTAGTGGTCATCACCGTCGGGGATAATGGCCAGGGCATTCCATCCAGATTCATTGCCCATCTGTTTCAGCCGTTCTTTACCACTAAAGGCGAGCACGGCACCGGGCTGGGCCTGTGGATTACCCGTGAAATCCTGCAAAAATACGGAGCGAAGATCCGGGTGCGCAGCCGTGTTGGCGATTCAGTGCACGGAACATGTTTTCGCATAGCCATTCCAATCGCAAAAAAATAACAGCTTCCGAATAGGAAAAATAAGTGAAGAACGCTATTTCTTCCCCACTATTTCTTCGCAGGCTGTTTGCTCTCGCCTTCAGCCATGATCTGCTCAACGCGTTCAGTAAAGTGCGTCTCGTCCATTACTTTCTGAACTCTTCCCTGCATGTTCTCCATGGCCTTTGGCATGTACTCCGCCATGATCTGTGCCTGTTCATGCAGAAACTTCTGCCCCACCACGGTGGAATAGAAGGCAATCAGGGCAGAGACATCGGAAGATGTAAAGTGGCGCTGATATATGGGAATTAGCACGTCCATCATATTCGAGACAAAATCGTCCGACATCATCTTTCCGAACAACTCACTTTCGAGTTTGCCAAGTTCATCCACCTGCTTAGCGGTCAGCTGCCCACGAGTCATCTGGCTGAACTGCTGCTCCAAACTCTTGCTCATGCTGTCACGGATGGAATCCATCTGTTTTTTTATTTCGAGCATGTCAAAAAGCTTCAACAGCTCCTCCCGGCTGGGCGCATCCGGAGCTAACGCCTGACCTGGGCCGTTGTTCGCCGCCGCAGCTTGCGCCGCCGGCTGCTGCGCAAAGAGCGGCAACCCCAAGACAAAAATGACAGATAGTAATAATGCCTTCCGCATAGAAGATCTCCTTCTCGTGACCTTACAGGATTGCATAAACTCGGCAAAAACCCAAAAGAATGGAAGACCCGATGGGTGGGCCCGCTTTGCATGAATAAGTGTCAGGGTAGAGCTTGTCCCCGAGGTGCTCAGGCGGGCAATTTGCTCTTCAAGGCAGAGGCCTTACGAAACCACGGACTCTCGCGCCGCTTTAGATATCGAGGCATGGTGGCCTTCTTGGACAGAATGCGCTCCAGCCACTGCCCGGCCTCCGCCGGTTTGCCCTGCTCCACCAAGAAGCAGGCATAGTTGTATTGGGTCTCGGAAAGCGTGGAGGTCTCAACGACCTTCGCAAAGAGCTGGGCAGCACGATCAGGCTGTCCCGACTTGGCCCAGGCGTGGGCTACGAGCCCCGCTGCCCGCTGATAGTCGTAATTGGGTTCTATGTTGAACACGCGTTCCAGATCGGCGGCCGCAGCCGGATAGTCGCCCAACTCCAGTTCGCACAGACCCCGGCGATAGAAGGGATCGCGCAGGTCCGTGCGAGAAGAGATGCACCGGTCATAATATTGCTTGGCCTGTGCGTATTTCTTCTGCTCCAGATATAGATCTCCCAATTCCTCCAGGTTCCCTGCTGAAGGATTATCCAGAATCAGCACCTCGAGCTGCTTGATGCGCTTGCGATGAGAGAAAATTCTGATCGACTTGCGGAGTTGACCCAGGTCAGGAACCACCTCCACGCCAATATAGACAAGCGCGCCGAGACCTCCGCCCATGAGGATGATCCACAGCCAATACCACTCCGACCCACGCCGGATATAGTGCACGATGGCAATCAACTGCAGAATGATTCCGTAAGTAAAGTTATTTCCAAAGAAACCCATGGGATTTGTTGGAATATAGCACAGCTACCGGGCGCGAGGATGAGTGCGGTCGTAAACTTCCGTTACATGCTGGATGGAAAGCTGCGTGTATTTCTGGGTGGTGGAAAGCCGTTCATGGCCCAGCAGCTCCTGAATGGCGCGTAGATCGGCCCCCTCCGTGAGCATGTGCGTGCCAAAGGCATGCCGCAGTGTGTGTGGATGAACATCCGGAGGTAGGCCTTTGGCGACCGCCACCTGCTTCACGATCCGGCCCACGCTACGCGTTGTAAGCGGGCCTCCACGGCGATTAATAAATAACTTTGGTGTGCTCTTGCGAACCTGGGTCAGCACCTGCCGCCGGGCTTCAATATATGACTTAAGAGCCTCGGCTGCGGCGCCCACCAGCGGCACATATCGTTGTTTCTTTCCTTTACCGCGTATCAGCACCACCTCATTGGCCCATTGGAGGTCATTGAGTTCAATTCCCACCAGCTCTGAATTGCGCAGGCCGCAACCATAAAGCAGCTCAAAGATCGCCCGGTCGCGCTCTGGAAAGGCCACAGTTTCGGGCATGCCGCCGTCCAGCAGCCCGTTCATCTCCTCCAGGGTCGGCACGCGGGGCAGCTTTTTGGGAATCTTCGGCGTAGACACCAGCTTGGCGGGATTCTGCTGGACAATCCCTTCCCTCGCCAGCCACCGGTACATGGAACGCAAGGCCGCCAGGGCCCGCGCCACAGAAACTTTGCTCAGGCCTTTGGAATGGAGATCCGCAAGAAATCCCCGGACAAAAACATGATCAATGTCTTTCCAGCGAATCTCCGGACCAAGAAACTCGGCAAATGTAGCTAGCTCTTTTTCGTAGGCACGGAGCGTGTGTTTAGAGGCTCTCTTCTCCGCTTTCAATGAATCGAGAAAGGCGTTCATTCCCTTCTGTATCTCCCGGCTGGTCCGCGCTGGCTGTTTCATCTCTTTTTGGCCCTTGGATGATGGTTGCGATAGACGTTCTTGAGATGGTCGAGCGCCACATGGGTGTAAACCTGCGTGGTGGAGATATCGGCATGGCCCAAAATCGTCTGCACCGTGCGCAGATCGGCGCCGTTTTCCACCATGTGAGTAGCGCAGCTATGGCGAAGGGTGTGCGGGCTTGCATGCCTCCCTGAGGCCGAAGCGGCACTCACCATCTGCCACGCCCGCTGGCGGGTCAGCCGGTTTCCGCCCCGGCGGACAAACAATACCGGCGACACTCGCCCGCGCAGAAGGAACTCGCGGGGCTGGGCCATGTAATCGCGAATTGCATCTTGCGCAGCCCGCCCCAGCGGGACAAGCCTCTCTTTGTCTCCCTTGCCTCGGACCAGCACGTGGCCGAGTTCCAGTTTCAGGTCTTCCAGCTTGATGTTGATGAGCTCCGATACGCGCAGGCCGGAAGCATAGAGCAACTCCAGCATGGCGCGATCGCGTTGGGAAATAGCGACGGCAAGCCCGGAATCCTTGGTGGTCTCAACTGCCTTAAGCATGGAATTAATTTCGCTTCCGGCCAGCGACTTGGGCAGTACCTTCCATTGCCGGGGAGAGTCAATCTCCATGGTTGGATCATGCTTTATCATGCGGTCCAGCAGCAGGTACTTATAGAAATGACGCAACGCCGAAAGCTTGCGGGCTACCGACCGATCTTTAACCTCGTTGGAGAAAAGCTGGCTCAAAAAGGCGCGAACATCCTCCCGACGTGCCTGAAGCAGGCCACGGCGGCGGAGCTCCAGGAATTCGGAAAACTGAATGAGATCCGTTTCATAAGAGCTCACCGTCATCTCCGCCAGCCCTTTTTCGACCTTCAGGTAGTCGAGAAAATTCTTCACCAGCCTTTGATGAGCAGCATTCACAGCTTCAGTATGCGGCTATGGCGTGGGGGAGTAAATAACCAGGAAGATACTGAGGTTAAATTTTAAATTTGTAATATTTGAAATTTAAAATTTGAAGATCGGAAGTCTAGGCTTAACTGAGGTCAGATTTTTTCGCTTTTTTTGCCGCCGGCATCACGAACGGCTTCGCCTCAATTCCCAGTATTCGTGCCACAGTCGTAGCATTCAGGGCGCTTTCGGGATTTTCCTCGTGCTTAAAGAAAGCAAAGATTTCCTTCTGGTTCTGCGTTCCCAGGTCTTCCGCAATTTTTTTCAGCTGCTCTTTCGAGTACTCGGGCAGGCGGAAACGGTAATAGAGAAAATCCGCAGTGGCCACATTAGGCGCGGAGATCTTCTCGCTCTGTGCCCAGCACAAGGCCGCGTTTTTCTTTTTCAGAGCTTCAAATGTGGCATCGCTGAACCATGAAGCATGGCGAAATTCGAAAGCGAACTGATAGGCGTGAGGCAGCAACTGGACAAAGGCTTCAAGCAAAGCGGAGTCGGCCAGAAGATTGGGGGGTGTCTGAAAAAGGATCGGCCCTAGTTTGCCGGACTGCCGCATGGGCTCCAGGCTCTCCAGAAAACCCCGAAGAGGCGCTTCAACGTCTTTCAACCGGCGGAAATGGGTAATGACCTGGTGCGCCTTGGCGGCAAAGCGAAAATCTGGAGTGGTGCTGGCAACCCAGCTCTGAATGGATGCGACCGACGCAAACCTGCGAAAGGTCGCATTCAACTCGACCGCGTTCAGCTGCGTGGAGTAGAACTCAAGGAACCGCTTTTGCGGCAGCTTGTCCGGAAAAAACGCCGGCTTCCAGATCGGATAAGACCATCCCGAGGTGCCGATGTGAAGGGCCATGTTAGCTCCTGGCTGCTGGCTACTTGCTACTGGCTAAAGACACAGCCGAGGTCGGCTGTGCAACACAATGGTGCCACAAAGATCAAGCCTGTGTCAGTGGTCATGGGGTTTGTGCTTTTTGTTCTTCTTCAAATCCGCGCTACGTTGATTAAGCCGAGCGCGGTCTTTCTTGAGTTGGGCTTTGTCCGCTGCGATTTGCGCCGCGCTGGCGTGGTTCTTCGTGTCGTCTGCCAGCTTCTGTGCGTCCTGCAGATATTTTTCCTTTTCTTGCTTGAGCGGGTCGTTATCGGGCTGAGTGTCCTGCTTGTCTTTCGTGACAGCGCTGGTGTGAGCTCCAGGAGAGGCCGGAGCCCCAGTGTTCTGCGCCAATGCGAGTGGACCAAAGGCCAGTGCCGCAGCAAAAATCAGGTTCATCTTGGTGTTCATATTCTTGTCCTCCGGATGGAACCATCATGCGTTGGAGTTTAACCAGTTATGAGCAAAAGTTACCAATTGTTTTGGCTGAAATACCGATACCTGAGAGCTGATTGCTATTCCTCGATCCCGCGCATCAATCCGGTCATCGCCCATATTCCCAGCAAAGGCCCCACGGCCATAGTGGCCAAAGCGGAGCGCCAGCCAAATCGTTGGGCAATCGCAGCCATGAAACGTATGATGAAGGCGGTCAGCAGGAATCCGAGCGCCGTTTGGAGAGTAAGCGCCGTGCCTACATATCTTTTCTCCGCCACCTCACTGATGATCGCAGAGAACTGGGCCGAATCGGCGATGATTGATATCCCCCATATCAAAGCCACCAGTAAGAGAAGAACAGGATGATGAAACACCCCTGCGGCCAGCACGCAGCACAACGCGCTCACACTCATGGCGATAACCGTAACCCTGGCCCGTTGTCCGGTCCTTGCCGACGCGCTCCCGTCCTGGAGCCTATCGCTGGCGGCTCCCGCCCACACGCAGCCGATGATTCCAATCGCAATCACCGTGGCTGCCGCGGCCTCATATTGCAACCTTGACCATCCGGCGGATGCGGCAAAGATGACCGCAATCCATCCCCACATGGAGTACAACTCCCACATGTGGCCCAGATAACCGAAGTTGGCCAGGCGCAAAGGACGGTTCCTGGCGATCTCCCAGATTTGCGATATCTCCAGGCGCGATTGCGGCATAGCGTACGGCCCTTCATGAACGGCCACCGCTACAATCAGCGCACCCAACAGCGCAAACCCGCTGCCGGCCAGCACCACGCCTCGCCATGGAATTCCCCCAACGGAGTTCACGGCATGGGGCAGCGCCGAGCCAATCGAGAGCGCGCCAATCATGATTCCCAGAGCCAGTCCCCTACCCTTCTGGAACCATCCGGCGATGATCTTCATGCCGGTGGGGTACACTCCCGCCAAAAAGAAACCAGTGGCGCCGCGCAGCAGGATCGCCGGTACCGGATTTCCAGCCAGCATGGCAAACGCGGCATTGGCCACAGCCGCCGCAATGGCCGACACAACCAGGACCTTGATGGGGCTGAAGACATCCGGTATGTTGAACAGCGCAAACACAATGGCGCCCACAGAAAAACCAATCTGAACGGCCACTGTGATCCAGGAACTTAACTCTAAATTGGCACGCCAGATGGAGGTGACCTGGGGAAGCACCGCCGTCCCGGTGAACCACAAAGACATGGCCAGCAACTCGGCCACGGAGAGCAAAAAAAGAACCCGCCCGGAGGAGACCTCCGGGCGAGTCTGGGTTTCAATGGCTGTGGGCACTATCCTTTTAGTTTCTTGCGCTCGCACACTTCCACTAGTTTGGTGGGATCCACGGCTTCGTTGTCTGTCTGCATCTCGGCGATTTTGCCCTCTTTATCAATGAGGAAGTTCATGCGCCGGCCGATTTTGCGCTTCTCATTGTAGAGCCCGTATTTGTGGGTAGTGTCGCCGCCCCAGTCGCTGAGGAGAGGGAAGGTGACGTTGATTTTTTCCGCCCAGGCTTTGTTGCTGAACGGGCTGTCCATGCTAATACCCAGAACCTGGGTATCTGCAGCTTCCAGTTTTTGCAAATTCTTCTGGAAGTTCTGCATTTGCACGGTTCAACCACCGGTGAAGGCAAAGATGTAAAAGGCCAGGGCAACGTTCTTTTTGCCGCGGAAACTGCTCAATTTGACTTTGTTGCCGGCTTGATCGGGCATTTCAAAGTCAGGGGCCTCGTCGCCCACCTTCAATGACGTTACTGGGGGCGCTTCTTTTT
>Ga0210400_10005351_pt1 | contig 10908 bp, 10 predicted proteins | sample IncBWH26MmetaG_FD_155456 | JGI IMG/M metagenome (GOLD analysis project Ga0210400, IMG submission 155456) | Forest soil microbial communities from Barre Woods Harvard Forest LTER site, Petersham, Massachusetts, United States - Inc-BW-H-26-M | ecosystem: Environmental > Terrestrial > Soil >...
GACCGCGGCGGCCGGCGATGACAACATCGATGGCGGCACCGGTAACGACACGATCGCTGGCGGCACCGGCGACGACACCATCACCGGTGGCGACGGGAACGACCAGATCACCGACGCGGGCGGCAAGAACGTCCTCGACGGCGGCAACGGCAACGACAGCTTCACGCTCAGCGGCGGCACCACGGCCTCCTCCGATACGGTCACGGGCGGCGCCGGCAACGACGTGGTTTCGGTCGGGGCTGGTCACGGCAAGGACCTCATCAACACCGGGGACGGCAACGACAGCGTCAACGCTGGCGGTGCGGCGAGCGCCCAGACCATCATCGGCGGGACGGGTAACGACACCCTGATCGGCGGTGCGGGCTCCGACAGCATCTCCGCGGTGGCCGGTAAGGACATCCTCAGCGGCGGCGCCGGTAACGACACGATCCACGGCAGCACGGGCAACGACACCATCACCGGCGGCACGGGGACTGACGTCCTCTTCGGCGGCGGCGGCGGCGACCTGTTCGTGTTCAACAGCGCGGGCGCCGGCGACTCGAACGCCGTCGCGGGCACGCTCGACCAGATCAGGGATTGGAACGGCGGCACCACGGCGGCGCCGACCAACTTCCTGCACTTCAACGACACCACCGGCGCCACGATGGCGGCGGGTACGACCCTGAACTACACCGAAACGACGGGAACGGACTTCACCGACGCGACGGCTCAGGCGAACGCTCACCTGGGCACCAGCGGCAAGTACGTGGCGGTGCAGATCGGCACGGACGTGGTGGTGTTCGCCGACACCAACAACGACCACAGCATCACGGCCGCCGACACCGCGGTCGTGCTGGTGGGCAAATCGCTCGCCGATATCGACTTCTCGAACATCATCTAGGCTCCGGCTTAGACGACACGAGGTCAGGGGCCGCCCTTCGGGGCGGCCCCTTTCTTTTTGGGCGCCTGCTGAAGACACCCATCGCCGCCGGCCGCGGGCCCCGACGATGGGGGCTGTCGCGGCGCGCTTGGTGTGGGTGAAGGCCGCTGGCCGGCCGCGCCGAGCTCGCTTGCTCAGGCGCCATGGCCCAGAAACGCGAAGGCCGAGCGGCAGATCCTGCGATCCGCCACCCGGCCAAAGCGACACAGCCATGGAGAGCTAGGCTGACCATTGACCCTATCGCGACCAGCTGTGCTAGGGAAGCAGCTCGCCGATCACGTATCGTTCAACCCGGCCACGCGGCCGGTCGCGGGAGTTTCAAGCCTTGAGCGATGTGACCATCAAGGATACGTCGGCGATGCACCTGATGCACATGGGCGATGGCCTGATGCGCGCCGGCGACATCCCGACGGCGGCGAACCTCTATCTCGTCGCCCTCAGGCGCGCGACGCCCAGGCAGCGTCAAACCATCCTGGTCCGCCTGGGCCTGGCCACCGCCAACCATCGCCGCCGAGTCCAGCTCCACGACATCCTGCAAAGCCTCGAAGCCATCGGCCAGAACGTCTTCATCGGTGAAGGTCTGGCGACATGGCAAAAGACGCTGCCCTTCCTCGATGATGACCGCTTCAACGCCCTCGCCGGCAAGCACGCCCACCTGCTGCCCCTCGCCAACTGGCACTGGAACCTTCAGACAGTCCTCTGGGCGGTCAAGCAGGGCCGCGCGGTCGAAGGGGACTTCGTGGAGCTCGGGGTCTTCAAGGGCCACACGACGATCTTCGTGGCCGAGTACCTGGAGTTCGCCGGCTGGGACAAGCGCTGGTTCCTGTACGACACCTTCGAGGGCATTCCGGACGACCAGCTCGATCCCGGCTGGGCGGCGAGCAACAAGGCGACCTACGGGGCCGGCACGTTCAGCTTCGAGGAGGTCCAGGAGCGATTCGCGGCCTTCCCGAACATCCAGGTGATCAAGGGCCGCGTGCCCGAAGTTCTGGGCGAGGTGTCGCCTGAACGCATCGCTTTCCTCCACGTGGACCTGAACAACTCCACCGCGGAGATCGCCGCGCTCGATGCGCTCTATGACCGAATCTCGCCCGGCGGTGTGATCGTCTTCGATGACTACTGCTGGCTGTCGGCCAAGGCGCAGCATGACGCGGAAAACCGCTGGTTCGCCGACCGCGGCCTGCAGCAGATCCTGGCGCTGCCCACCGGCCAGGGCCTGTTCATCAAGACCGCCTGACGCCCTCAGAGCGTGGTCTGCCACCGGCGGCTGATCGCCGCCGCGCCGGCCCGGCGGACCAGCAGCTCGCCCACATAGACGCCGTGGGGCCAGCCGGCGGCCGGGCGCTTGCGGCCTACCTGGCTCAGCCATTGGGCCTTGTCGTGGTCGAGCGGCGGCTGGGTCGCCGCGGCCAGGACCGCGCCGTCCGGCCCCAGCAACCGCAGCTCGACGACGTCCCCGGCCTCCAGCCCGATGAGCCGCGCATAGGCCACGATGGCGTCGGATGACGCACTGGGGGCTGGAAGCGCGCCGGCCTCCACCGCGTCCATGCCGCCCACCGACGTCTCGAAGCCCGCGTTCAGCACTGCGCCCCGCTTGTAGCCAAGTTCGCGGGCGGTCGCCTCGGCCCACATCCCGGCCTGCGGCGCACAGGCCGGCGCGGAGACCGGGCCCGGCGCGAAGGGGTCCACGGCCTGGCCCGCGTGCAGCACCGTCAGGTGCAGGTGCGGGAACTCGGTGTCGCCGGAGAGGCCCACGCGGGCGATGGCCTGCCCCGCCTTCACCGCATCGCCGGGCCTCACGAGCAGGCTGCCGCGGGCCAGGTGGCAATACTGGGTTTCCCACCCGCCGCCGTGCGCGATCACCACCCCGTTGCCGCATTCGCGCCCCGCGATCGACGGGGCGCCGGGCGCGCGGATCGAGATGTCGGGCTCGCCGTCGCGCAGGCGCTCCACCGTGCCCGCCGCCGCCGCCAGCACGTCCACGCCGGCCCGTTGCGCGGCCATGTCGCTCACCCGGAAATCGGTGCCGTTGTGGGCCTGATAGGTGCGGTGGCCGCAGTGGAAGTCGAGCGCGGCGGGGCCGGGGTCGCGGTCGACATAGTTCTGCACCTCGCAACTGCGGCCGATCTCGCAGGCGAGCGGCAGGACGAGCTTCGGCGCATCGTCGGGCGCCCCTCGCGCGGCCGCCCAGGGCGTGGCGAGGGCTGCGACGGCGAGCGCGGCGAGTGGCGTCAGGCGCATGGGGCCTCTTCTGCGGCGAGGGTTCGCCGCAAGCCTCGCGGCCCGTGGCGACCAAACTATGGCCTCACCCGAACCGCAGGCCCGTGAGGTCGGCGAGCCGCGCCGCGTCGCGGGCGTAGACGGCGCGCAGGTGCGCCACGTCCTCGGCCGTGAGTTGCGAGCCGTAGTCCATCTCGCGGCCGACATGCACGTCGCGCGGGGCCGGCGCCGCGCCCGGCGGAAGCCCGAGGAAGCCGCGCACCCGGGCCAGGACCGGGCCCGGATCCGCGCGCAGATCCTCCGCCTTCAGCACCAGCGCCTGCTCCCGGGGGAAGAGGCCGAAGAGCCGCTCGACCTGCTCGCCATAGAAGCCGCGCTCCACATAGGAGAACTCCCGGTGGACGCCCCAGGGCTCCGCCGCGAACAGCCGCTGGCGGCCTTCACGGACGCACCAGGCGAAGGGCTGAGTCTCCGCGCCGCGGGCGTATTCCATCTTCCAGTGCGACCAGGCCCGCTCCACCGGATCGCGCAGCATGACGATCAGCTTCATCGCCGGATTGTAGGCGGCGATCCGCTCGAGGCTTTGCGGCCAATAGAGGTAGATCGGCGTCGCCTCGCCCCGCAGGCGCCCGTCGGACGGCGGGAAGGCCGCGTGATAGGCGCCGTAGTCGGGCCGCGCCCAGTCGATCGCCTCATCGTCGAAGAAGTGAACTTCCTTCTCGCGCGACAGCGCCAGGCTCGGCGCCTCGCCCAGATAGTCGAACAGGGCGGTCGTGCCGCCCTTCTGCACGCCGGCGACGATGAAGGCGACGCGATCCTCGGCCATCTCTCCCACATCCCCCGCCGAGCCCCAGGCTGCAAGGCCTTCTAATGGCCGGATTGGCGCTTCATAGGCCGCGGCCTACGCGATAAGAGGGGCGGCGGGGCGAGAGGCTTTGAGACCATGAAGACAGTGATCCTGGCGGGCGGCCTCGGCACGCGCATCTCCGAAGAGAGCCACCTGAAGCCCAAGCCGATGATCGAGATCGGGGGCCGGCCGATCCTGTGGCACATCATGAAGCTCTACTCGCACTACGGCTTCAACGACTTCATCGTTTGCCTCGGCTACAAGGGCTACGTGGTGAAGGAGTATTTCTCCAACTACGTGCTGCACAACGCCGACCTGACCGTCGACCTGGCCCGTGGGGTCACCGAGTACCACGCCACCAATCACGAACCCTGGCGCGTCACCCTGGTGGACACCGGGGCCGACACCATGACCGGCGGGCGGGTGAAGCGCGTGGCGCAGTACCTCGACAAGGACGAGCCGTTCTTCCTCACCTACGGCGACGGCGTGGCCGACGTGGACCTGGGCGCGCTCGCGGCCTTCCACCGCGCCCATGGCCGCGAGGCGACCGTCACCGCGGTCTCCCCGCCCGGGCGCTATGGGGCGCTGGAGATCCGCGACGACCAGGTCCAGCGGTTCATCGAAAAGCCGCCCGGCGACAACGGCCTGATCAACGGCGGCTTCTTTGTCCTGCAGCCCAAGGTCCTGGACCGAATCGCGGACGATGCGACCAGCTTCGAGGTCGAGCCTCTGGAGACCCTGGCGCACGACAACCAGCTGATGGCCTACCGCCATGACGGCTTCTGGGCGGCGATGGACACCCTGCGCGACAAGAACCATCTGGAAGCCCTGTGGGCCTCCGGCGAGGCGCCGTGGCGGCGCTAGACCCGCTCTTCTGGCGCGGCAAACGGGTCCTCCTGACCGGCCACACCGGCTTCAAGGGGGCCTGGGCGGCGATCTGGCTGGCCGAGCTCGGCGCGGAGGTCACTGGCCTGGCGCTGGCGCCCGACCAGGAGCCCAGCCTGTTCGAGCTGGCGGGCGTCGAAGGCTGCGCGGCCTCGCTGATCGTCGACCTGCGCGACGCCGCGGCGGTGGAGGCCGCGCTCGCCGGCCGCAGCTTCGATCTTGTCCTGCACATGGCCGCCCAACCGATCGTGCGGGCCGCCATCGCCGACCCCGTGGCCACCTTCGCCTCGAACGTCATGGGCACGGCCCACCTGCTGCAGGCGCTGCGCGCGCAGGCGGGCCTGCAGGCCGTGCTCGCGATCACCTCCGACAAGGTCTACGCCAACGCCGAGACCGGCCGCGCCTTCTCCGAGACAGACGCCCTGGGCGGCAAGGATCCCTATTCCGCCTCCAAGGCCGCCACCGAGATCGCCGTCCAGAGCTTCGCCAAAAGCTACTTCGAGCCGGCCGGCGTCCCCCTCGCCACGGCGCGCGGCGGCAACGTGATCGGCGGCGGTGACTTCTCGCCCGACCGCATCGTCGCCGACATCGTCCGCGCCGCCCGGGCCCAGCAGCCGGTCGTCCTGCGCCATCCGGAGGCGACGCGTCCCTGGCAGCATGTGCTCGACTGCCTGGCGGGCTACCTCGTCTATCTGCAGGCGCTCGCCACCGAGGGTTCGACGCCGCGGGCGATGAACTTCGGCCCCCGGCCGGGCGGGCGCGAGGTGACGGTGGGCGAGCTCGCCACCCTGGGGGTCGAGGCGCTGGGCGCGCAGCCCTGGCGCCACGAGCCCGACCCCCGGTCCCTGGAGGCCAGGTCCCTGGCGATCGACGCCGGCCTGGCCCGACGCGTTCTGGGCTTCGAGAGCCGGCTCGACGCGCCGGCCGCCGTCGCGCTCACCATGGACTGGTATCGCCGCCAGGCGAACGGCGAGGACGCCCTGGTCTTGTGCCGGGACCAGATCCGGTCTTACCAAGGCTGCGCATGACCACGCCCCTTTGCCGCTTCTGCCGGACTCCGCTCGTCCACACCTTCCTGGACCTGGGCGACCAGCCCCTGGCCAACAGCTATCTCACCGCCGACCAGCTCGCCGCGGGGACGGAGGCGTCCTATCCGCTGCACGTGCGGGTCTGCCACAGCTGCTTCCTGGTGCAGGCCGACGACGCCGTGCCGGCCGACGCGATCTTCGACGACGGCTACGCCTACTTCTCCTCCTACTCGACGAGCTGGGTGGAGCACGCCAAGCGCTACGCTGCGGCCATGACCGAGCGCTTCGGCCTGGGCCCGGAGTCGCTGGTCGTCGAGGTGGCCAGCAACGACGGCTACCTGCTGCAGCACTTCGTCGAGCTGGACATTCCGGTGCTGGGCGTGGAGCCCACGGCCAACACCGCCCAGGCCGCCATCGCCCGCGGGGTTCCCACCGAGGTGATGTTCTTCGGCGAGCAGACCGGCGCGCTGCTGGCCTCGCGCGGCGACCGGGCGGATCTGATGGCCGCCAACAACGTCCTGGCCCACGTGCCCGACATCGCCGACTTCGTGGCCGGGTTCCGGGAGGTGCTGAAGGACGAGGGTGTGCTGACCTTCGAGTTCCCGCACCTGTTGAACCTGATCGAGAAGGTCCAGTTCGACACGATCTATCATGAGCACTACTCCTACCTGTCGCTGCTGGCGGTGGAGCAGGTGCTGCGCGCCAACGGACTCAGGCCGTTCGATGTCGAACGATTGACCACCCACGGCGGCTCGCTGCGACTGTTCTGCTGCCACATGGGCTCCGGCCACGAGGAGAGCGACGCCCTCGTCGCCCTGCGGGAGGAGGAGCACGCCGCCGGCCTGGACCGCATCGACAGCTACGCAGGGTTCGCGCCGCGGGTGGAAGCCGTGCGCGACAGCTTCCGCGCCTTCCTCGCCGCGGAAAAGGCCGGCGGGCGGCGGATCGCCGCCTATGGCGCGGCGGCCAAGGGCAACACCTTCCTCAACTATTGCCGTACGACCTCGAACGATATCGAGGCGGTGTTCGACGCCAGCCCGGCGAAGCAGGGCCGGTTCCTGCCCGGCAGTCACCTGCCGATCCTCAGCCCGGCCCAGGTGCGCGAGGTGCGGCCCGACGATCTGGTGATCCTGCCCTGGAACCTGAAGGACGAGATCATGGGCCAGATGGCCTTCATCCGCGACTGGGGCGGCCGCTTCGTCACCGCCTCGCCGGAGACGCGGGTCCTGCCCTGATGCGGTTTACGCCCACCTCGATCGGGGGCGTGGTCGTGGTCGACATCGCGCCGCACGAGGACGCCCGCGGCGCTTTCGCGCGTCTTCAGTGCCCGGAGGAGTTCGCCGCCGCGGGCCATCCCTTCACGCCGGTCCAGACCAGCCTGTCGCGCAACCCGCGCCTGGGCACGCTGCGGGGCATGCACTATCAGCCTACGCCCTACGGCGAGACCAAGCTGGTGCGGGCTATCCGTGGACGGATGTTCGACGTGGCGCTGGACCTGCGCCGCGACAGTCCGACCTTCGGGCGCTGGACGGCCGCGGAGCTGTCCGCCGACAACGCGCGAGCGCTGCTGATCCGCGAAGGCGTCGCCCACGGCTTCCTGACGCTCGAACCCGACACCGACGTTCTCTACCAGATCAGCCCCGCCTTCCGGCCCGGCCACGAGGCCGGCGTGCGCTGGAACGACCCGGGCTTCGCCATCGCCTGGCCCGCCGCGCCGGCGCTCATCTCCGAGCGCGACGCGGGCTATCCCGACCACCCGAGATCTTCCGATCACTGAGGCTGAGATTGCCGGAGCGATCTGCTAGATACACCGCGCTTTCAAGGAATAGGTTCGCATTCATGGCTCAGGACAAGGCGCTGATCGCGCTGGAACGCATCGCAGGAGACGAGGCTTGGCGGGCAGCCTTCATCCGCGAGCTCATCGCCTTCGAGGGCGCGATCGACGCGCCCGGCGTCGACGTGCGCGAGGAGATCACCGGCCCGCTGGTGGACGCCCTGTTCGAGGACGACCAGGTGATCCGCAAGACGCTGTCGACCGGCGTCACCTTCGAATTCCTCTATCGCTCGAAGATCGCCCGCGACTTCGTGATGTCGACGCCCGAGACGCCCGACCACGCCTGGGAGCCGCAGACCAGCCGCATCCTGGTCAACCTCGCCAAGCGCGCGAAGCAGGTGGTGGTCGGCGGCGCCTACTTCGGCGACCACGCGGTGCTGATCGCCCGCGAGATCGCCCCGCGCGGCGGCGTCGTCCACGCCTTCGAGCCCAACAACCAGCAGCGCGGCATGCTGGCCCGCAACGCCGAGCTGAACGGCCTGACCAACATCCGCCCGCGTCCAGAGGGCCTGTGGTCGGACTCGAGCACCAACCTCAAGCTGGTGGGCTACGACAGCTTCGCCAGCGTCGAGGTGGCCGAGGCCGACGCCGAGGACGGCTTCAAGACGGTGACCATCGCCGACTATCTGAAGGCCGCCGGCGTCGACCGGCTCGACCTGATCGTGGTCGACATCGAGGGCGCGGAGCTGGGCGCGTTGAAGGGCGCCGAACCCTTCCTGGCGATGCCGGCCGGCCAGGCGCCGGACATCCTCTTCGAGGTGCACCGCCACTACGTCGACTGGTCGAACGGCCTGGAGGCGACGGAGATCGCGCGCCTGCTGACCGGCCACGGCTACCACCTCTTCGCGCTGCGCGACTTCAATTCGAACTACGATCTGGCCGGCAAGCCCATCGAGCTGATCCCGGCCGGCGCTATCTATCTCGAGGGCCCGCCGCATGGCTTCAACATGGTGGCGGTGAAAGATCCCAAGGTGTTCGACACGCCTGAGTATCGCATCGTCCGCGACGTCTCGCCGAAGCTCCTGCGGCACAAGGACCCCAAGCTGCACCACCCGGTCGGAGGCCTCTAGGCGGCGTGACGGGCCTCGCCACCATCCTGGGCGCGACCGGCTTCGTCGGCCGCCGGCTGCAGGCCCGGCTCACCGCCGAGGGCTGGGACGTCTATGCCCCCGCCAAGGGCGACAAGTCGCTGTTCGGCCGCGACATGGGGGTGGTGTTCTACTGCGCGGGCCTCACCGCCGACTACGACCTTAGGCCGTTCGACACGGTCGAGGCCCACGCGACCCTGGTCAGCGAACTGGTCCAGGCTGGCCGCTTCGAGCAGCTCATCTACCTGTCCTCGACCCGGCTCTACGACGGCCAGGCGGCGGCGGAGCTGGACGAGACCGCGCCGTTGCTGTTCGACCCCACGGACCCGCGCCGCGTCTACGACCTCTCCAAGGCCCTGGGCGAGAACCTCACCCTGGCCCGCACGGAGGGGAGGGGCGCCGTCGCGCGCCTGGCCAATGTCTACGACTGGGAACCCGAGGCGCCGGGCTTCCTCTCCGAATGGCTGATCCAGGCGGCGCGGACCCGCGAGCTGCACCTGGAGTCCAGTCCGCACATCTCGCGCGACTACATCCACCTGGACGACGTGGTCGCCGCCCTGATCGCCATGTCGGAGAAGCCCGCCCAGGGGATCGTCAACGTGGGCGGCGGCGAGCTCACCGCCAACGGCGAGATCGCCAACCTGTTCCTGCAGGCCGGCTGGCGTGTCGACTTCACGCGCGACATCTCTCCGCCCCCGCCGCCGCGGGCCGACAACGGCCGCCTGCGGGCGCTTGGCGTGACGCCCGCGCCGGTCAAGGATGTGGTGCGCGGCTATCTGGAGGGGCTGAAGGCTTGAAGCTTCGGGGGCATACCCGCGAGTCTCTGCTCGCCTACATCACGGCCCAGTGCGCCCATGTGGTCCCCGACGGCCGCGAGGCGGTGTTCCGCACGGTCGTCGACGCGCACCTCGACGAGTCGCTGGAGCGGATGCACCGCTGCATCAACGCCTGCGCGCCCTGGCGGCCGGACGAGTTCAACGTCCTGCAGTCCTCCCAGCACACCATCTTCCTGTATTACCTGGGGAATACGATCTGGCGACGGTCCGGCGACACCGGGGCCCCGACGCGGCTGTTCCTGATGAACAAGGCGTTCAACGGCATCGACCTGTTCTACGAGATCGCCATGCCGGAGGTGTTCTACATCGGCCACAGCCTGGGCATCGTGCTCGCCAAGGCGACCTATGGGAATTATCTGGTGCTCTACCAGAACTCGACGGTGGGCCGGCACAAGGACCAGATCCCGGTGATCGGGAACCGCGTGGTGATGTACCCCGGCAGCTCGATCGCGGCCGGCGCCGTGGTCGAAGACGACGTGGTGATCTCGCAGGGCGTCCGCGTGATCGGCAAGCACGTGCCGCGCGGCCAGATGGTGTTCGCCGGCGCGGGTCCGGAGCTGGTCCTGCGGCCGCGGCCGGACGACCTGATGAGCGAGTACTTCCGGCTCTAGGCCGGCGCGTGCACGGCCTTGGCGATCAGGTCGTAGAAATCCTGGGCGAACTGGCCGGTCTGGCCCAGGGGCCCGGAGCGGATCTGCTCGCGCAGGGTCTGGCGCAGCGCCAGGCGCCGGTCCCGGTCGCCGGCCAGGGCCACGGCGGTGCGGACGAAGTCATCCTTATTGTCGCTCGCCAGGTCCTTCAGCCCGCTGTTGGTGAGGAGCGAGTAGCTCAACCGCTCGTAGAAGGCTTCGCCGATCAGGCTGACCACCGGCACGCCCATCCAAAGGGATTCCGTCGTCGTGGTGCCGCCGGTCAGGGGGAAGGTGTCCAGGCTGATGTCGATCTCGTTGTAGAACGGCATGTGGGCGCCGCGCACGGTGGCGAAGCCGATCCGCTCCTTGGCGACGCCGCCGCGTTCGAACTCGGCGCAGACGTTGCGGCGGAAGGTCGGGGTGCTGCCTTCCGGACGGACGAACAGGAACCGCGAGCCGGGCGTCTCATGCAGGACGCGGGCCCAGACCTCGAACATTTCGCGGTTGTACTTGTGGGGGTTGTTGGCGGTGCCAAAGGTGATGACGCCGTTGCGGTCCTGGGGCAGGCCGGGCTTGATCTCGTGGGCGTCGGTGAACACCGCGCGGCCCAGGGCGATCC
>Ga0210400_10005352_pt1 | contig 10906 bp, 9 predicted proteins | sample IncBWH26MmetaG_FD_155456 | JGI IMG/M metagenome (GOLD analysis project Ga0210400, IMG submission 155456) | Forest soil microbial communities from Barre Woods Harvard Forest LTER site, Petersham, Massachusetts, United States - Inc-BW-H-26-M | ecosystem: Environmental > Terrestrial > Soil >...
AGCGCGGCGGCAACGGCATGGCGCCCGTAAACCCAATTGCCGCCGCCGCTCCGCGTGCGGCCGGGTCGTGGCGAGGTCCGTTCGCCAGCGCCAACGGGGCCTTCCGCTGCCCTGTTGAAGGGGCGCCGGCGAGAGGCCTTGTGTGGCGGACGTGGCGATCGCAAAGGCTTTTTGTCCGTGATCGGGCGGGCGGTGAATCGCGCGGCCGGCAACGCCTAGCACGCGCGCGATCCGCCGGCCAGAGTTGGTGCCGAAGCCCGGTCTCCGTGTGTTGACAAAGGTAAGGGAAGCGCTTAATTGCGCGTGCCGCGGCCCCCAGTGGCGCGACATCGGCGGTACGCGATCGCGGAGGGGTGGCCGAGTGGTTAAAGGCAGCAGACTGTAAATCTGCCGGCGGATGCCTACGTAGGTTCGAATCCTACCCCCTCCACCAGCGCCTCGCGACTGCCAGGAACCAAGGGGGACCATGGAATCGAGTTGTCGCGCATAGCAAACAGCCTGACCGACGGAGCGAATTCAGGCGGGTGTAGCTCAATGGTAGAGCTCCAGCCTTCCAAGCTGGCCACGTGGGTTCGATTCCCATCACCCGCTCCAGCGTTTCGAGCGTTTGAACAGGATTGAGGCCCTCTTTCTCATAGGAAAGCCGCAGCGATGGGTAAGGCAAAGTTTTCGCGGACCAAGCCGCATTGCAACATTGGGACGATCGGTCACATCGACCACGGCAAGACGACGCTGACGGCGGCGATCACCAAGGTGTTGGCGGAGACGGGGGGCGCGACGTTCACGGCGTACGATCAGATCGACAAGGCTCCGGAGGAGCGGGCGCGCGGCATCACGATCTCGACCGCGCATGTCGAGTACGAGACCGGGAAGCGGCATTACGCGCATGTCGATTGCCCGGGCCATGCCGATTACATCAAGAACATGATCACCGGGGCGGCGCAGATGGACGGCGCCATTCTGGTGGTGTCGGCGGCGGACGGTCCGATGCCGCAGACCCGGGAGCACATCCTCTTGGCGCGCCAGGTCGGGGTGCCGTCCCTGGTTGTCTACATGAACAAGATCGACATGGTGGACGACCCGGAGCTGATCGAGCTGGTCGAGCTGGAGGTGCGCGAGCTGTTGTCGTCCTACGGCTTTCCGGGGGACGACATCCCGGTGGTCAAGGGCTCGGCCTTGGCGGCCTTGGAGGGCAAGGACCCGGATGTCGGGGCCAAGTCGATCCAGGAGCTGATGGACGCGGTCGACTCCTACATCCCGCAGCCGGAGCGGGCCAAGGACCGGCCGTTCCTGATGCCGATCGAGGATGTGTTCACGATCTCGGGCCGCGGCACGGTGGTGACCGGCCGGGTCGAGCGCGGCATCGTGAAAGTTGGCGACGAGGTGGAGATCGTCGGGCTGCGGCCGACCGCCAAGACGGTGGCGACCGGGGTCGAGATGTTCCGCAAGCTGTTGGACCAGGGCGAGGCGGGCGACAATATCGGCGTCCTGCTGCGCGGCACCAAGCGCGAGGAGGTCGAGCGCGGCCAGGTGCTGGCGGCGCCGGGCTCGATCACGCCGCACACCCACTTCCAGTGCGAGGCCTACGTTTTGACCAAGGAGGAAGGCGGCCGGCACACGCCGTTTTTCGCCAATTACCGGCCGCAGTTTTATTTCCGCACGACCGATGTGACCGGTACGGTCAAACTGCCCGAGGGCACCGAGATGGTGATGCCGGGCGACAACATCACGATGGAAGTGGAACTCCTGGTGCCGATCGCGATGGATGAGGGGCTGCGCTTTGCCATCCGCGAGGGCGGCCGCACCGTCGGCGCCGGCGTCGTCGCCAAGATCCTGAAATAACCGAAATTCAAAAAAAGAGGGCGCGGGCCCCCCGCCCGCGCCCTTGCCTGCCGCTGGAGTCTATTCGGTCGGCAAGCTAATCGGCGGCTTGCGGCATCTGCTTCTGCTGAGCCCTCGCAAGGCCGGCGGAAAGCGGCCAGCCGGCCCCGGTCACGTTGAGAGCGACGATGAGCAGGAGAGAGTCGCCAAAGCGCTGCAGGCTCTTTGCCCCCGCCGCCGGCAGCGGGACATTGTGGGCGCCGCAATAGAGCACCAATGCCTCGGTGATCTCGGCGCTACCAATCTCCCAGGTGGAGGTCGAGATGCCGTTATCGGGAGCGATATCGATCGCGACGCGCACGCTTCCCGCATTCGTCCCGATTTCGACACGCCGCAATGAGCCGGTGGGCAATGGCCGGCCGGCATGACGGCGATATTCGCGGACCGCAGAAGCTATCTCGGCACCGCAGAAAACGATGTGACGGATTTCGGCAGGCACGACAGACTCCCCGAAAGTTCAGCCCTATGAAGATCGCCGCGGAAGTTGAAATTTTTATTAACATCGAAAGCTGAGCGCGATTTTTGCTTCGGCTCTATTTCAAATACGGGGAGCACTCGGTCGAGAAGCGCCAACGGGCACTCGCCGGCGGTGGCGCGGAAAATAAGGCGCGGCAACGCTCGACATGGCGTTGCGATCTGCTATAACCAGCGCCCCGCGGCCTAGAGCGCCGATCGGGCGAGCAAATTCGTCATATAAATCGGCGGCCTGGCGGTTTTCTAAGTCGTTCGATTTAGGAGTGTAGCTCAACTGGTAGAGCACCGGTCTCCAAAACCGGGGGTTGGGGGTTCGAGCCCCTCCACTCCTGCCATGCTGCGGCGCGCCCTTCGGCGCGCCAGGCATGCTGGAAGACGGCGGGCCAGTTGCCCATATTTGCGGTTGTATAGCTTGTCTGCGTCGCCCTGGACCGATGAGGTGGATCTGATCTGACATGGCAAAGACCAACGTCGCCGAGTTTATTCAGCAGGTCCGCCAGGAAATGTCCCGGGTGACCTGGCCGACCCGCAAGGAGACCCTGGTCACGACCGCCATGGTCTTCGTGATGGTGTTTGTCGCGGCTGCGTTCTTCTTCGTCGTCGATCAGGCATTGTCATACGGCGTGCGGCTCGTCTTCGGGCTGGGCCAGTAGGGCGACAGCAGTAGGGTTTGGAGCATCGAGGGATGGCGAGCCGCTGGTATGTGATCCACGTTTATTCCGGCTTCGAGAAGAAGGTGGCGACCGCGATCCGCGAGCAGGCCGAGCAGAAGGGCCTCGCCGAGCGCTTCGAGGAGATCCTCGTCCCGACCGAGGAGGTCGTCGAGGTCAAGCGTGGCGCCAAGGTTAGCGCCGAGCGGAAGTTTTTCCCCGGCTATGTGCTGATCAAGATGGATCTCGACGACGAGACCTGGCATCTCGTCAAGAACACTGCCAAGGTCACCGGCTTTCTCGGCGGCCGCGGCCGGCCGTCGCCGATCAGCGAGGCCGAGGCGGCGCGCATCATGCGCCAGGTTCAGGAAGGGATCGAACGGCCGAAACCGTCGATTACCTTCGAGGTCGGCGAGCAGGTGCGAGTGTCGGACGGCCCGTTCACCTCGTTCAACGGCGTTGTCGAGGAGGTCGACGAGGAGAAATCGCGGATCAAGGTCGCCGTTTCGATCTTCGGCCGGGCGACCCCGGTCGAGCTCGAATATTCGCAAGTCGAGAAGGTTTGAGGCCGGAAACCGTTAGGCTGATCTGGTCGACTCAGGGGTAATAGGTTATGGCAAAAAAAATCGTCGGTATGATCAAGCTGCAGGTGCCGGCCGGCAAAGCCAACCCGTCGCCGCCGATCGGCCCGGCCCTCGGCCAGCGCGGGCTCAACATCATGGAGTTCTGCAAGGCGTTCAACGCCCAGACCCAGAACCTCGAGCCCGGCATGCCGATCCCGGTGGTGATCACCGCCTACGGCGACCGCAGCTTTACCTTCGTGACCAAGACGCCGCCGAGCGCCTATTTCTTGAAGAAGGCCGCCGGCGTCGAGAAGGGATCGCAGACCACCGGCAAGGGCGGGCCGGTCGGCCGGGTCACGATGGCCCAGATCCGCGAGATCGCCGAGAAGAAGATCCAGGATTTGAACGCCAACGACCTCGACGCGGCATGCCGGATGATTATCGGCTCGGCGCGGTCGATGGGCCTCGAAGTCGTCGAATAGCGGGTGGAGCGGGACAATGGCCAAAATCGGCAAGCGCCTGAAAAAAGCATATGAAGGACTCGATCCCGAGGCGCCGCCGGTGCGCGTCGAGGACGCGGTCAAGCAGGTCAAGTCGCGGGCCTCGGCCAAATTCGACGAGACCGTCGAGATCGCGATGAACCTCAATATCGACCCGCGCAAGCCGGACCAGAATTTGCGCGGCACGGTGATGCTGCCGCACGGCACCGGCAAGTGCGTTCGGGTCGCGGTGTTTGCCCGCGGCGATCGCGCCAAGGAGGCAGAGGCGGCCGGGGCCGACGTCGTCGGCGCCGAGGATCTCGCCGAGAAGGTGCAAGCGGGGCAGATCGATTTCGACCGCGCCATCGCCACCCCGGACATGATGGCGGTGGTCGGCCGGCTCGGGAAGATCCTGGGGCCGCGCGGCCTGATGCCGAACCCGCGGCTCGGCACCGTCACCCAGAACGTGACCGAGGCGGTCAAGGCGGTCAAAGGCGGCCAGGTCGAGTTCCGCGCGGAGAAGGCCGGCATCGTTCATGCCGGGGTCGGCAAAGCGAGCTTTACGGAGGACGCGCTCGTCGATAATGTGCGCGCCTTTGTCGGCGCCATCACTCGGGGCAAGCCGAGCGGGGTTAAGGGCACCTACATCAAGCGGGTGAGTTTGACCTCGACAATGGGGCCGGCAGTCAAGGTCGAAGTGGCGGGTCTCACCGAGGAGCCGCGGACCTAGATTTGGAAAGCGCGGCGCCGCTGGCCCGAGGTTGCGTGGCGCGGTGATCGTGTGAGTCCCGGGGCCCTCTTCTGGCGGGCGTCGGCGGTAGTTTGGCTCCCGCATGCCCGCTGGTAGCGGGGTAGAGTTCGGAGATAGTTGGTGGATCGATCGCAGAAGCAGCAGATAGCCGCGGCGTTGCACCAGGATCTTGCCGATACGGTTTGCGTCGTCGTGACGCACCAGACCGGCCTGTCGGTGGACGAGGTGACCCAGCTGCGGCGCCAGATGCGCAGCGCCGGGGCGCGCTATCGCGTGACCAAGAACCGGCTGGCGCTGCGCGCGATCGAGGGCACGCCGTTCGCCAACCTCGCGCCGCTGTTCACCGGGCCGACCGCGATCGCCTTTTCGCGCGATCCGGTAGCGGCGGCCAAGGCGGCGGTCGAATATGCCAACCGCAACACCAAGCTGACCGTGATCGGCGGCGGCCTGTCGGGTCAGACCCTCGATGCCGCCGCGGTCAAGGCGCTTGCGACATTGCCGTCGCTCGACGAGCTGCGCAGCAAGATCATCGGGCTGCTCAACGCGCCGGCGACCAAGCTGGCGGTGCTGTTGCAGACACCGGCTGGGCAGCTGGCGCGGGTCGTCGCGGCTCATTCCGAGCAGAGCGGTGCGGATGGCGGCTAGCGGCGGCATACATCGGGAATTCGTGCAGGACAGATTCTTCTTCTTCTCCTAGGGCAACACCAAGCGCGCAAGCGGGAGTAACCATATGGCTGAATTGGCAAAGCTCGTCGATGATCTGTCGTCGCTGACCGTGATCGAGGCGGCAGAGCTGGCGAAGATGCTCGAAGAGAAAATGGGGCGTCTCGGCAGCGGCGCCGGTGGCGGTGGCGGCCGCTGGCGGCGGCGCACCGGCCGCCGAGGCGGTCGCCGAGAAGACCGAGTTCGACGTCATTCTGGCAACGATCGGCGAAAAGAAAGTGAATGTTATCAAAGAGGTGCGCGCATTGACGCAACTCGGCCTCAAGGAGGCCAAGGACCTCGTCGAGGCGGCGCCCAAGCCGGTAAAGGAAGGGGTCAACAAGGAAGAGGCAGCAAAAATTAAGAAGCAGCTTGAAGATGCGGGTGCGACTGTCGAAATAAGGTAGGTCCGTCACGACCTTCGACAGAGCGCAGCGGCGGCCGCCAGGCGCCGCACTGAAAACTGAGATTGTCGAACCGGGGCGCGAGGGTTCTCGCGCGCCCGGGCTTTGGCGTCTTGTGAGGGGCCGCCCGCCACATCGGGGACGGCGGTCCTGGCCGATCGAGGCAGCGTGACGGCGAGAGAAGATTTGGGCCGCGCTCCAGGACGGGGACCGCGCGGCCCGCAGCGAGGGATATAAATGGCGATTTCCTTCAACGGTCAGAAGCGAATCCGCAAGACTTTCGGGCGCATTCCCGAGGTCGCTCCAATGCCCAACCTGATCGAGGTGCAGCGGAGCTCATACGATCATTTCCTGCAGATGGGCGTGCCCGCCGAGCAGCGCGGCAATGTCGGGCTGCAGGAGGTCTTCAAATCGGTTTTCCCGATCCGCGACTTCTCGGAGCGGGCGCAGCTTGAATTCGTCCGCTACGAGCTCGAAACGCCGAAATACGATGTCGACGAGTGCCAGCAACGCGGCATCACCTTCGCCGCGCCGCTGAAGGTCACGCTGCGCCTTGTGGTTTGGGACGTCGATGAGGACACCGGCTCGCGCTCGATCCGCGACATCAAGGAGCAGGACGTCTATATGGGCGACATGCCGTTGATGACGCGCAACGGCACCTTCATCATCAACGGCACCGAGCGGGTCATCGTCTCGCAGATGCACCGCAGCCCCGGCGTGTTCTTCGATCACGACAAGGGCAAGACGCACTCCTCGGGCAAATATCTGTTCGCCGCGCGGGTCATCCCGTACCGCGGCTCCTGGCTCGATTTCGAATTCGACGCCAAGGACCATGTCTATGTGCGCATCGACCGGCGCCGCAAACTGCCGGCGACGACCTTGTTGCTGGCGCTCGATGATGCCGCGACGGCAGAGAAGCGCGCCCAAAGCGACGGCAAGGTACTGCAGCCCGGCCAGGCGGCCGGCATGTCGAAGGAGGAGATCCTCGCCGCTTTCTACGGCCGTATCATCTTCCAGCGTGGCGCCAACGGCTGGATGACGCCGTTCAATCCGGACCAGTACAAGGGCAAGCTGACGGCCGATCTGATCGACGCCGAAACCGGCGAGGTCAAGCTCGCCGCCGGCGAGCGGATGACGCCGCGCATCGCCAAGCGGCTGCAAGACGGCGGGCTCAAATTCGTGCTCGCGCCGGACGAGGAGCTGATCGGCCGCTACCTCGCCCAGGATCTGATCAATGAGGAGACCGGCGAGATCTATTTCGAGGCCGGCGACGAGATCACCGAGGCGACGCTGGCCCAGCTGGCGGAAACCGGCATCAAGGAGCTGCCGGTGCTCGACATCGACCTCGTCAGCCGCGGCCCGGACAGCAAGGGCCCCTACATCCGCAACACGCTGGCGATCGATAAGAACGCCACGCGCGAGGACGCGCTGATCGACATCTACCGCGTCATGCGGCCCGGCGAGCCGCCGACTCTGGAAACGGCGGAAACGCTGTTCCAAAGTCTGTTCTTCGACTCCGAGCGCTACGATCTGTCGGCGGTCGGGCGGGTCAAGATGAACTCGCGCTTGAACCTGGACACCGAGGACACCGTCCGGGCGTTGCGCAAGCAGGATATCCTGTCGATCCTCAATGTGCTGGTCGATCTGAAGGACGGGCGCGGCGATATCGACGACATCGACCATCTCGGCAATCGCCGGGTGCGCTCGGTCGGCGAGCTGATGGAAAACCAGTACCGCGTCGGCCTGCTGCGCATGGAGCGGGCGATCCGCGAGCGCATGAGCTCGGTCGAGATCGACACCGTGATGCCGCACGATCTGATCAACGCCAAGCCGGCGGCGGCGGCGGTGCGCGAATTCTTCGGCTCCTCGCAGCTGTCGCAGTTCATGGACCAGACCAATCCGCTGTCGGAGATCACCCATAAGCGCCGCTTGTCGGCGTTGGGCCCGGGCGGGCTGACCCGCGAGCGCGCCGGCTTCGAGGTGCGCGACGTGCATCCGACGCATTACGGCCGGATCTGCCCGATCGAGACCCCCGAAGGTCCCAATATCGGCCTGATCAACAGCCTGGCCACCTATGCCAGGGTCAACCAGTACGGCTTCATCGAAAGTCCCTACCGCAAGGTGGCGGAGGGCAAGGTGACCGACGACGTCGTCTATCTGTCGGCGATGGATGAGGGTCGCTATGCGATCGGCCAGGCCGATGTCGAGCTCGACAAGCGGGGCCGCATCGCGGCTGATCTGACCAATTGCCGCAAAAACGGCGATTTCATCCTGTGCAAGCCGGAGGATGTCGATCTGATCGACGTCTCGCCAAAGCAGCTCGTCTCGGTCGCAGCGGCGCTGATTCCGTTCCTCGAGAACGACGACGCCAACCGCGCCCTGATGGGCTCCAACATGCAGCGTCAGGCGGTGCCGCTGATCCGCGCCGAGGCGCCGCTCGTCGGCACCGGCATGGAGGAGACCGTCGCGCGGGATTCCGGCGTGACGATCATCGCGCGCCGCTCGGGGATCGTCGACCAGGTCGATGCCACCCGGATCGTGATCCGCGCCACCGAGGAGACCTCGTCCGCGGCCTCCGGCGTCGACATCTACAACCTGTTGAAATTCCAGCGCTCCAACCAGAACACCTGCATCAATCAGCGGCCGCTGGTGAAGGTTGGGGACCAGGTGCAGGCCGGCGACATCATCGCCGACGGGCCCTCGACCGAGCTCGGCGAGCTGGCGCTCGGACGTAACGTCTTGTGCGCCTTCATGCCGTGGAACGGGTACAATTTCGAGGATTCGATCCTGATCTCGGAGCGCATCGTCTCGGACGACGTGTTCACCTCGATCCACATCGAGGAGTTCGAGGCCAGCGCCCGCGACACCAAGCTGGGTCAGGAGGAAATCACCCGCGATATCCCGAATGTCGGCGAGGAGGCGCTGCGCAACCTCGACGAGGCCGGCATCGTCTATATCGGCGCCGAGGTGAAGCCCGGCGACATCCTGGTCGGCAAGGTCACGCCCAAGGGCGAGTCGCCGATGACGCCAGAAGAAAAACTGCTCCGCGCAATCTTCGGCGAGAAGGCCTCCGACGTGCGCGACACGTCGTTGCGCCTGCCGCCTGGCGTCTCCGGCACGATCGTCGAGGTGCGAGTGTTCTCGCGCCGCGGCGTCGACAAGGACGAGCGCGCCCTGGCCATCGAGCGGGCCGAGATCGAACGGCTCGCCAAGGACCGCGACGACGAGCGCGCCATTCTCGAGCGCAGTTTCGCGGCGCGGCTGCAGGAACTGCTGCGCGGCCAGGCCGCGGTATCCGGGCCGAAGGGCCTCAAATCCGGGGCCAAGCTGACCGACGCGATGCTCGGCGAGTATACGCCCGGGCAATGGCGTCAGATCACGGTCCGCGACGACAAGCAGATGGCCAATATCGAGGCCTTGAAGAAGCAGATGGACGATGCTCTCGCCGAGCTGCTCGCCCGCTTCGAAAGCAAGGTCGAGAAACTGCAGCGCGGCGACGAATTGCCGCCGGGCGTGATGAAGCAGGTCAAGGTCTTCGTCGCGGTAAAGCGCAAGCTTCAGCCGGGCGACAAGATGGCCGGCCGGCACGGCAACAAGGGCGTCATCTCGCGCATCATGCCGATGGAGGACATGCCGTATCTCGAAGACGGCACTCCGGTGGACATCGTGCTGAACCCGCTCGGCGTGCCCAGCCGGATGAATGTCGGTCAGATCCTCGAAACCCATCTTGGCTGGGCTTCGCATGGCCTTGGTCTGCGCATCGGCGAGGTGCTCGAAGGTGTGCGGCGCAATGGCGGTAGCGACAAGAAACTGCGCCAGATGCTCGGTCAGATTTATGACGGCCAGGATCGCAGCACGATCGAGGCCTTGCCCGAGCAAGAGCTGATGGAGCTGGCCAGCGGTCTCTCGCACGGTGTGCCGATGGCGAGCCCCGTCTTCGACGGAGCGCGCGAGGAGGACATCGTCGGGATGCTGGAGAAGGCGGGTCTCGCCTCGTCCGGCCAGGTCACCCTGGTCGACGGCCGCACCGGCGAGTCGTTCGACCGCAAGGTGACGGTCGGCTACATCTACATGCTGAAGCTGCACCATCTGGTCGACGACAAGATCCACGCCCGCTCGATCGGCCCGTACAGCCTCGTCACCCAGCAGCCGCTGGGCGGCAAGGCGCAATTCGGCGGCCAGCGTTTCGGCGAGATGGAGGTGTGGGCGCTCGAAGCCTATGGCGCGGCCTATACCTTGCAGGAGATGCTGACGGTCAAGTCCGACGACGTCTCTGGCCGGACCAAGGTCTACGAGGCGATCGTCCGCGGGGATGACAATTTCGAGGCGGGCATCCCCGAATCATTCAACGTTCTGGTCAAGGAGCTGCGCTCGCTTGGCCTGAACGTCGAGCTGGAGCAGCGCAACTACTGATGTTCTGTTCCGAGCCTGCAATTAACTGGATTAACAGGACGGCCGAGCCGTCCCGTCGCCAGGCGCGCCCGATACGGGCGGGCCTGGCCCACGGTTTGTTCAAGAGGGGTCCTCGATGAACGAGTTGATGAACATCTTCGGGCAGGTCAGCGGACCGCAAAGCTTCGACCAGATCCGCATCTCGATCGCCAGCCCGGAGCGCATCCGCTCCTGGTCGTACGGCGAGATCAAAAAGCCTGAGACGATCAACTACCGCACCTTCAAGCCGGAGCGGGACGGGCTGTTCTGCGCCCGCATCTTTGGTCCGATCAAGGATTACGAATGCTTGTGCGGCAAGTACAAGCGCATGAAGTATCGCGGCATCATCTGCGAGAAATGCGGCGTCGAGGTTACCCTGTCGAAGGTGCGCCGCGACCGCATGGGTCACATCGAGCTTGCCTCGCCGGTGGCGCATATCTGGTTTCTGAAGTCGCTGCCGAGCCGCACCGGCCTGTTGCTCGACATGACGCTGAAGGATCTCGAACGGGTCCTCTATTTCGAGAACTACGTCGTGATCGAGCCGGGGCTGACCCCGCTGAAGCTGCACCAG
>Ga0210400_10005354_pt1 | contig 10905 bp, 9 predicted proteins | sample IncBWH26MmetaG_FD_155456 | JGI IMG/M metagenome (GOLD analysis project Ga0210400, IMG submission 155456) | Forest soil microbial communities from Barre Woods Harvard Forest LTER site, Petersham, Massachusetts, United States - Inc-BW-H-26-M | ecosystem: Environmental > Terrestrial > Soil >...
GTGTGACTGCCTTGGTGCGTTCTCCCGAAAGGATGGGTCGCAGGCATGAGCGGCTTACGATTCTCGGCGGCGACCCGCTTGACGCGGAACAGCTTCGCCGGACCTTACCGGACCACGATGTTGTAATTTCCGCAATCGGTCCCGCACCACGACCGGGCCCATCGTTGCCTGCGATCTGCATTTTTCCCAAGAGCCTGCGCAACGGGAATAGGCTCAGAGTACGCACGGAACACAGCGTGCATCGAGACTTGGCTCGTAGCCTGGTGCCCGCGATGGAGAGTGCCGCAGTGTGGCGGCTCGTTGTCGTATCGAGCGCTTTCCTGTTTTCAGACTCCCCGATCCCTGCTCTTGTGGGACGGTTGCTCTTCCGTGATACGGTGAAGGACATATCGGAAATGGAGCGCGTCATCGTTGCCAGCAGCTTGAATTGGACGATCGTCCGGCCTCCCGAGCTGATCGATGGCTCCCGCACCGGGCATTACCGAATCAAAGACAGCCATCTTCCCGGGTTTGGGTTCAGGATCTCGCGTGCGGACGTCGCGCACTTCATGCTCCAAGAGATCGAGGCAAACGGTCACCTTCGCAAAGTCGTCGGCGTTTGTTATTGAACCGAACGAATGGATTGGGCCGGTAGGGCATGCTGCTGGCACTCATAGCATCTGGCGTTATGCTCGTCGTTGCCGCCCACTTACAGGGACTTCAAAAATTCGATGAGGGCTTCTTGATCGTTGCGCTTCAGATACCTAAAACGCTCGGTCACCTCTTCGGCTTCACCGAGGTGGCGCAAGATGGCGTCGCGGAAAGTTACAGATTGTCCGTCATGCATCAATTGGGGACGCAGGCGAACTCCCCACAGGGGGGGCGTGCGTATCTTGTTTTGCGTGTTCGCGAAGCTTTCGAGTGAGAGATTTTTCCATTGAATCTGGTACATGTTGCGGCCGTAGTGTTCCTCCATCGCCATGACGATTCCATCGCCGGTTCCTACATCGTGTAAAAGGAAATCCCCAAACGGTGCAAGGGTCTTTCGCGCGAGCGCATCCGGGATCGTGAACGTGCCGCCATTGATCTTCGTTCCGGCTGGAGCGGTAGTCAATGTCCGGACGTGGCAGGTGGCGCAGCCAATCTTATCGAAAAGATCGGAGCCCCTCTTGGCCAGAGGAGTTCCCGCAAGCTGCATGTCTTGCGCGGGAGCTTTTGTCGCTCGCATAAATCGTGCGAAGCGATCGACATCGGCAAGCCCGTCCGGACCGGGCTGGTCATTTGGCTCAGAAGCGGTATTGCAAAGCTTTGTGACCTCGTCGGGAAAGAGCCGATTCGTTATTCCCATTTCATTGAGGTAGGCATCGCCCGAGAACGACAACAAGCTCGCGTGTTGATCCTTCCAGCCGAACCGCCCAACCCCAGTGAGTCCCGGGGCTTCCACGATGGGAACATACAGGACCTGACCACAGATCTTGCCATGCGAGGCTTTGCATTGGTCGTGGGAAAGGTCGATTAGAGTTTGGTCGGCAACGGCCTCGACGAAGCCGTCACCCAATAGATTCAGTGATATGCGTGTGCTACGGATGGTTTCGGTGTCGGGAACCCTCTCTTGAATCTCCGTGTTCGTGAACGCCCCGCTTGGGCAAATGGCGCGAAGCGCCACGAGAGACCGGCCAGTGATGGTTTCTGCCCCGTGGGCAATGGGGATTTCCGGATTGCGGAAATGCTTGTCAGGTCCCAGATGCCCGACTCGCAACTCGGTGACTTGGCTGGGACCACCCGACGTTGGATTCTGATGGCATTCGCGGCAGGATTGGGCATTGTAGAGAGGTCCAAGCCCGTCAGTTAATGCCTCAACTTCGTCGAATTTCACTTGATCGGCCTGATGGGTCACGTCATCGACTACACCGTTACTCTTGTTGTCAAAGCCAGTGGGCGCTTCCGGAAATTGCGAGCCGACGGAAGCCAGGGCAAAACTCAGGACGGCCGCTCCAATGAAAAACCTCATGCATTCTCCTTCTTCTAGCAGTTTCGGCGACCAAGTTTCCGAATCGCTGCTCGGCTCAGGCCGCTTTCCGCGGGATTGAGTGCCCTCGTGGGATCGACATCAGAAGTTCAGGGTCATCCGTAAAGCGCCGCTTCTGGACTCTATCGCCCAGTAAAGCGCGATCTCTGTAGGTGCCGCGGCGGAACCTGTGCTCAATGCCTTTCCAGCGGTTGCACCTTTGGCAGGCTTCGTCGCGAGCCACAGCGAGAAGCGTTTGCCTGGTCCCAACGAGTCGGGTCAGGGCAAGCAGCTTCTGCAGAGTGCCGAGGTCATACTCGGCCCAAAGATAGTTGAGGTCACCAGAGACTTGCGCCAGAGTTGGCTTCGAACTCTCGAACACGCGATTGATGCGGCAATAGATCCGGATGAACCTGTATACGATCACTCCGGCGAGCCCTAATACCTCAACAACGTGGCTCAACCCAACAGCCATTTCCGTACAACCCTCAGTAAGAACTAAAACCAAGTTAGGTCATCGACAACTGGCCGCATGTACGGTATTGGTACAGCTGTTCCGAAGTACTATGAGGGAGGTACTAGGAGATGCACTGACAAACAATGGCGCAACCTGGGGGGAAAGGAGGGGCTATTCGCACAACCGTAGGTGACTCCGAACAGCCCCCATGGGGAAGGGTGATGGGAAGTGGGACATTGAAGGTGTTTGGAGAACAAGATTTCATGCCTGGAGCATATGAAATGTCTCCAGGGCTTCCTATCGGCTGTGCACGGTAATTTTCTAGGGGAGTATCCCGTACGTGATTCGGAGGTCGATTTTCTAGTCCGCCGTCGTTGGCGTGAAAGCCTTCAACTCATCGACCTCTTGGACAGTCTTGGCCCATTTTTTCTTGTCCGCCTTCGTGGCGAACGGCTCGTCCAAGTTGCCGTAGTAAGCGAGTAGCACGCTGCGAAGCCCCGGCGAAATGTGATCGAAGTGGTGCTCGGCCAGCCGGTCCAACAAGTCGGCGTATGTCTTATCGGCAAGCCTGTACTGGCCCGGTCCGGTAATCGTGCCGGTATCGAAATTGTCGTTAACGAGATTTACGTGTCTGGTTTCCCTTTCTTCGCGGACCGTACGTTCGTATTGCTGAATTGTTTCGTTGAAGCTGGTCATGAACAGTTTTTCTGTTTCCGGCGTGGGGGTGCGGAAAGAGAGCGCCCGAAACGGCCCGACCTTCGGGATTAATTTCGTCAAGAGAGCCAGGAACGTCGCGCCAAATCCGGGACTGCTATACTTCGAGTCCCACTGCCGTTCATAACTGGCCCGTGAGAGATGATAGAGAAATTTCTGGCGCGTGACGCCCGGGATATCTTTTTGAATCTCGTTCTTTTTGAGATGCCAAGCCACTTTTGTCATTTCGGGAATTACCCTACTGACACCACGCCGGTAAGACCCAATGGCAAGATCGTAGTCGGAAAAGACAGATTTCAATTCCAATGAGTAAGTTTCCTCGAAAGCTCTGTAGAGCAGGTCACGCGAAACCTCAAACCCGATATAGTCATGGTACGCGTCGGGTGCGTAATGCCCCTTGGCAATCTGAAGCACGTCGAAGCCAAACTCAGTTTTCAGGTGTGACAAGCGATCTTGATCAAAGGTCACCTGGTCGCCATACTTGCGCCGGAGCTTGGGATACAGAATGGGTACTGCTCGGTTCACGGCGATTCGGTGGCCGTTGTTATCCGCGGCATAGTGCGCCAGGGCGCCAAGTGCGAAGGCATATTCGTTGATATCGCGGGAATCGAGAAGCAACGCTACGATAAAATCCCCAGTCCGAACGTAATGAACCAGGTCGCTGAAAAACTTGCTGCCGAAGGGATAATAGCCTAAGTCCTGGAGGGTGCACCCCCCGTAGGCAAAGGCGTGCGCAGTTTTCAAATCTTCGGGAGTTGCATTAGGAAACCGTTTTAGGAGCGACGGGCGGATGGCATCGTCCCACGCAGAATCGATGATGGCTTCGTGGGTTAAGACCGAATAAGCTTCCGACGGGGCCGCGCCCGGCAGCAATAAGAAGAAAATCAGTAGACCAATGATGGACGTCCGCGGGCGCTTCCGGAAGAATTTGAGCTGCCTAGCAGCCAATGGCGTGTCTCCAAGAGGAATTTTTGAACCACGCCAGCGCGACAAAAGCCAAGAAGGAGCACGCTGCCGCGCAGAGTCATTTGAAATTCGCACACAGGAGGCAGGTGAACGGGTCTCCTGCCTCCCGTGTGGTTGGTTATGGCTTCAGTTGGGGGGTTGCCTTTTGCAATGTCGCAAGCAACGTGTGTGCTTCCGGCGGAGCTTGCATTTTATTTTCCGTAATTATCGTAGCCGCGTCGGCTGACTTACCGTAAAGCTCCCGATTTCCGTCATTATCGGGTCGTAGTGTTGATCCTTCTAGCGATACGCCGGCAAATGCGCCGCGCGCACGAGAATAGGTTAGGATCTCCGAGCGCATGTACGCGTCCGTATCGGCCGAGGCGGTGCGTCCCTTCGGTCCGGCAGCGGCTGACGCATCGGCGCCGAGCTTGACTTTGCTATGCAAGAGGCTCTCTACGCCTCGATCATTGATCACCAGAAAAACGAAGTCGGTTGCTTCTCCACCGATTTGGAAGCCTACGCTACCGCCTTCGAGCGCGTACATCGCGGGCGCTCCCCACGGCCCTGTGAAGGATTTGCCGGTTCTGCAAACCATCGTTCCCCGGCCGTAGCTGCCACCCACAATAAAGGCCGCTTTGAGAACCGATGGCATCACGATTACGCATCGCGCCTTGTCCAACAGGTCCTGGGGAATATCATCAGGAATGTTTAGAATTTCCTGCATCACCTGTCCGGCATTGTTGAGGCGGTCCTTGGGGTCCTTAGTCTTGTCTGCCGGATTTTTTGCGGACGAGAGCGAAGCCAGCAACAATATCCCTGCCACGGCAAATACCAAGCGCTTCATAGCAAGTGCCTCCTCAGATTCGGTCGATTCTCGCGCGACGTGTTCCTAAGTCCGATACCCGGAACGCCCTTTCCCTGGCTGTAACATCCTGTAAGTCTGGGATATGGTGATTCTCTTGCGTTTGCAGCAAGCGACCCGTCTTTACTTGACTCACGAAATCCTCTTCAGAATTTGCTGTCGGAATGTGAGTCCTGACCTCGGTGCCTCGCGGCCGATCTCAGACAAGCCATGGGGGCCTGCGGGAACAGGGTTCGCCCCGTACTGCCTAACCACGCTAGTGCGTTCAGAAATCAACTCCGCTATAGCAAGACACGCAATCGTGCAAAGCACAAGGGCTAAATAGCTAGCAACGAAGATAAGGACCGCGGCAATAATTTGAAGCATGGCGCCGATAGCAGTTGGGACATTCATAATGGCCTCCTGCGGGCTACTCCGGAGCACCTCCGGTGGCTTCGCCTGAGCGCATATTCAAGACTTGCCCGATGTGGATAATTCCCCAAAACCGCAATCTTTTTTCGGTCATCGGTTTGCACTCTCGGGTCTTGCGAACTCAACATACGAAGCAAGGCCCCTGCCAGATGAAAGTCAAATTGTTAAGTTGCTGCGGCTCAGGTAAATAAGCGGAGTTCAGATCTCTCCACGAAGCGTCTCTGGGCTTGTAAGTTTGTCCACAGCAAGTGTTTTTTTCTCGCTCCTATGAACTAAGCAGCGCATCGAGTGGCCAGGGCAGCTTCCGAGTCGGTCAACCTGCAAGGGCCCGCTCGGGGCCCCCGTATGCAGCCACTCCCACATCGGGACAGGGCCACGCGGGCGTCGTTTTCTCGAGCAGGCGCGTCTTGCACGGCCGCAGACGAGGTCGATCCTGAATCGATCATTGCGTTTTGCGTCGTCTCCTAGCCGCTTTTCTTTCTGGCATTTCGGCCTCTTTTTGTATTGAGCCGCATCTGTCGGAGAAAGCCCATCCGGGTTATTCCGTATTTTCAATCCGGTGAATAAGTATCGAACAACTTTCAGACAAGACTCAATATTTCGTATTTTGTATATTGATTGGCCTTCGGCACCTCATTCTGGTCCTCTCAGGCATGTTTCTAAAGTGATTTTGTCCCCGAAGTACAGTATTTCATTGATAGGTTACCTGCTTCCGCTGGTGCAAAGTTCAAAAGCCCTATCGGTTCCCGAAGGATCCGGTGCAGGAAAGACTGCCGTTTCCGCCAGAGACCGGAGAACGATGATGCTGAAGCTACATTCAGATATCGGTTCGGCATGCCCAGCCTGCACGAGTCCGCAAGTTTCTAGGCATGACGATCAAACGATCGTGGAAAAAGTTGTTCTACTCGTGATGAAAATTTATCCTTTCCGATGCCATTCGTGCCATCAGCGCTTCTATTTGTTCCTACCAGAGCCGGCGCTCCTTCGAGAGGAAACAGCCAGGATGTAACAAGGAGCCCGCCACTCGCCCTCCGGCCTGCAGCGGTTTGATACAGGATTGTCCCGATTGGAATTACAGGATTGAACGAATGGATTGCTTTTTATAGATCTTGATAGATTCCTTACGCGCTAAAGGGAACGCGCTCGATCGTAACCGGGCGCTTGCGTTGAATCAGGCGGAGTACCTCATAGGCCGAAACACTGAAACCGGAGTGAATGGTGTCCACCGACTTGAGGAACAACCGTGGGAACAAGCGCTCAGTGGAAGATTCGCTGTATTCGGATTCGCTGCGGCTCATCTCCAAAGCTAAGTCCGGTGACTGCCAGGCTTTTACTGCGCTGATCGAACCTCATTTGCGAAGAATCTATGCGGCCGCTGTGAAGATCACCAAAAATCATGAAGATGCCGAGGACGCGTGCCAGGAGAGCGTGTTGAAAGCGTTTCTCCACATCGAACGCTACCAGAGTCATGCGAAATTTTCGACTTGGTTGACCCGAATTGCGATCAACGAGGTATCGATGAAGGTACGGAAGATGCAACGAGAAGGTCGATATCAGTCGGATGAAGGCGACTTGCCTGAGAGTTTGCTTATTGGGATCCGAGATCAGAGCGGTGGCTCTGATCTGGAGGATCTGTGTGCGCAGGAGCGAAAAGCGCTCCTTTGGGAAGCAATTGGCCTCTTGAGGTGAAGACCAGATCGGCCGTATGCATGCTCGGATGGAAGAAACAGGGACGTCGGAGGCAGCTGAGGCGTGCGGATTGTCGCACTCAGGTGTTAGGAGCCGATTACAGCGGGCCCTAAGGCAACTCCGCGCAATGCTCTCTAGCAAACTTGGTGCTTCGTTGCCGCTCACCCTGACCGAATGGGGAACGCGAGACTGAGTGATGTACTCAAATATTTCACTTCTCGAAAAAAGGTGTGAGGACATGACCAAGAATTTACGGATCTTGATCGCAGATGATCATGACTTGATGCGCAGAGGACTCAAGGCTCTTGTTGAATCGCACCCTGGTTGGCAAGTCTGTGACGAGGCGCACACGGGCCGGGAAGCCATCGAAAAAGCGGAGCGGACAAAGCCCGATGTGGTGATCCTCGACATATCCATGCCGGAGTTGAATGGTGTGGAGGCCGCCAGAAGCATACGCAAAGCCTCGCCCAATACGGAAATCCTGATCTTGTCGGTGCACTATTCGGACCAATTAATTCGGGAAATTCTAACGGCTGGAGTTCACGGATATATTATGAAGTCCGACTCCGACCGCGATCTCATCACCGCGCTGGAAAAACTAGCGAATCACAGGCCATTTTTTACCTCCAGAGCAACGGAAGTAATGTTGACGAGCTTCAGCCATCCGGGCTCCGCACTTGATTGGGAAGAACTGCCCGGCAGCCGGTTGACTGCCCGGGAACGTGAAGTCGTGCAATTGCTTTCGGAGGGCAGGAGCAGCAAGGAGGTTGCATCGGTTCTCGGTATTAGCGTCAAGACTGCCGAGACGCATCGCGCCAACATCATGCGTAAACTGGAAATTCACTCCGTCAGCGAACTTGTGCGGTACGCGGTTCGAAACCAAATCATCGAAGCTTGAGGAAGTGGTTGTGTCCCATCCCCGCAACCGATTTCAAGAACTCGTCCGGGCGTCTGGGTAGGAAAGAGATTCTTGAGTTCGTGAGCCTCGGCACGCCTGAATTCCTCGTCATCGCGGCCTTTCAAAGTCGTGTTTTTGTCGGGCCAGAACTGACGGAATCGGTCCGCTGTAGACGAGAAGGCACGCCCCGTGGATACATAGCGGACGAAAGCAATCGCGATCATGCAGGCGGCTACGGCCGCGAAGAGAAGAAATGCGGGCCACCCTTGAAGGAAAATGTGGATTGCGCCCAGCAATGCCGTTGCCAATCCTACGGAAATGACTGCATCTCGGAATAAAAGAGTCAACCCTCTGACGTTGAAATCCGCAACACGGTAGGCGAACACCAGCCACGTAGAGCTACAGAGCGCCTGCAAGGCAACGTAAACTCCAATCGCCAGCACCGCGTCTCGAGGATGCCACCACAGCATCAAGGCGAGACCTCCGAGTGAAATAACGTTGCCTGTAATCTCTAGAATTGAACAAAGCTTTTGGCGGCCTCTGACGTCGAACAGGCGGTCAAGCCAGGACGTAAGAAAATATAGGAAGCCCACGAAGGCGAGGATCGCGGCAAAGCAGCCCGCCGGGACCCATTTGGGGCCTAGAACAAATCCGAAAATGAGCTTCGCGTCAAATGCGACCAGAACCAACCAAGGAGCCGCAAGCACGACCTGTTCGGGCCAGTGAGGCTGCCCTACATCATTTCTCCTAGTGTGAACAGAGCTCAAATTCCTTGAGCATGGCCACTTTCGTTTGCGAATGCGCTCACGAAAGACGCGGAGTAGATTGTGCTACAGTATTGCTTCGCTTCGATGAGGCACTCGCCCGCCAAAAGTTTTCAATCTCCTCGAGCGTGCGGCCTTTCGTCTCGGGTACGAAATAATAGGAAAAAATCCAGGCCCCGACGGCGGACAGCCCATACAGCCAAAATGTCCAGCTTGGCCCCAGTTTTTCCACGAGCGTTAAGAACGTCAGGGTGACCAAAAGGTTCGACCCCCAATTGAATGTTGCGGCAAGCCCCTGGGCTGAATTCCGGATTTTCAGCGGATAAATTTCGGAGATGAGTAACCAGAAAATGGGACCCAAGCTGATGGCGAACGACGCGACATAGGCCATCATGCTGATCACAGCAAGCCACGCGACGACGCCCGTATGGCTGGGCATTCGAAACACGAGTCCCAGAAGTCCCAGGGTGACGACCATCCCGGCAATGCCGGTCAGCAGCAACGGTTTGCGGCCTTTGCGATCGATCAAACGCATGGAGACGATCGTCATCAGCACGTTCACCAGACCGATTCCCGCGGTTGCAAGTATCGCTCCAGAGGCGGAGGGAATTCCCGCGGACTGGATAATGACTGGCGCGTAGTAAATGACGGTGTTTATGCCCGTGATTTGTTGAAAGATCGCCAAACCGATGCCAATGATCAATGAGCGCCGCAGGGACGGGGCTAGCAGGTCCGAAAGGCGCCCACTTTCCTTGGCCTGCGCCAGACTCCCCTCAATTTCCAACAGCTCCTCATCTACATTCTGCGTCCCTCGAATACGCGCGAGCATTGCTCGAGCGACCTCCCGGCGCCCGCGACGAACCAACCAGCGGGGGCTTTCCGGCAAGAAAAGCATTCCAGAAGCAAAGATTGCGGCAGGCACCACGGCCAACCCGAACATCCAACGCCAGCCTTGAACCTGCGCAAACGCGTAATCCACAAGATAGGCCAGCAGGATGCCAACGGTGATCGCAAGTTGGAATAGAGATACTTGCCAGCCGCGCGCCTCCGCGGGGGCAACCTCTGAGATGTAAACGGGAACTGTGCTGGAGGACAACCCGATTCCGAGACCGACAATGATACGTCCGACTCCAAGCATCTCGGGCGATTGCGCGGCTGCACACAGGATAGCTCCCGCCGCGAAGATGATTGCCGTTGTGATCAACAACTTCCGCCGGCCAAATAAATCCGCGAGGTGCCCGCCTCCCAGGGCTCCAACCGCCGCGCCTGCCAGCACGCCGCTGACGATCACTTCCAAGGCGAACGTCGACAGCGTAAAGTCCTTTCGAAAAAATAGCTCGGCGCCAGAAATCACGCCGGTGTCATACCCGAAGAGCAGGCCTCCCAGAGCCGCGAAAACTGCGGCGACGTAGACAAAGAGGCGGCCGCTTGGTCTCGCAGAACTAGGGCTGTTCTGCGATTTTGTTGGCGAACTCATAACTTTCCCCTCCCCGAATAGGGTCTGGCTGGGTCAAGTCGAGCCTGGGATGTCGAATAACGTTTCCATCCATATCGATTCAGATTTCTTCACAGCTTGCGCTAAGCGCCTTCCGTTTTCTAGTTTCTGCTGGAGAGCGCAAACGACCCAGGTGATTCATGCAATAGCTCCAGAAACACCGCGTTCGTCCACCCAAATCCGGTCACGTTTTGCGCATATCCGGCCAAGATGTTTGTTTCTGAAGATCGGGTCACCACATTGTATTTTTCCCGAATATTGCCTTCGCGTTTGAAATTGTCGAGGATGGTTGAAAGAAACTCGCCCGCGATTCGATCGGCTTCGGCACCGAATCCGTAAGCGCGCAATCCTTCTACAGCCAGGAGGTGCACCGGAGCCCACCCATAAGGGAAATCCCATTGTGCCTGGCTCTCGGTTCGGCTCATGGCCAGCCCTCCAGGCTGCTCAAACAAATGGAGATTTTTTACGATGGCCTGAGCCTGCGCTCTCGAGGCAAGCCCGGCCCAGAGAGGGTAAAACGTCGTGGCATACTCGTACGTCGACCGCTTATGGATAATGAAGTTGTAGTCAAAGAACAGCCCTCGATTCCCATCCCAAAGGTATTTCACCATTCGCTGTTGTCTTCCTGCGGCTTTTGCTTTCCAGTTCCGGGCCTGCTCCGGATGGCCGAGAAGGTCGCT
>Ga0210400_10005355_pt1 | contig 10903 bp, 7 predicted proteins | sample IncBWH26MmetaG_FD_155456 | JGI IMG/M metagenome (GOLD analysis project Ga0210400, IMG submission 155456) | Forest soil microbial communities from Barre Woods Harvard Forest LTER site, Petersham, Massachusetts, United States - Inc-BW-H-26-M | ecosystem: Environmental > Terrestrial > Soil >...
GTCGTCCCGGTATCCACGAAGCCGGAGCAAAATGGAATGGAATTTGCGCCGGAACGGAAGTCGGATGGATTCCCGAAGAAGTCCCAGCGATCGGTTAGGTCACCTAAACCGCTTCCGCCCGTGCTGTAATCGTGTGAGCCGTCAAACACGAGCCACGGCTGGGGGCTCTGAACGGTCACGATGGTGTTGAGCTTCCACCCTTCCAGCAACTGGGCATAGCCTTTTTTCCCGGGAATGGCGTAACTGGCCGTGACCGTCAAGCGGTGCCGAATGTCGAAGTCGCTGCTGGCGTACTCCCTCTCTTGATGCCTGCTGTCCTGTGGAGGGAGTCCCTGAAAATTCAGGGAACCGTTGTCGAGGCCATGACCGTAGGTGTAACCAGCAGTGAAATCCAGCCCGTGAGTAGTCCGCTGAGTTAGGGTCGCTTGCAGGCTGTTGTAGATCGAATGGGCAGCATTAGTTTGTTCGTTAATGATCTGCAGATAGGGGAATTTGGCGTTGAAGGGACGCGATAGGCCGGTTGCGCACTGGGTCGGATCCGCATTGGGAACACACTGATTGACGTCGCTCATAGCCAGCAGGTCATAGCCGTGATTGCCGACGTAGCTCACATCCAACGACAGGTTGCTGCTGAAGGAGTGCTGCACGCCGAGGTTGTAATTCACCACGAAGGGTGTCTTGAGATTTGGATCCAACGCATAGAGAGGGCACGGCGAGGCTGCCGTGCAAGAGAGCTCGCCCTGCGGAAAAACAACGGAATTATTCCAGCCAAGCTGGGGTGGGAGGAACGTGGCTTGGGCCAGGTTGATCGTGCCGCCAAAAGTCTGACCGCCAACCGAGGCACACGTTTGTCCGACTGGCACGACCTTATTGCAGGCGCCTGACGGGTCTTCGGCGATGTTGCCCAGCGAGTTGTTCGGGGGGCCGTTGTCCATGAACGCCCTCGCAAAGAGCGTCGTATACATGACGCTGGTCCCGCCGCGGAGCACAGTGGTCCCCTTGCCCGTGACATCCCAGGCAAAGCCCACGCGGGGTGAGAAGTTTTTGTGATCGGGCTTCCAGAGAGACGGGCCTACGCCTGCCTCGCCCTGTTGAACGATTCCAGCCGAGGAATTCGGATCGAAGTTACCCAAGAGGTTGTTGACCTCTCGCATCGGCTGGTTGTATTCGTAGCGCAGTCCCAGATTCAGCATCAATCTCGGCTTGATGCGCCAGTCATCCTGAACGAACCCGGCGTAATGCATCCATCTCATCGTGCGGTTCCCGTTGCCCACGGTGACAGATCCTACGTTAGGGGTTCCGGCGAAGAAGTCTTGGAGCGGAGTGGATGGAGTGGATCCCGAGATCGCCAGGCCACCCTTAAAATTGATATCAACGCCCCTGAAGTCTGTTGTGAATTGATCGGCCTGGATGTGTGTGATCTCCACGCCGAATTTGAGGGCGTGCGCGCCCCGCAAATACGAGACACTGTCCTGAAAATCGAAATACGGGCTGGGGCCCGTAACACCGGGGCGGGTACCATTTGGGTTGCCCAAGCCGCCGCCGAAACCATTAATCGTGATATTTGGCAACCCACCCCCTATCGTTACCCCCGTATTGAGGGGATAGCCCTTGCCGCCACAACCGGTAGTGGTGCACAGACCGCCCGAGCCGTTGGGGATGATGCTCTGGTCGTGGACGGTAAATCCCTGGGTAAGGCGGTCGTAGCCAAACCGGACTTCGTTCACCACATTGGAACTGGGGGTCCAAATCCAGTTCTCGACGGTTGACAACGAGCGGATAAAAATTCCGCTCGAGAACAATGGATTCACAGTGGGGTGATACTGGCCATTCGCTAAATAATAGCCGGTCCAGAACATGCCGCTGATCCTGTGCTTGCTGTTGACGACGTAGTCGATTTTTCCAATGCCATTGTCGTTGCGATTGACGTTGGGGAATGTAGAGGCGTAGCCGGTCGAAGTCGAAGGGGCGTTTAAGATGAGACCGCCTGTGCAGGAATAGGACCCTGCGGTTGCCGGCGTGCCTGAGCAGCCCAGCATATTCAAGCTCGCCGGGCTGAGGCAAACGGGTCCGTTGGTACCGTTACATAGTCCGGCGTAGCCGGCGGCATTTTGTATCGCTGTGATGGCATCGGGCATGCTGTTTGTCGGACCCCCTCCTGCGGCGGTTTCGGGCATTGGAAAGACAAAGATGTTGCCAATTAAGGAACGCAGACCCTCATAGCCGCCTAAGTAGAAGAGTTTGTCTTTCTTGATCGGTCCGCTCACTACGGCGCCGAACTGCTTCAACTGGACCGGTAGCTTATCGCATTGAATCGGGGCTGCCGGGGCCTGGACGCAGGTTCCATTGATCTCCGCCGCGTTGAAAACATTGCGGGCGTCCCAGGCGTCAGTGCGGCCAAAGGCGTAAGCCGAGCCGTGAAGAGTGTTGGTTCCCGACCGGATTCCCACGTTCACCACGGCGCCAGGCTTCCAGCCGTACTCCGCTTTCGGGTTTTCCTGGGTGTTGAATTCCTGGATGGCGTCGATGGGAATGATGGTCGCCGCATCGGTGAATGCACTCGGCGCATTGCCTACGGGACGGTTGTCATAGAAACTGACATTGATCACGCCATCCAACATCCAACCGGTTTCATCGGGGCGAATGTTGTTGGTACTCTGGCTCCAGGGTGAGCCGCCCGGCTGGACCACGATACCCGGGCGCAGAGACAGCAGATTCTGGTAGTTGCGGCCATTCAGGGGCATATCGTTGATGTCCGCGTTGTTGAGCGTGCCGCCCAGGGTGGCGTTCGTGGTTTCCACCAGCGGAATGGCTTCTGTGACCGTGATGGTCTGGGCTTGGTCGCCGGGCTGAACGGTCACATCAACGCGAACTTCCTTGCCAACCTCCAGAACCACGTTCTCACGATCCACCCTCTTGAACCCTTTGGTGTCGACGCGGACTGTATAGGTGCCGGGAATCAGGGTGGGAGCGCTATACTCGCCAGCCTGATCTGTCGTCAGCGTGCGCGCCACGCCTCTCTGCGTGTCTAAGACGATTACCGTGGCGCCGGATACGACGCCGCCGCTTTGGTCTGTAACCGTTCCGAGAATGCGTCCGAAATTGCCCTGTGAAAACAAGGGCAGACAGAGCAGCATCACCCCCAAGGTGCCAACCGGCAATTGCAGAGCTTTCCCGAAACGAACACCCCAAGGTCCCTTGCTCGCGGAATGAAAGGAACTCATTTTGCACCTCCTGTCCAAAATAGTTAGTCTGGAATGTGGCCCCGAGCCTCACCCTGTTCCCTATTGCTCGAGGATCAACGAAGCTGCAAAAGCAAGTTTCCGCCGCGCGAATGTGAACCCCCGTATCAGCCGGATGATTCCCAAATAAGCGCGTTCTATCTCGGGCCAAGCCTGTCTAGGGTGGCGCCGATTTAACAATTGCTATAACTACTATTTAATGAACTGAAGGGTGCTCCTGCACCCTGACCAAGGCAGGGCCGATCGCAATGTTGGCGATGACATGGGTTTGGCGGGGCTGTAAGTCCACTCGAGTACCCCACCCGAACTTCCTCACTTGGGGTGAGGTCTACGCCTTTCAAGGACGACTGTCAAGCATAATTATTGCAGGATGGGTGTCGGACCTCCGCCCCTTGTGAAGATTCTGCGACCCAATCTGCCGTCTTGCGCGATTTTTCGGCGGCGTGTTCCAATCGCAGCGCGGCATCCCAAAGATTTGCAGCGAAGCAGCTGCCTGTCGCTCCGTCGGCTCCTTCTGATACGAGCCACAGGAGGAAATCATGATATCTGGAAGCAAGGAGTCGCTGGCGCAAGTGGGCGGCTTGCGTATCTTTGCGTTGAATGAGCCAGGTCCTGGTAAGTCCTCTCGGAAATGGGCCTGCTCGCATGTGTCAAGGCAAACGGTTTGAGGTTGACGCGCACGAAAGGCCGACATATGGTTTGCGCAGGAGTCGTTAGGGTCACTTTCGGGGATGCCGTGCCGCTAGGCGAGACATTTCGGCGAGATGAAATCGGATCAGCGGACGACTAGATCCGCAGAACCGGGAGATTTCCATGAAAAGCTTAAAAAATAGAATCGTGGGGATTTTTCTTTCGTGTCTTTGTCTTGCGAGCTTCGGCGCTGTCCCGGACGTACGGGCGCAGCTCGTAGAACGCCCCCTGGTTACCGGTCGGAAAGCACTGGTCACTTCCCTAGAGCCGCTTGCCTCGATGGCCGGAATGCGCATCCTCCAAGAAGGAGGAAATGCATTCGATGCGGCGGTGGCGACTGCGGCGGCCGTTACGGTCGTAGATCCCCGGATGTCGTCAATTGGGGGCCATGGTTTCGCCACCATCTACATTGCAAAGACCCGGGAGGTCCGGGCTCTTAATTTCTATGGAACCGCGCCCAAAAGGGCGACAGTGGAAGCCTATACCGGTAAGGACTACTCATATGGATATCTTTCCGCTCCTGTGCCTTCAGGCTTGAAGGGCTATGAGGCACTCCACAAACAATATGGAAAGCTACCGTGGGCCCAGGTGCTGGAGCCAGCCATCGAGCTTGCGGAGAACGGATTTGTAGTGAACAAGTTTTTGAGCGGCACCATCGAAGAGAAGCGCTCATTGCTGTCAAAATTTCCTTCTTCCGCAAAAGTGTTTTTGCCTGGAGGACGGGTCCCGCAGGCTGGAGAGATTTTCAAGCAGCCCGATTTGGCTCGTACTCTGAAGGAAATTGCGGCTCACGGCGCCGACGCCCTTTATCAGGGGTCGATCGGAGATCGGATTAACAAATTCTTTACAGAAAACAATGGCGTGTTGCGAAAAGACGATCTCGAGAAATATGAACCCCTCTGGCTTAAACCGATTTCCACGACCTATCACGGCTACACCTTCTATACGCAGCCGCCTTCGAGTAGCGGAATCGCTGTACTGGAACAATTGAATCTTCTCGAGGGCTATCAACTCAAAACCCTGGGCCAGAATACGCCTGAATATCTTCACCTGATCGGCGAAGTGATGCGACTTGCAATTGCAGATCGCAATCGCTATGTCGGTGACCCGCAATTCGTAAACGTACCGGTTGAGAAGCTTTTGTCTAAGGAGTATGCGGCTGAGCGGCGCGCTCTGATTCATCTTGATTCGGCGATGCCAATCGCGACGGCTGGAGACTTCGACCAGCCGAATCAGTCCCATACAACTCACCTTAATGTTGTCGATTCTGAAGGAAATATGGTTGCGCTTACGCAAACGCTGGGTTCTGAATTTGGCTCTGGGATCGTTGCAGGAGATACTGGCATCCTGTTCAGCAATGAAATGCGTCATTTGCATCTAGACCCCAATGACCCGTCACGACTGGAACCGGGAAAACGATCCCGCTCAAACCAGAGTCCCCTCATAGTGATGAACCCCGATGGGAAACCTTTCATGGCGCTCGGGACTCCAGGGAATGACGGGATCTGGCAACGCCTGGTTCAGGTGATCGTGAATGTTGTGGATTTCGGAATGGACATCCAGTCCGCAATCTCCGCGCCCAGGATGATCTATGGTGGTCATCAGGAATCCGGCACGCAGATTACACCCGTCTTTAAAGTTGAGGATAGAATTCCGAAGAACGTCATGGATACCCTTCGCGCGAAGGGTTACACAGTCGAATCAGTGGCGGACGATGAGGGCCGCGTTAGCGGTATTGTGATCGACCCTCGTACCGGCTTCTATCTTGGCGGCGCGGATCCCAGGGAAGATGTATACGCGATCGGCTGGTGACTATGCCTCCACTGCGGAGGAGGTTGTCGCAGCCTCCTCACAAACCTCAAGTCCGCCGGCTCTTTAGAATGTAGAATGCCCGCGTTATCGGCGCCGATTGGAAAATCCTAGGAATGTAGTCCGGAGGATCGATGAACTTGGTACGTAATTATGCACTGCTTTGGCTAATACTCTTGGTCTCCTCCGGCGGGACGAGTTTAGACGCACAAACACAATCTGGGGAAGATGTCTTCGAACAACACTGCGCGGGCTGTCATCACCAGAACAACCCGCACATTCCGACCCGTGAAGCATTGCACACAATGTCGGCGGTCCATATTCTGCGCACTCTGAATTCCGGGGAAATGATAGCTGTGGGCTACACCATGACCATCGCCGAGCGTGAAGCCGTCGCTAACTATCTCGGAATTTCGGGCGGTGATGAGCCTCTTCCAGTGTCCGCGTTTTGCAAGGTCCCCACCGTTAAAGTGTCGGTCCATCCGAGGGTGCAGTGGAATGGCTGGAGCCCTGGCACCTCGAACACGCGCTACCAGACAACCGATGCAGCGGGTTTATCCATCGACAGCGTGAAGCGCTTGAAACTCAAATGGGCCTTTGCGTTTCCGGGCGATGTGACCGCGTTTGCCCCACCCACGATTCTTGATCAAAATCTCTTCGTTGGCAGTGCAGGGGGCGTGATCTATGCGCTCAATCGCGAATCCGGCTGTATTCACTGGACGTATCAGGCTGGTGGCGCGGTGCGCTCGGCCATTGTGGCTGTTCGCGATGCCGGACACTATGTGTTGTTGTTCGGCGATCAGAACGGTTGGTTCTATGAACTCGACGCGGCGAGCGGAAAGCTGCGTTGGAAGATAAAAATGGAAGATCACGATGCTGCACGCTTGACCGGTGCGCCGGCCGTCTATGCGGGCAACGTATTCGTGCCGGTGTCCGGATGGGAGGAAAATCGTGCGACTGATCCTAAGTATCCGTGCTGCACGATGCGTGGCAGCATCACGGCCTTGCGTATTCACGATGGCAAGTTGGTCTGGAAGACCTATATGGTCGATCCGCCGAAAGAGATAGGAAAGAATAGTGCTGGCACGCCCACATTTGGTCCATCGGGCGTTGCAGTCTGGTCAGCTCCAACCCTCGATGTGGAGCGCGGAATCTTGTACGCCGCTACTGGCAACAATTACACGCCTCCCGTAACCGAATTGAGCGACTCGATCGTAGCGCTCGACCTGCATACCGGCCAGATCAAGTGGTCGCGACAGTTAACACCCGGTGATGTTTTCAACGGTTCGTGCACGCCGAAATCTAGCTGTGGTCCCGACTTCGATTTTGGCTCTTCAGTGATGCTTGTGAAAACAGGAATCAAATCGGTGCTCGTCGCGGGTCAGAAATCGGGCGTTGTGTATGGGCTCGATCCTGACAACCAAGGCGAAGTGTTGTGGCAGTTGCGTGTTGGCAAGGGTGGCACCAACGGTGGCGTCGAGTGGGGCATGGCAAGTGATGGCCAATACGCCTACGCCGCAGTATCGGACGTCGCTCGGGCGCCGCGAAAGCGGACAGACCTTTCCGATCTACGTGATCGTGATCTGGATCCGAACGTTGGCGGCGGCCTTACTGCCATCTGGTTAGCGAACGGCACAAAGGCGTGGTTTGCGCCGTCTTTGCCGTGTGATCCGCCTAAACCCGGATGTAGCCCTGCACAGCCAGGCGCAGTGACGGCCATTCCCGGCGTAATATTCGCTGGATCGGTCAACGGCCATTTGCGGGCTTACGCATCCGAGGACGGCAAAGTCTTGTGGGATTTTGACACCGCGCGCGAATTTGAAACGGTAAATGGCGTGAAAGGTCACGGCGGGTCGATCGATGGTCCCGGCGCCATAGTGGTGAAGGGCATGGTATTCGTCACTTCCGGCTATGTGAGGCAAGCCGAGATGCAGGGCAACGTGCTGCTGGCGTTCACCGCTGAATAATGGATTTCACCAGACAGGAAGCGCTTTCTGGCTCCAGAAGTAGCATGGGACCTTATGCAATCAGAATGCCCCCTAATTAAAGCCTACTGGAATGCTCATCATATTTTTTCAGATTAAGACCGATAAGTCCTGCCAGCTCAACCGGTCGATGCAACACTATCTAATCAGTTGACCCGACAATACTTCCTCTAGGCAACCGATCTGTAAGGCCGTACTCAATCAGAACCTAAACAGGGCAGTATCAAAACGACCGGATGCTGTCGCCGCGACAAGCTTTACGCCCCGGACGCGAGGTTCCTGGCCTTCAACGAAAAGGATGGCGCCTTTAGGATAGGTTGCCGGAGACGAGATCGAGTCCAATCCAACAAGAGCGCCGTGCGGTAGATCGCAATAGAGCCGATCGTTCCTCAGCTGGCACGTCAGGCAACTCTCGATAACCTCTAAGCCGTAGGGTGAGGGTGCCTTCAAGGTTTCTGTCGCGCGTATTTTGCGACGGTTTTTCTTGGGTATGACATGAACTCTATAGGCCATTGCTTACCGCCAGCCGCGCATTCCTCCTCCGCCCGTTAGTAGTGAACGCTATTTGCCTCGGAATTCCTGTGACACCGCGCACACCCTAAGGTGACGCACATCACCGCGCAGTCTCGAATAACGCAGCAAAATAGCTTTAGTAGGAGGTTCCCACGTACAAAGATGAGCGCGACCTATTGGATGTCCTCAAAGCAGAACTCGCATTTCTGGAAAAGGGGGGCTACGGCCGCTCGCCGCGCGAGTCCTGGAGGCAGCCACTCATTTTCGAAGATTCCCTAAGCTGCATGAATTACGATTCCAAGGAAACTCCCGGCCCGTGTTCCGACTGTGTCTTGATGCAACTCGTGCCGCCACAGTTTCGCGGGAGGCAGATTCCGTGCCGCCATATTCCCTTCAACGCTGAGGGCGAGACGCTGGACTCGCTCTATCGATACTCCGACCAATTCGAAGTTGAAGAAGTATTCGGAAATTGGCTGCGGAAAACAATTGCGACGATCGAAAAGGAACGGCAAGCAACACCCGCCGAGGTAAACCCGACTTCGGCACCTGGCATCGGCGAGGCGGCAGGTGAGCGTCTATCTCAAAAGCTGCACCCGAAATGCGCGAACCCCGCTTGTCCTACTGCTTTTCGTTGGCTGGCGGGAGGCAAGTTCTTTCGTTTTCGCCCCGAGTCAGTGGCCTCGCACCCGGAGGACAAAGGCTCTCCCTCGCTCCTCGGAATTTCCGGCGTTGAACATTTTTGGCTCTGCGAGCACTGTTCGCACATCTTCACTCTCGCATTCGACGACAACGAGGGTGTGATATTGAAGTTGCTCTATCCAGTGCTTTTGGCCGCAGAACACTCGAAGCGACTAACGTCAGGCTAGCCTTTAGCCGGTCTGAGTGGGGAGGAAAAAATACAATCCATTGGGGTTTCCTAATGGCGACAATTCATGATAGGAAGTGCGGCTATGCGTCACGCAGTTTTGTTCACTATTTTGCTTTTCGTTATTTGTGTAGCCGGCGCTAAAGGTTGGCCGGCCGCAGACGACAAGATTCCATCGAACTATGTGCCGTCCGGCAAGGCGATGTACAAAGAATATTGCGCCGCCTGTCACGGGGTCGCCGGGAAAGGCCAAGGTCCCTTTGCCCCCGTGCTGAAAGTGCCACCGGCTGATCTCACGGCGCTCGCCAAACGGCATGATGGCAAGCCATTTTCTTTGCGCTATTTTTGGCAATCATGATTTTTCAAGGCGTAAGAGCGTCCGAGCATCACAGGCGATTAAATAATTAAGCCATGGTAGGATGAAAAAGAGGGTTGCTCCATTGAAGGGATTCCCGACAATCGAAGAAGTCGAGAGGGCCGACAAAGAGCAACTTGCGCGCTGGTATCGCTTCCTGCCTTCCGGAGAAACCGCAGCGGACCAAAAGATCATGAAGCGAATCGCTGAGCGGTTCGAGAAATTGGGCGGCATGACTGCCGAACTCAGCAAGAAAATTGGGTGTGACGGAGCTACGGTCGCGTGCTACATTTTCCATCGCCATGCTACATTCTATGTGTGAATTAGCGTTCAGAACATATCGATAAGATCAGGCGAAAGACAAGGCACTTGCCAGGATTTCGGTTTTTCTGTGTGCGAACAAGGCCATCCAAGGCGGTACAAGGCTACGCATTCAATGGGTCGACTCCCACCCTCTCCGCCATACTTTTGAAATCCCCATAACAAGCATGATAGCCCGCTGTGTCGGAGCGCGCCGCGATCGGCATTGACGGCGATGGCGATGGTTTCAGGAATGTCTCCAACGATGCCATGGCAGCGTTGGACACCAACGTCCGCGAGCATCTCCCACATGACGTCTGCTCTTTTCCCGACAAGAATGGCCCCTCTCGAGAAGAGTGAGAGTACAGTCGCGTCGACGGTGATCACGACGGGTCCACGATTTGCTTGACACTTTCGAGACAGATGTATATACATATATTGTGAGTGCGAAGATGACGACGCGAACCGACCGAACCTTGCCGGTGCTGCCCTGCGCTTGCGCAAACCTTCGTCGCACGGCGCGGGCGGTCACGAGGATGTATAACCAGGAGCTTCGGGCAACCGGGCTAGAGCTGACACAATTCACTTTGCTGATGGCATTGAACATCACAGGAGAAACGACTCAGGGGGATTTGGGCAAGTTGCTGGCGTTGGATACGACGAGCTTGACACGCATGCTCAGACTCTTGACGAAGCGTGGATGGATCGGAGTCAAGGCGGGGGACGACCGGCGGCAGCGGCTTCTGCGACTCACTGCTTCAGGTCGACAGAAGTTGCTGCACTCCCGGCCTCATTGGGAACGTGCACAGAGACGATTGCAGAGAAGTTTAGGTGAAACGAGTTGGAGCCAAATGGGCGGACTACTCGCTGAGGTTGCACGGGCATCCGCGGAGCGTTGATCCCTTTTTTTATGTAATTAGCTGTATATACATCTAATGTCTTGAATGGAGAAGTTCGATGGCGCCATTGACTGAACATCCGACAGTGAAACAGTTGCGAGAGCGGGAAGCGGCAGGGAACGAGTCCGTACGGCCACAGACACTGGATAGTGCCTGGCTCCGTCAGGTGTGCTTGGAGGCGGGAGCGGACGATGTTGGATTTGTGGACCGGGGTCGGCCAGAGATTGCCGACCAAAAGGGTGACA
>Ga0210400_10005356_pt1 | contig 10901 bp, 5 predicted proteins | sample IncBWH26MmetaG_FD_155456 | JGI IMG/M metagenome (GOLD analysis project Ga0210400, IMG submission 155456) | Forest soil microbial communities from Barre Woods Harvard Forest LTER site, Petersham, Massachusetts, United States - Inc-BW-H-26-M | ecosystem: Environmental > Terrestrial > Soil >...
CCGAATCAAGTGTTCCAAAATAATAATCCGATCCCTTTTGAAAATGAAAAACTACTAAACTATCTTTAGAAAACTGTCCAGGTTATTGGGGGTCGAGACAGAAGCCATTCATAACAGGTGAACGTTATATAAAAAAGTTTGTCTTCGTCACCAAATACTGTTCTTACTGCCATATTACAAGATACAAACAACCAACAATAACTCTAAGCGTACAATCACTTGCAAACGAATATAAACGGGTACAAACGGTTACGAGTGACTGGGCGGAGTCTTATACTAAAATAGCTATACCGACGATGTTTATTTTATTGTAGTACTATAATAAACCGGCATCCCCTTTTGATTGACTCCTGCGATCGCCAATTTACCGGAATGCTTTTTAATTGTAAAGCTGGTTCCTCTTTGATCTGGTATCCACAAAGATGTGATCCGATCAGGCTGTGAAAAAGGAACACTACTAGTGTAACCTTTAACACAGATCCGATTTAATTTTCCCGGTATGGTCCATGCATCCCGACCTTTTCTGTGATAAATGGCTAATATGGGCTTTGGCCCCATATCTTCAATGATCTTAACATACGCAAGGTCCGTATGGATATCAAAGTTATTTATCCATTCAGGGTCTAAAAGCTCAACTTCATCCAGGTACACTCTGTAACCCCTAAACGGGAACCCGGCAATGCGATCGCCTCCCAATTCTTTGAGCAAGAAATCCCCCAAATCCAAACACCATTTCGTCCTATTAGAATCCATGAGATTCCAATTATACCGGGTATGGCCTTGATACCAGGCGGAGGCATATCTATGATCAAGTGCAGCATTTCGATCCGCCCAACGGGCATGAACGATCACCCGTTGCAGGTATTTACCCGAAAACGTAAAAGCAGTATCAACTGCTCGCTTAACGTTAGGCTTATATACATACTGAACGCTATCGGATTGAAAATTGTAAGGAGGAACAAACGGCGGATATTCTTTCTGCTGAAGTGTAACAGATACGTCCGGCTTATCATCTGAAAGTGTGTTAATTGCCAGATTGATATAACCAGTGTCCCTAAAGTTTAAATTGGATATCCTGAAACTACCATTCGAATCAAGCGGAAAGGTCATCAGCTTATAAGAAGAATCCTTTTCAAAAATAGCAACAAGATCCTGGTAGCTCATTGCTGTGTGTTTACGATTTCTCAAATGTACAGAACCGACAAGCTCAAGTTGGTTCGTTTCCGGGGTTTTAAAATCTGCATCGGAGCAGATAAGCGTACAACCAGGATAGGGAAAGCTGGCATCTGATATTGAAACAGATAAATGCTGGAGCGTTGAGTCAGCAACATTAATGGTGAGACTATCAGGGCCACTTTCCTTTACCACGACAGGAAGTTCTTTGACGATATTGAGATGTGGAGGAAATCTATTCGCAAGAACGCTAGAAAAGCCGGAATCTGGCAAGACAGTAACAGAGGTGACAAAAAACCTGGAGTTAAACGTATAAGCTCTCAGCCAATATTGTCCCGGTCTGCCGGGCACAACAATACTGCCATTGGAGAGGCTTTTAACAAGAGGAAAAACGCTTCTGCTGATCAGCAGACTATCTGTGTAGAGCTCTATATAAAGATTATCCTCTTTGTCCTTAACAGCGTAAGCACAAAACCGAATTGTATCTGAAGAATAACAAAAATGTTTATCAAAATGAAGATAGACATAAGAAGACTTGGAAAGCTGCCCATAACTTAGGCTGGATACGCACATTAAGGCAATGAATAGACTTTTTAATATAGCCATGAGATAGATTCGTTTTATATAGTTCATTCCACTATTTCTTCGTGATGAATGACATGGCCCTGCGCATCGACACCGTCAACTACGACCCTGAACCGCTGAGCACCAGTGGCGTTATTAAACCGCACCCGAAATTTGTTACCATAAGCGAAGGGATCCCAATACAACGTTATACGGTCGGGGTGGAAGGGAAAGATTTCGCCATAGCCCTTTACCTTGATAGATTTCATTCCGCCGGCAACATTTCTGTAATCTTTATCCTTACGGGAATAAAGTGCAATGATAACCGGTGTCTTATCCACCGGGCTTCGGAGTTTTGCACCCACGGCTGAACTTAGAGGAGAATCAAAGGTGAAGCCATGCGCTATGCCGTTTTGCTGACGCGTGAAATCATCACTACCGATAAAATCGCTTTCAAAGACTTTTATGTAAGCAATATCTCTCCAATCGGTCATGTCATATAACTCACCCCAGCTGTAGTTCGTTTGATCTTTATAAAAAAGGAGGGGATGTCCAAAGGGCTCCGTCGGCTTGTCGCCAGGTCCATAGCCTCCTTGGAAACGGGGACAGTTAGCCCGCAGATAGTCGCCCAGGTCATGCCATCTTGTTTCCGCCCGCACATCAAACGAATACAGGGCAGGTTCTGAGAATTCCCCCGTCGTGTATCGTTCGTCAAGTTCCTTACGGATACTCCTCCATCCTTTGACTACCACAGGCGCCAGCGTCTTGACCTTTCCAGGAGAATATATCGTCGGCTCCTTTCTCCAAAGCGATGAATCGGCACTTATAGTAGCGCTACTATCATCCTGCCAACTATCAGCCAGAGATAAAGTGTCGACAGAGGGAGAAACAAATTTGGTAAGATTCAGCCGAACGTTAGCGGTAGTTCCGTCATCCTCTTTATTAATACGATAGTGAAGGTCAAGATCGCCAAAAAAGAAAAGCGAATCGATTACAAAGTTTCCGTATTTATCCAATGGAATAACTTTTGTAAAAACATAGTTTGTATCCCGGACGCCGGCGATTACCATATCCTGAGAAAATGGATCTTTTATCGTCTTTCCGGATTCGCGCGTGGCTTTTCCCTGTAATTGAATATAGCTTGTATCCAGCTGCTTTATAGGAACAGAAAGATCGTCGGTGTGCGATCTAACCAGGCTATTAATAGAAGTCGGAGGAGATTCAGAAAGAGCAGCGTCTGTAACTGAGATACTAGCGGAATAGAGCAGCGTATCCGGCATCTGTATCTCCCAGGAATTATATCCGGAACTAGAAACGTCCAGGGTATCAGCAGAGATACTGACCGTTGCCGGAGTCCGACGAACATGGAGGTATTGCCTGCCGATCAACGTGGAATCTTCAAACAACAGCAGCGACTCCAAGTCCTTTGTACTGTCGACAGGAAAGATTAAAATATATTTTCTGGCTTGCCCGCTATCAAGCATTATATCTGCTACAAATATGGAATCTCTGTTCACAGACTTCTCCAACCGTAGTTTTCTGGTATGGACATCCGGGCCAGGTTCTAGCAGGGACTGCAAATGATCATGTTCAATAACGGTAGCCCAGTATATTCCGCCGACATATCCGGCAGTCACCGTATCACTATAAGGAACAGCCCTTTTATGAAAGACAGACTTGGATTTTTCGCTGTTATATACAGTAATAGGCATTACAAAACAATTAGCTGTATCAAAATTCAGCTGATACCGTGTAAAAGCCCTTAGATAATAATTGTCTGTACCGAGGGAGTCAGGAATTTTAAGTTCGCCAAGTGAAAAACCTTCAAATGAGGGAAAGGTCGCTCTAGATAACAATTTGCCATGTGCACTAAATAAATCAACATATAGATTTGTAGACGGGGAGGTAGGGTATTTCCCCTTAAAGGTGTAACCTTTAAAATACAGCGTATCGCCGGCCCGGCAGGAGCATTTATCGAGGCTAAGGAATACTCGCTCAGATTGAGAATAGCCACTAAGTGCGAAAAAGAAGAAGAAGAACAAAACGAAAAAAAAGATCCTAGACATATTAAAAGTTTAATGATCACAAAGCCTTGCGGAAAGGTATCCTGAAATTAAAGGATAGGATAAACTATAAAGACCGGTTTTAAGACGAAATGTACTACCATAAAGCTGGAATTATTTGATTGACTCAAGGTCTGTCGATTTTGCATTTAATTCGTAAGCCTCCGGGGAACTACCTATTATCTGTTGACACTCTCATTTTCAGTTCAGTTAATTATCTGCGACCTATTGTCAACGTTCTATGACGAGATTTTTCCTCTCTATTCCAGAACGTCAATGCTCTATTCCACCATGTCATATCCGATTTCATCATCAAATAATTCTAGGACAAGGTGATACATATTTATAGCCTCATCTTCAACGGACATTCAACCATAAACAACAATGGCCATCCTTTCGGACAGCCATTACAAAAACCAAGCTATAAGGAACAACCAATTAAAAAAATAATCCACATATACCTTACAAACAACAAAAGCCCCTTACGAGGAGCTTATAACACAAACACAATATGAATATGACAGAACCAAGTACAACAAAGAGCGATATACCGAATAACAGCGAAGATATAGACGAATATTATTGCCGGTCAGAAGACGCGGCAATGGCGTAAAAAGCAAAAAGCCTCTCGTAGGGGAGGCTTTTTATTAACGAAAACCAGCAATGGAGCAAGGCGCCATCAAAGGAAGTATTTGCCGAATCCCTGAGAAAAGACTTCAAATTTGCTTTCAATATCTGTCTGCAAATTTTCAAATCGGCATATACCCTCAAAATTTGCCTTAAAAGCCATTATGGACGACAATAAAGAGGCTGGGAAACCTCCCAGCTTCTTTCATCTTGTCTGGACACTCAAAAATTATTTACAGGGAAAACCTTCAGCGCCTTGCTCCCTGTCGAATCCTCATACCCGGCGATTACCAAGGTATTATTCTTAAAGAGTGTGTACGACCACGGGTAACTTGTCAGGCTATCTCCTGCCTGATCCCGGATTACAAAAAGATAATGTTTGCCTACTATACTACTGGTGGCCGCGTATTTCTTAAAAGAACTGATGCTCTTATAAGGCAGACTGCTGACTTCCGAGCCATTAGAATTACCCTCGATATTAACGCTGAGTGGCTGGCTGTTCGGCGAGAGATTGATGAATCGGGCGCCTGCTGAACTGTCGCTATAATAGGGGGGGACATTATCCTGCGTAAAAACAGTATCCGGCTTTGTGGTGTCTCCAGCCAGGAAGAAAGAATAAATAGCGCTTGCAGTTAAGTTCAGAGTACCGTTGAACATCAGTAGCTTAGGATCCGTCAGCAAGGTATCGACGCCTGAATTCTGTACGATATATAAGCTATTGGGGCCACTGAGTGGAGAATACAGAAAGGAGCTGCCATAGCCGACTGTCTGTGCACTGGCAAAATATCGAATGCTCCCGTTCGTACCGAATATCGGTATGAGCGGCTTACTAGTTGCTATCGCATTAACAATATTCACGGATGCAGGCGAGATAAGGCCGCTGCTACTTTTATTACAGGATAAAACAATTAGATATACTGCCATAAAGGCTATGAGCTCTATTATTCGTTTCATTTTTTCTTTTTTATATACTGGGCTTAAGCCCAAAGTTAATGTTGAGTAATAAATGAAGAGGCGTGAGATAGATACTCAATACCCCGTATTCTGGGTTAAATCGGGGTCTAACGCCAATTCCCCCAATGGAATAGGATATAATAATTGATAGGAGTTCCATGGATTTTTAGAGGGTATACTACTTAACACTGTGTTGGCCTGGTTAGTACGCTTCAGGTCAAACCATCGGTGTCCCCATTCCGCAAAAAACTCTATCCTTCGCTCCTGGGCGACGGCCGCCAAGACCTGAGATTGATTTAAGGAAGAAGACAAATCAGGTAGATTAGCTCTATGCCGAATGATATTCAAATCGGTAATAGCATTGCTTAAATTGGTATTTTGCATGGCGACGGCTTCTGCGTAAATCAGGTATTGTTCAGCCAGCCGCAGTACCATATAGTATTCCTTGGCAGGGCCACTTGTCGAATATTGGTTCGGACCAATCTTGTATTTATAGGGGTAATAATAAACTGTACCACTATACTTCGTGCTATCCAACCAGGAAGATTGGCGTAGGTCGCCCGGTTCAAAAGCATTGAATAACTGCGAAGTAACATAACAATAAGGCGGTGATGTGGCACTGGAAGGAATAAGAACAGATCCTTCTGGAGTAAGATTTCCTGTTGAAGCAAGATTAGGCTCCACTTCGAGCTGCAAGATAGCTTCCGAGCTATTGGCCAGGAAAGCACTATCAGGGCTGCTGGACAGGCTATAAAGGCTTGTATTATTAATAACGGAACTAGCTTGTGCCTCCGCATCGGCATAATCATTCGTATATAAATATACTCTCGCCAACAATGCCGTAGCAGTCCAGTTATTGACGCGTATTCTTTGCCCTCCGCCAGCAGAGTAATCGGCGGGAAGCAAACTTTGCGCAGACTTTAGATCATCCAAGATGGATTGGTACACTTGCGCAGTGGAAGTGCGGGATATAACTTGATTTGCCAAATAACTGGTAGACGTCACTAAGGGTATATCTCCAAAGATATTTACCAGGTAAAAATCAATAAAGGCGCGAAACCATTTGGCCTCCCCAATTAACTCATTTTTTACAGACTCAGGAATAGAGGTTGATGCCTGCAAACCCTCAATAATCGCATTTGCCTGGTATAAATATGTATACCCATTACTCCAAATGCCATAAACCAAACCATTGCTGGCTAACAAATTATTATCGCTTAATTGTTCATAAGCCCCTGTGTTTGAGAAGGGCAATAACTCATCGGCGGAAAGGCCGCAGTAGATCGAAAAATAGCCGCTGCCAAAACTAATTCCGCCACTTCCTCCATTAAGGAAATTAGTATATATTCCCAGTATAGCTCCGGTTGCATCTGCACTATCGGCAAATACAAGGGGAGTGGTGATGCTATTCCGGGGTGGATCGATCTGAACCATTTTATTACATCCGGCTCCAAAGATGAAAAGAAAAAACAGACAGGCCTTATTGATTCTATGTAAACGGGTAAATTTGATGCTATTGCTTACTATATCAAAATTCATACTGAAGTTTTTAAAAGATAAACTGAATTCCGCCAACAAAGTTTTTTGCCGGTGGCAAACCGCCTAAGGTGTTTACTTCCGGATCTACGCCTTTGTATGGCGTAAAAACGAAGAGGTTTTGTGCCCGGACATAGAGTTTACAATGCTGCAGGCCAGCCTTACTTGTCCATTTCCCGGGTAGGCCATACGATAAAGAGATATTACGGATCCGCAAAAAAGAACCGTCCGTATATACACCGTCCGAAGCATTAATTAGTTCATCTGATAATTGTGTGCTCGTTGTAAATCGGGCAAATTGAGCATGATCGCCAGGTTTTTGCCAACGATTGAGCACGGCAACGGACTGATTAGATAAAATGGAGCCGGGCGTCCCATTATATAGAGCAGCATAGGCTTGTCTCTTTCGGAAATTAGCAAAAATATTTAGCTGTACTGCTTTATATATTACTTCCGTACCAATACCACCTTCAAATTTTATGGCCAGATCCTTATTATATAGGTCGTTGTTTCCATTATTATAGCTATAATCAATCTTACCATTATGATTTTTATCCTGAAAAGTATATTGTCCGGTTTGTGGATTGACACCTGTGTAATGTAATAACCGCACGATACTTAGGGATTGACCGATCGTTAGAGATGAGGCATAAGGGCTTGGGGCCAGACCCGGAAAGCTAATCAGCTTGTTGCGATTAAGGCCGATATTAAAGTTCGCTGACCAGCTAAAGTTTTTCTTCTCTATGATCTTCCCCCGAAGGATCATTTCCCATCCGGAATTCTGTAAAGTCGCATTGAGGTTGGTCATAACTGTACTAAATCCTGTTAAAATGGGTAATGGCTCCGATACTAATTGATTGCCACAACGGTTTCGATACCAAGATAGCTCCATTGTCAGACGGTCCTTAAAGAAGCCTAAATCTCCCGCGATTTCCAATTTCTTATTGGTTTCCCATTGCAGGTTGGGGTTAGCATGAATTAAAGGGACATAGGATGTTGCAGCTTGATAGGGAACGAGACCGCTTGCAGACCATTGTGTAAGGTATCCGTAATCGCTGATTTGATCATTGCCGGTAATGCCATAGCTACCTCGGATCTTACCGAAGCTTAATATAGATAGTTGATCTTTAAACCAGCTTTCCTCAGTAAAGATCCAGCCAAGACCGATTGCGCCAAAATTACCATATTGTTTACCCGGACCAAAACGGCTTGACCCGTCCCGCCGGGCAGATAAATTTAATAGGTACTTATTATCCCAGTTATAATTAATACGTCCGAACAGGGCGGCATACCGGTATGTTCCATACCCATCGGTGGCTGACTTAACAGGCGCATTGGAAACAGATTTCAATAAATTATCATTGATATACCCCGTTCCTATTGTTTCGATAACATCATTGGAAACCCCCTGATTGGTGCCCCCTACAAGGACATTTAATTTACCCCTGCCGATCATTTTAAGGTACTCTAATTGTGGTTCCACAATGGTGTTCATACCATTTGTATTGCCGAAGAAAGCTCTGCCTTTTGGGTTGGTATAAGGATTTTGAGAGACGATGGGGATGAGGTACATCTGTGAATTATGCATCGTGGAATAGCCTACCTGTGCAGAAAAGGATAAACCCTTCGCTAATTCATATTGTAGTTTTAACTGGCTATTTAAAAAACTGGTATTACTGGAATAATTTTGTAACAATGTACCACCAATTAAATTCCCAGGTACGGGTTGCCATCCGGCCCAGTTTAAGGCCCCGCTGGGGGTGTATATTGAAGGCGCATCCGGGGCTTGCAGTCCCGATCCTGCTACATAAATCAGATCGGATTGCGTGTAGGAATATACACTGGTCATAGATAAAGTAAAACGTTGATCCAGGCTTTTATGGGTGTAATTGAATTGGACGGTCCCACGCTCATCGGCGCCACTATGGATCAATATACCTGTCTCGGTGTGATAGCTTCCACCGATACGAAAAGTATTCTGCCGCTCGCCACCGGAGAGACTTACCTCGGCATCCGTAGCATGACCAATCCCCCCCCAATAGATCTTTTGCCAATCGGTATAACGGGTAGTATCCCAGGTTAACAAATCATAGGCATTACCGGCATTCATAGCAATGCCATCATTATGAAAGGCCTCGCGCCGCATCATGAGGTATTGTTGGGTATTCAACAGCTTATATCGTCCCGTTACTTCGCTAATGCCCTGGTATACGTTGATATCCAGTTTGCTCTTACCCGCCTTTCCGCTCTTGGTATTAATGATAATAACTCCATTTGCTCCCCGGGATCCATAAATAGCAGTGGCATCGGCATCCTTTAGTACGGTGATATTCTCAATGTCCTGGGGATTGATGCTGAAAAAGGGGCTCTGTCCCCCCGCCGGACCAAGAAGACCGGTGTTTTGTACAAAGCCTGATGACCCGGATGCATAATTAGAACCGCTTAAATTGAGTACGGTCAAGGGCACCCCATCGATAATATAGAGGGGTTCGGAAGGTTGACTGCCGTCGATCACAGATCGGCCGCGGATCTCAACCTTAAAAGGTGAACTGGCATACCCATTATTTTGGGTGACAACTACGCCGGGCACCTGGCCTTCCAATGCCGCCAGAGGATTCATAACGGGCTGTCGTTCTATTTCCGCCGCCGTTACGGTGGCGATATTACCGGTCGTTAATCGCTGGGTAGTTGTCCCATAACCCTGGACCACCACCTTGTCGAGCTGATTGTTAGCAATTTTTAGATAGATGCTTATTTTATTCGTTTCCGAACTGATCTTTACTTGCTGAGAGGCATAGCCGATAAAGCTAATAACCAAAGTGCCATTAGCCGGGGCCGTAGGCAATTCAAACTCTCCCCTAGCATTGGTGATGGTACCCTTTCCTGTTTCCTTTATCGTCACATTGGCCCCGGATAAAGGCTGACCGGATTCATTATAGACAACGCCACGAACGGTAATGGATCTAGGAAGACTAGTATCTGTTCCAGACAGGTATTGATCATCCGTTCCGGGTGATCGAGGTTGCCGGTCAGAAGACGTGCCAACGGAAGGTCTGCGAGAAATGACTATAGCCTTATTGACCACAGAATAAGTCAGCGGTTGATCTTTAAGCAAGGCCGTAAGAAAGGTCTCCAACTCAACGCCTTCGGCTTTCACAGTCACAGGCTTTGCATCGGCCATCATTTCCACTTTGTAGAAAAATAAATAGCCAGTCTGTTGCTTCACCGCATCAAAGACCTTCTCCAGGGGAACATTTTTCCCTGAAAAAGTGACTGTCTGCGACAGTCCTTTGGCCGATAATTGCAAACAGGCAGCGAGAATTAAAAATGATGTCAGCTTCATAACCAACATAGTTTTGGTAGAAAACCAGCGGCCAGAAATATTCAAGTCTGCGACTTGAGGTTGCCGGCCGAAGTTGTTGGTCATAAGACGCAACCACGGCTTAACAACGGCTAAAGCACGCAGGCTCAAATACCTTTTAGACGTCAGGTAACAAAAAGCCTTAAATTCCATAACTTTGCGATGTTTGGGTTAAACAATTTTCCATATCCCGGAAACAGATCCGGGAAGCAGTATATCTAAATTGGGTAAACCTGAACGAGAACCGGGTGTAGGGGTCCAATCTTACTACCCGGTTTTTCACTTTAGGAAAACCACTATCTTAAATCAATATCACCTTATCAGCAACCTGAAGGTCTGTTAATGCCAGACCGCCGCGATGACAGTACGGCGGTTAAGGCATCACTATCAATGTTCTTCCTTCTATCCTAAACTTCACTTCCACCTGGCTAAGTATTGATGTTACCTGAGCCAATGTCAGGTTACGAGGCAACTCCCCTTTAAAATGACTCACAGGGACATTTCCTTCATACTTTATATTTATATCATACCATCTGCTTAACTGCTTTAATACAACAGCCAGGTCAGCCCCATCAAAATTAAACAGGCCATTTTTCCAGGCTAACGTCTGATCAATATCAGCA
>Ga0210400_10005357_pt1 | contig 10899 bp, 9 predicted proteins | sample IncBWH26MmetaG_FD_155456 | JGI IMG/M metagenome (GOLD analysis project Ga0210400, IMG submission 155456) | Forest soil microbial communities from Barre Woods Harvard Forest LTER site, Petersham, Massachusetts, United States - Inc-BW-H-26-M | ecosystem: Environmental > Terrestrial > Soil >...
CCTACGAAGGTTGGCAGTTCGGCACCTACAGCGCCGGCGAAGTCGTCGACCCGCAAAAAGCGTTCCCGCGCGCGTTTCTCCTCGGCTCGCTGACGCTCACCGGCCTGTACCTGATCGCCATCGTCGCTTATCTCAAGGCTCTCGGCCCCACCGCGGCGACGAACAGCGAAGCGATCGCCGCCACTGCGGCAACCGCTGTCCTCGGTCCCTGGGCTGGGCGCGCCATCGCCTTTACCATCCTCATCTCCACCTTCAGCGCCGCCAACAGCGTCGTGCTCACCGCCCCGCGCGTCTTCTACGCCATGGCCAACGACAATCTCTTCTTCAAGAAATTAGCCGAGGTCCATCCGCGCTTCCACACTCCGGCAAACGCAGTAATCGCTCTCGGCGTCTGGTCCGCCATCCTGGCCTGCGCCGGCAAATTCGCTGAACTCATCGGGGGCGTAATCTTCATCGGCTGGATTTTCTACGGACTCGGCGCCGCCGCCATCTTCCCTATCCGCCGCGCCTCGCAAGGCAAATCCATCCCCTACCGCGTCCCGGGCTATCCCTGGACCCCCGCAGTATTCGTTGCAGCGGCCGCAGCCATCGTAATCAACGCCATCTATCTCGCGTTCAAAGATCCCAGCCAATTCATCCACCTGGCCATCGCGATAATCCTCTTCGCCCTCGGCCTACCTGCGTATTTTTTCTGGCGCAAGCGCGAAGCCTAGCGATCCACCGCTTCACACACGATAAATATCCCTTGACAGCGAATGCCCGGCATTTGTATATTGCCGTTAGGTTATGGAACCTAAAGGTTATGGACGTATGGCCCTCGATCAACTGGACATGACCTTCGCCGCTCTCGCCGACCCCACGCGCCGCGCCATCCTCGCTCGCCTGGCCAACGGCGAAGCCTCCGTGCTGGAGCTTGCCGAGCCTTTCGCGATGAGTCAGCCCGCCATCTCCAAGCACCTTAAAGTTCTCGAACGCGCCGGCCTGATCTCCCAAGGCCGCGACGCGCAGCGGCGGCCCCGGCGCCTCGAAGCGAAGCCCCTCGCGGAAGCCACCGAGTGGCTGGAGCGCTACCGCCGGATTTGGGAGGAAAACTTTCAGCGGCTCGACGCTCTTCTTGAGCAGTTGCAAACCGCTCAGCCGAAGCCCTCTGAGAAAAACCGGAAACGCACCCAAAAAAAAGGAGATCACCGATGAAGAATCCCGGCAATTTGCAACTGACAACGCGCGGCGACCGCGAGATCGTGATGACCCGCGACTTCAACGCGCCTCGCACGCTCGTCTTCGACGCTTTCACGAAGCCTGAGCTGCTCAAGCAGTGGTTGCTCGGGCCGCCGGGATGGACGATGCCGGTCTGCGAGATCGATCTAAGGGTCGGCGGCGCTTATCGCTACGTCTGGCGCCAAAATTCCGACGGGCAAGAGATGGGAATGGGCGGCGTTTTCCGCGAGATCGCCGCGCCCGAGCGCGTGGTCACTACCGAGAAATTTGATGAGGCCTGGTATCCGGGCGAGGCAGTGGGCACCCTCGTCCTGGTCGAGCACAGCGGAATAACCACGATCACGCAGACGCTGCTCTACCAGTCGCGCGAAGCTCGCGATGCGGTCCTCAAGAGCGGCATGGAAAAGGGCGTGGCTGCAAGCTACGACCGTCTCGGCGACGTTCTGGCCTCGCAGCCTGAGACAAAGCAGAAAGGAGCGAGCCAGCCATGAGCGAAATACGCGCAAACGAGACGCATCCTCCACGCTGCTTTGGTCGAAGCATCGGCGCTGTGCTCGCCGGCATGTTCGTTGGCATCGTTCTCACTATCGCCGCCGACATGGTGCTGCACGCAATCGGCGTCTTCCCACCATGGGGACAATCGATGGTTGGCTTCGATGGCGCCCTCGTGCTTGCGACCGCCTATCGCACAGTCTTCGGCGTCGTCGGCTGCTACATCATTGCGCGGCTGGCGCCCAATCGGCCCATGCAGCACGCTCTCGTAGGCGGCGTTGTGGGATTTGTGGTGAGCATTGTCGGCGCCGCGGTTACGTGGAACAAGGGGCCCGCCTTCGGGCCCCACTGGTATCCCCTCGCGCTAATCGTGCTCGCGCTGCCCCAAGCCTGGCTCGGCGGCAAGCTCCGCCTCATGCAGTCGCACACGCCTCTGCAAGCTGGCAGGCAACCCGCGCGGTGACCATCTCTTCTAAAATCGGGTGTTCCCCGATAAGGACATATAACAGCAGGTCAGATCGGCATTCTGTTTCTATTTGCCCAGGGACGGTTTTTCCCTTAAAGTGGGGCCTATGAGTTACTCAGGCATTATTACAATGGAGCCTGGCAAACGAAATGGAAAGCCGTGCATCCGCGGGCTGCGCATCACGGTCTATGACGTGCTGGATTATCTCGCCAGCGGCATGACGCACGCCGACGTTTTGCTGGAATTCCCCTATTTGACGGAACAAGATATCCGTGCCTGTCTTGCGTTCGCGGCTGACCGCGAGCGCAAATCGGAAATGCTGAACGCTTGAAGCTTCTCCTCGACGAAAATCTTTCGCCTCGCCTGATCGACCAGCTGTTCGATCTTTATCCAGGCTCGGCCCATGTTCATCAATGTGGATTGGGCAGCGCAGACGATGCCGCGATATGGGAGTATGCCAAAAGCAATGGTTTCACCATCGTCTCGAAGGATTCTGATTTTGAGGAGCGCAGCATTCTCTCGGGCTCCCCGCCGAAAGTCATTTGGATTCGTGACAGAAATTGCACGAGCGCAGAAGTAGAGAGTCTTTTGCGATCTGCCTTTTCCGTGATGACGCGGTTCGTCCAGAAAGATGAAGAAACATGCCTGATTCTGGGGCACCGCCGGAGCAATAAGTAGGCGCCGCGATTCGATAGCGAGGATCCCTATCTTTGCGGGTTGTGCAAGGGTGAACCTTCTTCTTTTTGCTTTAGACATTTTCCCGTTCTGGAATTTTTCTTGTGCCACCTTCACGCGATTGCACAACTGCCTCCGGAGGCTTTTCGTTTAAGGAGAGTAAGTACAATCCCAGGAAACGGGCTGAAACGTTTCCGAGCGAAATTGCACTACTCCACGCCGGAAAAATCGGATACCTCTGTCGCCCACGCGAGGTTCTAGCGAGGGAATCCGTCCCTTCTTTTCTTTCGCCCTCGCTCCCGCGGGCGCTCTGGACCATCACGGAACACCGGCAGAAGGAGGGCCTATGCCAGGAACATGGACCTCATTAACGAACCAGCCCACATTTCCCGCCAGCACGATGTTGCTTCTCACCGACGGCACCGTACTCTCTCAGGAGTCCGGTGGCAAGCGATGGTGGCGTCTCTGGCCGGACCAGCACGGAAATTACATCAATGGTACGTGGTCTCCCCAGGCGGATATGGCCAACACCCGGCTCTATTACGCCTCGGCTGTTCTCAACGATGGCCGCGTGTTCGTGGCCGGAGGCGAGTATAGCGACGCTGGTGGAGACACCAACAAGGCCGAAGTCTTCAATCCGGTCATCGACGCGTGGTCGGCGCTTCCGGCGCCTCCCGGATGGAACAACATCGGCGACGCCCCCTGCGCAGTACTGCCCGACGGACGTCTGATGCTTGGCTCCATTTTCGACCAGCGCACCGCGATTTTCGACCCTGGCACCAATACCTGGACTGCCGGACCGAATAAAGACGACGCCAGCTCGGAGGAAACCTGGACGCTGCTTCCGGACGAAACCGTCCTCTGCGCTGAGTGCAGCCAACATCCCAAGACCGAGAAATACGTTGCCGCCGCCAATCAATGGGTGAGCGCAGGCTCCACTCCGGTTGATCTCGTTCAGGCCTCCTCGATCGAAATCGGCCCGGCGCTTCTGCTCCCCGACGGCCGCGTCTTCGCTCTCGGCGCCAGCGGTCACACAGCGGTCTACACTCCACCGAATATCGCCAACCAGCCGGGTACTTGGGCGGCGGGGCCGGACTTTCCGCCGGACAGCAACGGGAAGTTGATGGAGGCAAAGGACGCCCCTGGCTGCCTGATGCCGAACGGCAGCGTGCTGTGCGCAGCGGGCCCCGCTGGTGAAGGCGGCAGCTTCCCAGGGCCAACTCAGTTCTTCGAGTTCGATGGCACTTCGCTACAGGCAATTCCGAATCCGCCGAACAACGGTGGTCCACCGTTTGTGGGGCGGATGCTGCTGATTCCCAGCGGACAAGTGCTGTTCGCCTCGGGCGGCAACCAGATCTTCGCGTATACACCCGCTGGCGCGTACGATCCCGCGTGGGCCCCACACGTCACCTCGTGTCCGCACACCATCGAGGCTGGTCACAGCTACACGCTCTACGGCAGGCAGCTGAACGGCTTGTCGCAGGCGGTGAGCTATGGCGACGATGCCACAGCAGCTACCAACTATCCCGTCGTCCGGATTCATCATTTGGCTTCCGGCAAAGTCTATTTCTGCCGAACCTTCAACCACAGCACCATGGGTGTGGCCACGGGAACATCCATCCAGCACACCACGTTTAAGGTGCCCTTTGGCGCGCCTAAAGGAGCGTCTCAGCTCGTGGTGATCGCCAACGGCATTCCGTCGAATGCCTGGGCCATCAACGTCAAACCGTTCCACTTCTGGAACTTCCCCAACTTCGAGGCTTTCAACCAGCTTATTGGCAGCCTTGCGGATGGCCCACTGTGGGTTCTCGGTCCGAACGGCCCCGTGCCGGTCGATCCTTGGGGACCAAAAGTAGCGAAGCGAGCCGAAAAGGCGTACGCGGAAATCCGTTCGGCTGTCGCTACCCTCTATGAACTGGGGAACGAGGTCATCGCTCTCCGGGAAAACGAAGGCGCGAGCAAACGTCTCGCCGAAGTCAAATCAGCGGGAGGCCTTCGCAAGAAAGCTGCCGCGACGTAGCCGCGGTGCCAGCACGTTTCCAACCGTAACAGTGGAGCCTCCGGAGCCAGTTCCTTGGCTCCGGAGGTCACTATGCTTCACATCAGGCTAAGCGGGTCCATATCGACCAAGACGGCGGTCTCCGGGATCTCCTTCAGCTCGAGGTAGGTCATCGCGCCGCTGAGCACCCTAGCCAGGAGGGAGCGCTTCGGCGACTTCAGCAGGAACTGGAAACGGTGCTCGCGCTTCAATCGCGCCAGCGGCGCCGCGGCCGGGCCGAGGATGCGCAGTCCCTTGCCATCGTGCGGAGAAAAATATTCGGAGAGTTGCCGCGACCAGCGGATGGCCTTCTCCAAGTCCGTGTCGCGCACGATGACATTCGCCAGCGACGTGAACGGAGGGTACGCCATCACGCGGCGGAATTGCGTTTCGCGCTCGTAGAACGCCGCGTAGTCCTGTTTCACCGCATCCTGTATCGCGTAATGCTCCGGATAAAATGTCTGAATCAGCACGCGCCCCGGCAATTCGCCGCGACCCGCGCGGCCGGCTACCTGCGTCAGCAACTGAAAGGTGCGCTCGGCGGCGCGGAAGTCCGGCAGGCTCAGCGAGGAATCCGCGCTGACCACGCCTACCAGCGTCACGCGCTGAAAATCGTGGCCTTTCGCGAGCATTTGCGTGCCGACAAGAATATCCAGCGCGCCGCCCGCAAAGGCGCCGAGCGTTTCCTGATATTGGCGCTTGGTGCGCGCCGTATCGCGATCCAGCCGCGCAATCCGCGCACCGGGAAATTCCTTGCGAAGCCGCTCCTCGAGATGCTCCGAGCCTTCGCCGAAAAAATAAACGTATTTGGACTGACACTTTGGGCACAGCTTTGGAATCGCTTGGATCGAGCCGCAGTAATGGCATTCCAGCCGGTTGCGCTGCTTGTGATGCGTCATGGAGATGCTGCAGTTTTCGCATTGCACCGACGCGCCGCAGCTCCGGCACAGCACCGACCACGAATAGCCGCGACGATTGATTAGCACGAGCGCCTGCGTCTTTTGCGCGAGGCATTCCGAAATGCCGGTGTGAAGCGCCGCGCTGATGGGGCTGGTCTGATGCGTTTTCGCAAAGTCCTCGCGCAGATCGACAATTTCGACGCTGGCCATGGCGCGCTTCTCCACACGCGAAGCCAGCGTCAGCAATTCATATTTTCCGTTGAGCGCATGATGGTATGTCTCGAGCGAAGGCGTCGCCGAGCCCAGCAGCGCCGCGGCGTTTTCCAATTTTGCACGCACGATGGCGACGTCGCGCCCGTGGTAGCGCGGCGTCTCTTCCTGCTTGTAGCTGCTCTCTTGCTCTTCATCGACGATGATAAGCCCGAGATTTTCAAGCGGCGCGAATATCGCCGAGCGCGTGCCGACGACTACGCGCGCCTCGCCGTTGCGCACGCGCCACCATTCTCGTGCGCGCTCCACGTCGCTGAGCGCGGAATGCAGCACCGCCACTCCCTCGAATCGCGCGCCGAACCAGGCGCGGCATTGCCGTCCGATCCACAGCGTCAGCGCAATCTCGGGCACCAGAACGATCGCGGTTTTTCCGCGCGCCAGCGTATCCTGCACGGCGCGCATGTACACTTCGGTTTTGCCGCTGCCGGTCACGCCGTGCAGCAGCAGGACGCCGAATTCGCCGAGTTCGAATCGCGCGCGCACTGATTTCAACGCGCCCTCCTGCTCCGCATTCAATTCGTGCGCCGGCGGCACGTATCCCACATCGAAGGGATCTTCCGCCGGATCAATGCGCTCTTCCCAACTCTCCAGCAATCCGTCGCGCAGGATTCGCTCAATCACACTGCGGGAAACCTGGGCGACGCGGAGCAGTTGCGCCAACGGCAACGCTCCGCGCGCTTCCAGCGCCGCTCTGACGCGCTCGGTCTTTGCGTCGAGCACAGTGGGCTGGGCAACTGCGACTCCCGCAGCACCTTTCCAGGCAATAACGCGTTGGGTCTTCGCCTTTCGCCCGAGCAGCGATTCGCGAATTTCGATGAGTCCAATGCGCCGCAGCCGCTGCAGCGCGTCGGCATCGACACCAAACTTGGCGGCCGACGCTAGCGGCATCACGACGCCCTTGTCGCGCAATTGCAGAAAGAAAGCGTGCAGTTGTGGATTGAGTGAACGCGTTGCCGCAGGCTCCTTTCCGGCTGCTTCGCGGCCAGACTCCGCCAACACGATCTGACGCTCGGTGCGCAGCTCGGTCACCGGCGGAAGCATGGCGCGAAACACTTCGCCAATCGGTGCGAGGTAGTAGCCGGCGATCCAGTGGGCCAACTCAATCAATTTCGGAGTGAGCGCCGGCAAACAATCCATGACCTTCGTAATTTCGCGAATCCTTGTGCCTTCCGGCGCGTGTTGGATGCATTCCACTACCACGCCGACCATCGACTTGTTTCGAAAGGGCACCAGCACGCGGCTGCCCGGCTGCACGGAATCGCGCAGGATCTCTGGAATTGCGTACGTGAATGTTGTGCGCAGCGGCGCCGGCAAGGCTACATTGCAAAACGGAAGGTTCATCTCGGCGTGTAGTGTATCAGGAGCGTTAAACGACGCTGAAAGCGGCAGCGGAAAATAGGTTACGCTTTGAGTAGGACCAAACGTTGAGGTCCTTCAGCGAACCTCATCGGTTCGCTTCAGGATGACACCGTGCTCTGGGCAACTGGAGGTGAAGCCTTCATCGGCTCATTAAGTAGATGCCGGAGAAGATGGAGGCAATGCCCGCCCATTGCCAGCGCGAGACGTGTTCGCGCAAAACGATCGCGGCGAGCGCTACGGTAACAGCGCCATAGAGCGAGCTGAGCACGGTGATCACAGCAACCTGCTCGATTTGCATCGCGCGATTGCTCAGCACGAACGCGCTGGTATCTCCGACACCCATGCCCAGCGAAATCCATCGAGCTTTGCGCGGCAGCCCAATCGGTTGCCTGGCGAGAAGAATCACGGCGGCAGTGATGGCGGTGCAGGTCATTCGAATCATCCAAACGGTTTGCAGCGCGCCCACGCGAGGAATAACGCGAATGCCGAGCAGCCAGAAAAGCACTCCGAACCCGACCGCGGAAGCCAGCGCCCAGCCGATTCCCTTTCCGCTGCGCCGCACGGCTTCGGCGTCGTTGGCGTCGGGCGGCTTCTCGAAGGCAGCGACGAGCAGCACGCCGATCATGGCGCAAGCAATTCCCGCGGCGCGCGCGGCGCTGAGGCGTTCGCCGGATAGCAGCGATAGCGAGACGCTCAACACCGGATAACTTGCGGAGAGCGGCGCGACCACGGCCATTTTGCCGATTTCAAACGAGCGGTACAGACTCAGCGTGGAGACTGCATTGACGCTGCCGGCGAGAATGCCCCACGCCCACGGCTGCCAGCCCGAGCCGTCAGCGAGATGGCCCCAGCCGCCGAGCCACGGCAGCGCCATCGTGAGCAGGATGAATCCGAAAAGCTGCATGTACAGCATGGTGCGCAGCGTGCCCATGCGATGCGTGCCAAAGCGCGCGAGGAAATCCGAACTGCCCCAGGTCAGCGCCGTCAGGACGCCCAGCAAAATTCCCATGATGGATTAGGAGGACTTTCCCGAATCAGCGGCCTTGCCCTCACCAGCGGACGGGCCTTTCTTACCTTGCAAGCCGAGGACGGCCATCACTTTTTGCAGATCTTTCCAGACTTCGCCCTTTGCGCTCGGATTTCGCAGCAAGTATGCAGGATGGTAGGTGGCCATCAGTTTTCTTCCGCGAAAGTCGAGCCATTGCCCGCGAAAATGCGAGATGCCGCGATTGGTTTCGAGGAGCGTCTGCGCGGCAACGCTTCCGAGGCATACGATCACTTTTGGAGAAATAGCGTCGAGCTGGCGCAGCAGAAATGGCGAACAGGTTTCGACTTCGTCTTTTTCCGGCGTGCGATTTTCCGGCGGGCGGCACTTCACAACGTTACAAATGTAGACGTCCTGGCGCTGCAGTCCCATGGCTTCGATCATTTGGGTCAATAATTTGCCGGCGCGCCCGACGAAGGGCAATCCTTGCGCGTCTTCATCACGGCCGGGACCTTCGCCCACGAAAACGAGATCGGCTTTGGGATTTCCATCGCCGAAGACCAGCTTGGTTCGCCCGCGATGCAATTTGCAACGCGTGCATTCGCCAATGTCGCCGAGAATCCTGGGCAATGAATCACCAGCGATTCTGTTCATGGAATCAAACAGCGAAACGCCTAGGGCGGCAGGAGGTAGATCGTTTTTCGTCGCGGGCAGTGGGGTCGCGCGCGTTAATTTCACTGGCTCAGTTTTTTTGACGCTCTTCGGCAAAGTGATTTCCTCGGTGATGCTCGCGTTTTGCCGCGGAATTCGGTCGCGGTAGAACAACTCGATTCCGATGTCCTGGTAAAACGCCAAACGCTTTCGGACTTTTTCTTCAAGGGCTGCAGGCATGCGCTCGGCCATAGGTCAGACAGAGGAGCGCTGCGCGGTGCGCAATTTGGAGCGCAGCCGTACGACTTCGTCGAGAATGCGTTGCGCAACTTCGCTTTTGCTCATGCGCGGCAGCGCGAGGTCGCGGCCATCGCGCGCGAACAGGGTAACGATGTTGGTATCGTGGTCGAAGCCGGCGCCCTCCGCGGTGACGTCGTTGGCGACAATCAGGTCTGCATTCTTGGCAGCAAGTTTTTTGCGCGCGTTTTCCGCGACGTGCTCGGTTTCCGCGGCGAAGCCGACGATGAATCGCTCGCCTTTGTTTTGCGTTACCGAGGCGAGAATATCGGGTGTGGCCTCGAGCGCGATCGTCATCGACTCTTTGTTGCGCTTGATCTTTTCTCCGGCAGGTTCGGACGGGCGATAGTCCGCGACGGCGGCGGCAAAAATCGCGATGGAGCAGTCCACCACTCGCTCCAGAACGGCCCGCTGCATTTCCGCGGCGCTTTGCACGTCGATACGCTCGACGCCCGCGGGCGCTTCCAGCGAGGTAGGCCCGCTCACCAAAATCACGTGCGCGCCGCGCTTCGCCGCAGCTTCGGCAACGGCGTAGCCCATTTTTCCGGAGGAGCGATTCGAGAAGTAGCGCACGGGATCCACATTTTCGCGCGTCGGGCCCGCGGTGACGAGCGCCTTCTCTCCGGCGAGGTCGCGCGTCGCGTGCAGCGTTTCATGTACTGCAGCCAGGATCGCCGCTTGCCCTGCGAGCCGCCCCGCGCCGGTCATGCCGCAGGCGAGATAGCCTTCGTCGGGGTCGACAATCTTGACGCCGCGCGCGCGCAGCATCTCGACATTTTCCTGTGTGGCTGCGTGATTCCACATGTTCACGTTCATCGCCGGCGCTACGACCACGGGCGCTGTGCTCGCGAGATATAGCGTGGTAAGAAAATCGTCGGCAATGCCGCGCGCAAACTTTGCGAGGATATCCGCCGTAGCAGGCGCGACCAGGAGCAAGTCGGTGCGCTGAGCGACGGCGATGTGCTCGATAGCGCTTTCCAGGTTGGCTTCGCCGCCGGATTCCGCGAAAAGATCGGTGATTACTCTTTGCCCGCTGAGCGCGGCGAACGTCAGGGGCGTGACAAACTCGCGGGCGCCGCGAGTCATCACGACTTGCACACTAAAGCCATCTTGTTGCAGGCGGCGTACTAGCTCGGCGGCTTTGTAAGCCGCGACTCCGCCGGTTACGCCTAGGGTGATTCGCATTTGCAGTCTCTACTTCGGATCTTGTGTGGGAGCTAAGGCTCCGACGTCCTAAGAAAACAACCTCGCCGGAAAGACTTGGCTCGGCCTGGGACGCGCTAAAGCTCGCCCCCTGACAACGGCGCGCGTTACTTGCGGCGCTTGTTGCCGTCTTTGTCTTCGTCGATCGAGTCGGGTTCGGTGAAGTCGTATTCCACCAGGCCGTGCTCGAGCTCTTCACACGCTATGCGCGTAGCCTTCAGCGTTCTCGGATTCTCGAGCAACGGCGGCGCCCCCGCCATGATCTGACGCGCGCGGCGCGCCGCAAGCACCACATAAGCAAACTGGCTCTCCGGAGCTTTTGTAAGCACAGTCATCTCAGTCTTTC
>Ga0210400_10005358_pt1 | contig 10899 bp, 10 predicted proteins | sample IncBWH26MmetaG_FD_155456 | JGI IMG/M metagenome (GOLD analysis project Ga0210400, IMG submission 155456) | Forest soil microbial communities from Barre Woods Harvard Forest LTER site, Petersham, Massachusetts, United States - Inc-BW-H-26-M | ecosystem: Environmental > Terrestrial > Soil >...
AGCTACAAGGACAGCGTAAGCGCCGCTTTGTCGCGAATTGCAGCAACGTCTTTGAGCTTCATTCTTTGCCTGGGTTACCTACTGCTTTTCCCGTTCAGTTCCTGGGGTATGACCATTCTGGTCGCGATCGGTGCCGTAGTGCTGATCATGATCGACCGGGCGGGGGAAGTCATTACCACCTCAATCACAACAACTGTCGTCATGGTTGTGGCTGGAATTAGTCCACAGCACGCGTGGAGGCAACCCATCCTGCGGCTATTTGACACTCTGATTGGTATAGGCGTCGGCATCACAGCTGCGTGGATTGCCAAGAGTCTTCCCAAACTGAGCCATTTCGGTAAAAACACACTTCGCGAGGACAAATCTCAATGGAAAATCACGAAGGAGACTCTGCAATGACGCGCTCTAGCAACAGTGCAACACCCAACCCATCTAACCCAGATGTCGTTCTCATCGGTGCAGGCATCATGAGCGCTACACTCGCGGTAATACTCAAAGAGCTTGATCCGAAGCTGAAAATAGAAATTCATGAAGTCTTGGGGAGTGAGGCGCAGGAAAGCTCAAATGCATGGAACAACGCCGGCACCGGCCACGCTGCGCTTTGTGAACTGAATTACACTCCGCAGAGAGCCGACGGCAGCATCGACATTTCCAAGGCTCTGCAGGTCAATACCGAGTTTGACCTCTCCCGTCAGCTGTGGGCATACCTGGTAACGACGGGAGCGATAAAGGACCCTCAGTCCTTCATTCATCCCGTACCTCACCTGAGTTTCGTGCGCGGGGTCGATAACCGGAATTATCTGAGGAAACGCTTTGAAGCGCTGTCGAGCCACCCTCTTTATTACGGGATGCAGTATTCGGAGGACAAAAAGCATATCAAAGAATGGATTCCGCTGGTTATGGAAGGGCGTGACCCAAATGACGTGGTCGCAGCCACACGGATGGTGACTGGTACGGATGTGGACTACGGCGCACTCACAAAGGATCTGCTTGATTCACTGTGGGCGAGGGATGGAGTTTCCATTCATTTCTTCAGCCGGGTGCAAGATCTGCAGCGCGATGGGAATGCGTGGAGTGTGAAGATCAGGGACGAAAAGACCGGCGAGCACCGATACGTGCAGGCCAAGTTTGTTTTGATCGGCGCCGGCGGTGGGTCCCTGCCTCTCTTGCAAAAATCGGGGATCCCGGAAGGGCGGGGCTATGGCGGATTTCCAGTAAGCGGAATTTGGCTGCGCTGCGATAACCCGGAAGTCTCTTCTCGTCACAATGCGAAGGTCTACGGCAAAGCTTCGGTGGGATCACCGCCGATGTCCGTGCCGCACCTCGACACACGGCACATCGAAGGAAAAGTTTCTGTGCTTTTCGGGCCCTATGCAGGCTTCTCGACGAAGTTTCTGAAACACGGCTCCTATCTGGATCTGTTCAGCTCTATCGATCCTGAAAACATCCTCCCTTTACTGGCAGTCGGGAAGAACAATCTGGCACTTGAAGAGTATCTAGTCGGCCAGGTTCTGGAGTTCTCTGAGCAACGCTTCGCCGCGCTCCGCGAGTTCTACCCGAATGCCAACGAGCAGGATTGGACGGTGGAGGTGGCCGGACAGCGCGTGCAGATCATCAAGAAGGACCCAGTCCACGGTGGAATCCTGGAATTCGGCACCGAGCTCATTACCGCGTCGGATGGTTCCATTGTTGCGATGCTAGGCGCCTCGCCGGGTGCCTCAACAGCAGTCTGGATCATGCTTCAGGTGATCGAGCGCTGCTTCCGGGACAAACTGACGAATGCAGGATGGTCGAACAAGTTGAAGGAGATGATTCCTTCCTACGGGCAATCTCTGATCGACAAGCCGGATTTGTGCCAGCGCGTGCGCGCAGAAACCGCGGCTGTATTGAACATCAACAACATCACAATCAAGGAGACCGACAATGATTCGCGCTTATCGGTTGTACACGGGGCCTGATGGGAGCTCACACGTAATTCCCGGCAGTGTCAATGGAGGCAAATTGGTGGATGCGCAATCGATTCACTTCAAGGAAACGCCGCCACATTCCACTTTTGACTGGCACAATGACCCAATTCCTCAGTACGTCATTACGCTGTCAGGCGTGCTCGAATTTACGACGGTGGGCGGCGAGGCGTTTACCCTGCATCCGGGTGACGTGCTCTTGGCAGAGGACCACACCGGTTCAGGCCACAAATGGCGCTTGATCAATGACGAACCATGGAAACGCGCTTACGTCATCTTCAAAGAAGGCGCGAATACCCAGTTCGTGCCAGACGCAGCGTGAAACTCGTCGATGACGCCTGCTTGATGGCAGGCATAAGGTTGGCCGGAACAAATTCGAGAAGGAGTAAAAGCAATGGCTGCAATCAGCGACGTAATGGTTATGGGTGCTCGCAAAGAAACAGATAGCCTTGGCGAAGTCGATGTACCAAGCAACAAGCTATGGGGTGCGCAAACCCAGCGCTCGCTCGAACACTTCAGTATCGGTCATGATCTGATCCCGCGGGAGATGATCGCCGCCTATGCCACTTTGAAGAAAGGCGCCGCACGTGCGAACCACGCAGGTGGAAGACTGGACGAGAAACGATTCGGGCTCATTGTTCAGGCGTGCAACGAAATCCTCGCCGGCCAGCACCAAGACATGTTTCCCTTGCACGTGTGGATGACCGGCAGCGGTACGCAATTCAATATGAACGTGAATGAAGTGATTTCGAACCGCTGCTGTCAGCTCGCGGGCACACCGCTGGGCAGCAAGACGCCTGTTCATCCTAACGATCACGTCAACATGTCGCAATCGTCCAACGATTCGTTTCCTACTGCGATGAACATAGCGGCGGCCGTGAGCGTCAAGGAAAGACTTCTGCCTGCCGTTGAAGCACTGCGGGATGCAGTTGCAGCAAAGTCGAAAGAATGGCAGGACGTCGTCAAGATAGGCCGCACCCACATGCAGGACGCGACTCCCATCACCCTTGGTCAAGAATGGTCAGGTTACGTCGGCATGCTGAGCGACAATCTCGACCGCATCGAGGATGCCCTGAAGGGTGTCTACCAACTCGCTCTCGGTGGTACTGCCGTAGGGACTGGGATCAACGCTGCCCCTGGGTTCGGCGAAGCTGCCGCGGCTGAAATCGCGAAGCTAGCCAATCTTCCTTTCCTCAGCGCGCCAAATAAATTCGCGGTACAAGGCGCACACGACGCATTGGTTCAGCTGTCCGCTTCACTGCGCACCTTATCAGTCTCCCTTTATAAGATCGCGAACGACATCCGTTTGATGTCATGCGGTCCGCGCGCCGGTTTCGCCGAATTGATCATTCCGGAAAACGAACCGGGTTCTTCCATCATGCCGGGCAAAGTGAACCCGACACAGGCCGAGGCGTTGACCATGATCGCTGTGCAGGTCATGGCGAACGATGTAGCCGTCGGATTCGGTGGCGCCGGAGGGTACCTGGAAATGAATGTCTACAAACCTCTCATCATCTTCAACATCGCCCACTCCGTGACCATCATCACTGACGGCTGCACGAACTTTCGCAAATTCCTGGTCGAAGGCACGAAACCGAATCTGAAAAAGATCAAGGAATATGTGGACCGTTCCCTAATGCTGGTTACCGCACTTTCGCCAGTGATCGGATATGACAAGGCTTCCAAAATTGCGCACTACGCGCTGGATAACGACCTCACCCTAAAGCAGGCCGCACTAAAGCTGGGATTTGTAACTGAAGACGAATTCGACCGGGTGGTCGATCCGGCGAAGATGGTGCACCCATATGTGGCAAACGCCAGCTGAACAATATGACACAGTTGCTTCGACTCACCCGAGCACGGGTTTAGCAAGATGAAGGAGAAACAGCCCTCGCGTAGGCCATAAAGAAGTTTAGGCAAATGCCAAAAAAAGGTGCCGTATGAACATCAGTAACGTCGTGGGAGCGCTATTCCCAATATTTTTCGTGCTTGCACTGGGCTATCTGGCCGGCAAGCGCCAATGAAACAAATTGTTTTTTATTCCTGGCAATCCGATCTGCCGAATACTTGCAATAGGGGGTTCATTCAAAGTGCTTTGGAGAACGCCGCTGCGGCGATCAAAGCCGACGACGCCGTGGAGGTCGAACCGGTCATTGATCGGGACACCCAAGGCGTGCCCGGAGCACCGGACATCGCGTCCACGATCTTCGCGAAAATCACCGCCGCAGACGTTTTCGTTGCGGACGTCTCAATTGTTGGGAGGGGGGATAAAAGGGCCACGCCGAACCCCAATGTACTGATCGAGCTTGGGTATGCTTTTAAGGCCCTCGGTCATGAAAGAGTCATTCTGGTATTCAATCGAGCGTTCGGAAAAATAGAAGAGTTGCCTTTTGATTTGCGAATGAGGCGGGTTCTTGCCTACGAAATGCCCGCAGAGGGGAAAGAGAAAGCGCCGGAGAAGAAGCTGCTAGAGCGGCAACTGGACAACGCCATCCGAGCCGCGCTCGAAGCCGTTCCCGAGATCGCCGCTCCGTCAATTCCGGCAGTATCCGCGATAGAAGGTCAGCAACCAAATCGAAGCATCATTCTTCGACGAAATCTCGATGAGATTTTCAAGCGACTCGACCATCTCCAACCGAAGAAGCACAGCGAAGGAGGTACCGCCGACGAACTGATTGGAGCATTGAAGCTGACGCAAGAAGTTGTCGCTGAGTTCTCGAAAATCGCTGAAGCTGCTTCACTCATGAACGACAAAGACGCGGCGTTGGAGATCCATCGCTGGTTTGGTCGCCTGTTTGAACGGTATAACCTACCCGAGAATTTTTCAGGCACATACAGTGACGATGATCATGACTATTTTAAGTTTCTTGGCCACGAACTCTTTGTTACGTTCATTAGCTTTCTGCTTCGTGAGCAGAAGTGGGAGATATTGGAAAGTGTTCTCACAGAACTGATACCGGTTCGGTATTTGCGTCGTGAACATGGGCCAGGGAACGTGGACTGGACGTTCGCTTCTGAACATCTGCTGTTGCTGATGGATGAAGGCGCGAAGAAACGTCGCATGTCTCTCCACGCTGACATACTGAGAGACAGGCACACAACCGGAGGCCTTGCTGCAGTCGTGCCCATGGAGGATTTCATGGCTGCGGATTATTTCTTATTCCTGCTAGCGGAGCTTCCACCCGCAACGGAAATCTATGTATTTGAGTGGCGACCATGGAGTGCTCTCTATCTGAAGCGGCCGCCGATGTTCCTCCGTAACGCCGAGCACATCCGAACTGCCAATCAGTTGATGAAACTGTTCCGCATAACAAGCATTGAAGAATTCAGGAAGCGTCTCGCAGAACGTACGCCACGTTTGCACAAGTTATTCCAGAATGGTTTTTGGGACAGTCCGCTCGTGGCCGAGGATATCAAACGACTGGGAACTCGCTGAGGTTCGTGCTCCTATTGGGTAAGTTCGTCTACGTGGAATACACCGGTGTGTTTTGCGAATAGCGGAGTTCCGAGCGGTGCCATCGTTGTTGATGTGAACGGCGACGGTCTCCCCGACATCATTCAAGGATCCACGAATGCGAGCGGTACGAATACCTATGCGTCATGGATCAATACCGGAAGCGGATGGGCGACGGGTACCGTATGGACTCCTCCCGTTCCCTTCGTTGCGAGCGGTGGATTGGATAATGGCACGAGAATCGCCGACGTGAACGGCGACGGCCTTCCTGACATTCTGCAGGGGTACACCGACGCGACGGGGACTACCCACTACGGCGCATGGGTCAATACCGGAAATGGTTGGGCGACGAGCACCGTGTGGAATTCGCCCCTTCCTTTTATGTCAAACGGCGGCTGGGACAATGGAGTACGATTTGCGAGTCTCGACGGCAATGGGCTTCCCGATATTATTTCCAGTTATACGAATATCAGCGGCAATCCATTTTATGCGTCATACGTAAATACCGGAAGCGGATGGGCGACGAGTACGGTCTGGACTCCTCCCGCGCTTTTTGATACGGACGGTGGCTATGACGCTGGCACGCGCATTGTCGACGTCAGGAGAGACGTATATGCGCAGAAGGGCGGGAGTTATGACTTTCCGGTATACACAAAAGCCGGAGAACTTGATTCATCGCTTGCGCTTTCGCGTACATTGTCACAGGTCCCTACATTTTCTGTGGATCGAGTTTATGTGAGCACGAGTATCCGCAAACAGGCCGAAAGCTGGATCATAAAGAACAGAGACAAAATTATCACGGTTCCAACCGGGGAGAAGCATTCAAATGGAACGCCTTCAAAGAGCTAGCATACTGCTTACGCTGAATGAGGAGTTACGGAGAGCTGGAAGTTGGGCAGGGGAAACACACATGCAGAAGGCAACGTACTTTCTGCAGGAACTAACGAGGATACCGTTGGAGTTCGATTTCGTCTTGTACAAGCATGGCCCGTTCTCCTTTGACTTGCGCGACGAGGGACTTGAGAGAACGGCCACTGCTCTATATATAATGTTGCGAGATCCTAATGACAGCGATCGAGTGCGGAGATTGACGGACCTTAAGCCGCATATCGCGTTTCCGGAGGCACAAGCTGCTATATCCGAAGTTGAGCAGATTATTCACGAAATTCGCCAGCACAGATCCGTTTCGCATCTGAGCACTCCGAGGACGGCATAGAGAGTCGCCGTGATCTGGCGAAACATAATCGAACAGATCTACCTACCCAGTGTGGCGACCCGACAAAAAGGCCTCAACATGTAGGATGTGTCCTACATGCAGCAAAAGGCGCCTGACCCGCCGTGCGACCTGTCAGGCAACTTTCTGCATCTTTCAAAAATGGGATGCATTCAATATCGCGAGGAAAACGATGATTCAAAGACCAAAGCGAAGCATCGTTCTAAGGGTTACGCGGAAGTACGGAGTGTTCCATGTGACTCTCCACGATGGATCACCCGTGAACGAAACTACGGTTTTCCTGCTGTGCATGATGCTTCAACGAGAGGCTCAATCGGGACAAGCGGAGCGTTGGGAGTTGTTGGCATCGCATAGGACGGTTTTCATTGACGTTAAGGATATGCAGTTCCGGGAATCGGCCTTGTCATGGGTGAATGTTCTCTTCCAGCAGTACCTAAACCGGGAGCTGAAGAATGAGGAACTGGTCCAATACTTCGATGACGTGATGGACTGGTCAACGAACGCGCTCCGGGACACGTTCGAGATGAAGCCGGGGCCTCTGACTCCTCGGCAAGCCGATGAGGTAGACGCGCATTTTCAAGAGGCCATGAATCAGACTTTTGCTGAAATGGTACAGAGCAAAGAGGGCTTCAACACCGCCTAAATCTCCGGCTGTAAACACTCCCTTAGATTCACAACATACACAATTGTTCAGGCAGCCTGCTGGGGTTTCATTACAGGCGGGACTGGGTATCGGCTATTTGTCCTTCTTGAAAGGAATGCCTTTCGAGTGCCAATTACCAATCCTCTGTGATTAGGGTACCTCTTTCTTCCGCCAGATCGACAATCCAGGTGCTCCTATTGCTAGTGCGCCGAGCGTAGCTGTCTTCGGTGTAGGTGACGTGAGAGACGCAGGAACTGGTTGTTCGGCATCGTCGGCATCGTGAGTCTTCCCTGCAATGATCGGCTTGTTTGGAATCGTCTCGTAGGCGTAACCAGTGAGGGTGGCGGTGATGTTCCTAACCTTCGCTGAGACATTGAGCCGTGCCCAGCCGTAGTGAATTTGGCCCTTAACGCTGATAAATTTCAGCCCCAAATAACGGTTTTGGACATTGGCCCATGGTCCGTTCACACCGCTATTGGTCGTATGGCTCGTGCCTTCGATAAACCAACTGACCATAAAACTGTGGTAAGACTTGAATTTCGCGTTGGTCCCGATCTTGACGCCGGCAGCGAGAGCGGACGCTCCCCGGGGATATCCCCATATTTGGTTGTTACCATTCAGTGGGGAGACGAACAGAACTTCATTCGTGACAAAGGGATGTCGCCCGCGCCTGTCCCCTCTGAAGTAAATTTCGAAGTCTTTCATTCCATCATGATTAATGTCGAGCTTGCAGGGACAAAGTCGGTTTGCAGGGGTGTAGATTATCTTCGCCTCGGCTTGAGCTAACGCAAGCAGGCTCACCCCAGCCGCGCTGGCTGCGAGCGCGTACATGTTGAGTTGGTGATGGAGAGGCTCGGCAAGTTGCGCGGGCATTCTGTCAGGCCCCTTCATAGTATTACTCGGCCCCTCTTGCGAGCGCACCCAGTGTGCCAATTTCCGGGGAAGCCTCATCTCCTCCCTTCGTCTGGCCAGCTTTGATTGACTTACCGGGAATGGTTTCGTAAGCGTAGCCCGTTAAGACAGCTTTAGTCCCGTATTTGTTCACGTTGAGACGTGCCCAGCCATAATGGATTTTTCCTTGGATAAGAAACCGCAGCCCGAGGTACCGATTTGTCTTCTTGTTCCACAGTCCTCGGGTGTCTAGTTCCCGGCAGGACGTACTACTAGCGCAATTCCAAGATGCCATCACGAGATGGGCTGGCCTAAACCGCTTATCTGATGAAATCTGCACGCCAGCACGTAAGGCTGAGGCGAATTCGCCTGTTCCCCGGACTTGGTTCGGACCTTTCTGGGAGCCGAGGCACGGATAGCTACCAAAACTCCCATTGCCACACACGTTGATTCCTCCACGGAAGAAAGTACTGTGCTGTGAAACCGCAAAATCCGGAGTGTTGTCATGGTTGAGGTCGATCACGATGGAATTACGTGAAAGAAGAACCTGGTGGGTGGGCGTATAAATAATCTTTGCATCGGCAGTCTGTGCCAGCGCGAGCACTCCCACTCCAGCGGCGCTCGCCCCAATCGCATACATGTTTAGTCGGTGATGAACTGACGCGGAAAGCTGGGAGGGAATCCGGGGACGCTGCATGAAGTCCTCCTTAAGGCGGGCGCTTTATTTTGGCCCTCTCCGAGCGGGGTGTCAATCAGGTTGAGTCTGCCCTCCGAAGTAGGCCGAAAGCCTCCATTGACATCTTGGGTCCGCTGCGTACGATGGTTGGCGTCCGAGTGGGAGGCGATTATGACGAACGAGGCAGGGCAGCATCGGGGCAGGATTTCGAAGACACTTCAGCGAGGGGCCAATGTCGCGCTTATATTCGCACTCGCGCTCGGGTTAGAGGTCACTGCGATACAGGCCGCGCAAGCGCAGACTTACAAGGTGCTCCACGCTTTCAAGGGCCAGACGCACGGCTTCGACGGATCCTTCCCTTATCTGGAGGGTCTGATCCTAGACACGGCAGGGAATCTCTATGGCACCACTCGAACTGGCGGACACTTCGGCAATGGGACCGTGTTCAAGCTAAACATCAAAAAAGGCAAGGAGACGGTGCTCTACAGCTTTTGTGGTCGGGCGGGTTGCCCGGACGGGGCCGAACCTTATGCTGGTGTGGTCCTCGACGGAGCAGGAAATCTTTATGGCACCGCATTGCTGGGCGGTGACAATGCCTGCGGGTGCCCCGTTGGCTCCAGCGGCTGCGGAACGGTGTTCAAGCTGACTGCGCGAGGCAGGTTCTCTGTACTGCACACCTTCAGCGGTACTCCGGACGCGGCATGTTCAATTGCGGGCTTGACTCTGGACAGGCGCGGCGACCTGTATGGCACTAGCACCAAGGGTGGCACTGGAGACGTGGGCACAGTCTTCAAGATAAGTGAAAGTGGACAAGAGTCCATCCTACATAGTTTCACGGGGACGCCGTCCGATGGGGGATTTCCCTACGCTGCTTTGATATCGAACCCGACTGGTACTCTCTTCGGAACCACTGAGGGAGGTGGTGTTAAGGGCGCTGGTTCCGTGTTCGAAATGGACAGGAGCGGTAAGGAAAGCGTGCTACATAGCTTTAGCGGACCGGACGGAAGTGATGTCTGGTCAGGCTTAGTCAGGGACAGCAGCGGTAACCTCTACGGCACCACACAACAAGGAGGCTCCTTCTCGGCTGGAACGGTTTTTAAGTTGGACACAACCGGCACCGAAACCGTGCTGTACAGCTTCAGCGGAGGATCAGACGGAGGATACCCCGATGACCAAGTGGTCTTCGATACGTCTGGTAACCTCTACGGCACCACATTGTACGGTGGAACAGGACAATGCTCCAACAATGGCTTTAAGGGTTGCGGCACTGTATTCAAGTTGACGCCCGGTTCCGGCGCCTGGACAGAGACCGTATTGCACAGCTTTAAGGGAGGAACCGACGGACAGTGGCCGTACGCAGGGTTGGTTCGGGATGCGGCTGGCGGTCTATATGGCACCACGAGCGAAGGCGGTTTTGTGAGCGGAGAATGCTCAGGCGGCTGCGGGACTGTATTCAAGGCTACGCCTTAGCGAAAAGGTGTTTCAGCCAGCCCTGATGGCACAACCTGAATTGGAGGAAGGGGTGAACTTCAACGGTCACTCCTCGACGATGGCAAAAGCGCACTGGAGCGTGGACAGGATCGAATCGGAGGCTAGCTCTATGTATCGCAAACAATTCTCGCTCGGCTGGAGCGTGGTTCTAGCAATAGCAGTGGTTCTGATGTTGGCGAGCGGAGCCTGGGCAGCGAGCAAATACAAGGTCGTATACGATTTCGGACTATACAAGCACGGTTACCGCCGACTCGGGAACTTGGCTCTTGACTCGAAGGGCAACTTTTATGGGGGAACCCTCGGCGAAAGCTCATGTTGCGGGATGGGCATCTATGAGCTGACTCCCTCCTCAAAAGAGACCGGCCTGCCCTTTAAGTGCGGACACCTGCTGTGCGGAACGCCCAATGGCGACATGATCTTCGACAGGGAGGAAAACCTCTACGGAACAGCGGGGCTTCTGTATTTTACCGAATACGGCTATGAGCCCGGAGATGTTTTTGAGCTGAAGCGCTCCGGAGGTAGGTGGAGTGTACTCCAGCTCTATAA
>Ga0210400_10005360_pt1 | contig 10897 bp, 10 predicted proteins | sample IncBWH26MmetaG_FD_155456 | JGI IMG/M metagenome (GOLD analysis project Ga0210400, IMG submission 155456) | Forest soil microbial communities from Barre Woods Harvard Forest LTER site, Petersham, Massachusetts, United States - Inc-BW-H-26-M | ecosystem: Environmental > Terrestrial > Soil >...
GATGCCTCGGTGCAGATGACCGGCCGGGTCGCGCTGGAGGACATCGACGACGTCGGCGGCAAGAAAATCCCGAAGGGCGAAAGCGTGCTCTGCCTGTTGGGCTCGGCCAACCGAGACCCGGCGGTCTATCCCGACCGGCCGGATCGCCTCGACATCACCCGCTCCAACGTGCGTCCGCTGTCGTTCGGCGGGGGCATTCATTTCTGCCTCGGCGCCCAATTGGCGCGGATCGAGGCCGAGGTCGCGATTGCGACGCTGCTGCGCCGTCTGCCGGACCTGCGGCTTGACGACGCGGAGACGCCGGAATGGCGTCCGACCTTTGTGCTGCGGGGCCTCAAACACCTGCCCGCGAGCTGGTGACGGCGCCGGGCGTCAACCGTCAGGCGAGGTCGCTGTGACTTCGCCACTTTTGTCTCTATATGTAGCGCTGCTCCGGCCTTGATTTCCGTGCGGCGGCGGCTGGGTTACTCCGGATCGTCTTGGCGATGGCGCGCAAAGCCGAAGCGAGTGGACCGCGCCATGCCGCGCAAGCCAGGTGAGCCGGAGCGTGCTCAGAGGGAGACACCGTGCAGACGACGCTGCTCGGATTGGCGATTGCCTTCATCATTGCGCTGATCGCGGCGCTGGTCGGGCCGTATTTCATCGACTGGGATCAGTTCCGGCCGCAATTCGAAGCCGAAGCCACGCAGGTCATCGGCGCGCCGGTGCGCGTCGCCGGAACGCTGGACGCGCGGCTGCTGCCATCGCCGTCGCTGCGGCTGCGCTCGGTGGTGGTCGGCGGCGCCAACGATCTCGGCAAGGTTCGCGCCGACAAGCTCGACGTCGAGTTCAGCCTGGGTTCGCTGATGCGCGGCGAATGGCGCGCCACCGAACTCACGATCAACGGCATGGCGCTCGATCTCGGGCTTGATCCTCAGGGGCGGATCGATGGGCCGGCATCGACCGGAAAGTTCAACCTCGGCACGCTTTCGATCGACCGCATGAACCTGACCGGCCGCATCGCGCTGCATGACGCCGCGAGCCGCGGCACGCTCGAGCTGGACGATATCGCCTTCAGCGGTGACATGCGCTCGCTGGCAGGCTCGGTGCGCGGCGACGGCAATTTCGTGTTGTCGGGCGTGCGCTATCCGTTTCGGGTTTCATCCGGGCAGGGCGCTGACGGTAATGGCACCCGGGTTCATCTCAGCATCGATCCCGGTGAACGCGCGCTATCCGGCGATCTCGACGGCGTACTCAGCTTCGAAGCCCGTGCCCCGCGCTTCGACGGCGCGGTGACGCTGGCTGCCGCCGGGCCCAAGGCAACCGGGCTCACGGCGAAAAATGCCGGCAACGAAGTCTTGCCTGTGCCGTGGCGGATATCGGCCAGGATCAAGGCCGATCCGGCCACAGCCCGGCTCGAGCAGCTCGAAGCCAGCTATGGCTCGGATGAGGCGGCGCTGAAATTCGCGGGCCAGGGCGACATTCGCTTTGGTGCCTCGCCGCTGCTCCACGCGGTACTTTCCGCGCGCCAGCTCGACGTCGACAGGTTTGCGGCCAGGGACAACAACAGCCCCGAGCCGATCCGGTTGGTGCCGGCGCTACGCACGCTGATCGCGGCGACCCCGGAGCCGCCGATCCCGGCGCAAATCGAGCTCAGCTCCGAGCAGATCATGCTGGGTGGACGTCCGTTGCAGAATTTTGCCGCCGATCTGCGTACCGACGCCAAATCCTGGACCGTCGACCGGCTGGATTTTCGTGCACCGGGGACAACCCGCGTCTCGCTGAGCGGCACCAGCGCGCAACCGGGTCCTTCCGGTCATTTCCGCGGCGCGCTCAGCGTGGAGTCATCCGATCCCGATACGCTGGCGGCGTGGTTGCAGGGCCGCAGCGAGTTGAGCGCTCGCAGCCAGAAGCCGATGCGCCTGCGCGGCGACGTCAATGTGGCCGCCGATCGGGTTGCAATCGACGCCATCAAGGCCGAGATCGACGGCGGCGCCATTGAAGGGCGGATGGCGGTGACCAATATCGCCGCAGGCGGCGGCGCCCGGGTCGATGCGGAGCTGAAAGCGGAGCGCCTCGATTTCGATGCGGCAACCGCCTTCATGCGTTCGCTGCTCGGTCCGCAAGCCGAGTGGCCGGAGCAGGTTCAACTGTCGCTGGATATCGACCGCGCCGTTTCGGCCGGCCAGGAATTGCATCCGTTCACGGCGACGTTCGGCTACGGTCCGAAGACGTTCTCGCTCTATCGTTTGAAAATCGGCGCGGCCGGCGGCGTTACGGTGGAAGGTGCAGGCGCATTCGACCGGGTCAACGCGACCGGTAAACTGGCGCTGAACTCAACCGCCGCGTCGCTTGGTCAAATCACCGGACTTGTAGCCCCGCTGGCGCCGGCGGTCGCGTCGCGGCTCACGGCGATGGGGGCCAGCGCGGGCCCCGCGCGCCTCAAACTGACGCTGGCGCTCGACAAGGATGCCGAACATGCCGATCGTACGAGCGCGCAAGCCACGCTCGATCTCGACGCGCCGCAACTGAAAGGTCTCACGACGTTCACTTCGAGGCCTGAGGCCGCGGCGCTGCGCGCGCTCGATCTCGACAAACTCCGGCGCAGCGACATCAGTATCGAATCCAAATTATCGTCGGAGCGAGGCGGCGTGTTGCTGGCCTTGCTCGGGCTCGACGGCATGATCTCGGCCGGGGAGGGCCCGGCGCAATTCCAGGGATCGGTAAGCGGCGCGTGGCATGCGCCGTTGCGGCTGAAAATCAACCTGTCGGGAGTTGGCCTTGACGCCGAAGCGCGCGGCACCGCCGAACCCTGGGCGCCACAGCCCAAGGCCGGCGTCAGCCTGAAGGCGCGCAACATCAATCTGGCGCCGCTGTTCGATCTCAAACCGTCCGACCGGCTGATGCAAAATATCAGCGTGACTTCGCGGGTGTCGCTTCTCGGCAGCAAGCTGACCTTCGAGGATCTGGACAGTGCGATGGCCGGTTCACGGTTGCGCGGGCGCGTGTCGTTGACCCTCGACGACGAACGCAAAGTCGAGGGCGAAGTCGGTCTCGACGCGCTTGACCTCGCCCCGGCCTTCGCGCTCGCTATTGGAGCGAAGGGGCGCGATACGACCGAGCCGCTCGGTTCCGGGCTGTTGAAGGGCTGGCGTGGCCGCATTGCGTTTCAGGCGCTACGCGGTCAGTTGCCTGATGGCGCCGAGTTGCGCCCCGTCAGCGGTACCGTGCGAAGCGACGGTCAATCGTTGACCTTCGACACGCTCAAGGGCGGTATCGGTGGCGGCGAGGCGAATGCCATGATCGACGCCAGACAGACCTCGAATGGTATTGCGCTCAATGCGCGCGTGCAGCTCAGCGCGGTCGATGGTGCGGCGCTTCATTATCGCGCGTTGAAAATGCCTGCCGGCCGGACCTCGATGCAAATGACGCTGGCGAGCGAGGGGCGTAGCGCGGCGGCGCTGACCGGCGCGCTTGCCGGCAGCGGAACCGTGACGCTGGAATCTGCCGCTATCACGGGTCTGGATCCGCACGCCTTCGATGTCGCGATCCGCGCCAGCGACGCCGGCCAAGTGACCGATGATATCCGACTGCGCAAGATCGTCGAACCGGCACTTTCCGGCGGCGCGCTGTTGGTCGCATCGGCGCAAATTCCGTTCACGGTCCGGGACGGCCGGCTGCGCGTCGGCGCTACCACGCTCGATTCCGAAGTCGCCCGCGCCATCATTTCCGGTGGATATGATATTCCAGCGGATCAAGCCGATATTCGCGCGACAATTGCCTCGGCGGAGGTCGGACAAGCGGGCAGCCGCCCGGAAATCCAGGTATTCGCGGCGGGCTCGCCCGACGGGCTCGATCGCACCGTCGACGTCGCGGCGCTGTCGTCGTGGCTGGCGGTGAGGGCGATCGATCGCGAGACCCGCCGGCTGGATTCGATCGAGCGCGGCGAACTGCCGCCAGCGGCAACGCCGGCATCGATTCCGCCGAGCGTCCCGCCCGGCCAACCCTCTTTCGAAGTCCCGGTTCCCGATCAGCGCCGGCTGCAGCCGAAGCCAAAAGTCAGCGCTCCGCGTCCGCCGCTCGCGCCACTCACCACCACCACCACCACCACCACCACCACCAATGCTCCGGTCGTGAGCCAGCAGGTCGCGCCGCTGCCGCCGCCGATCGAAGTGCGCCCTGCTCCCAGCGTGGCGCGGCCGCCGAAACCGAAGCCGCCCCTCGTGCTGACGCCGCCAGTGGCCTATCCAGCCGAGCCGACGTTTTAACATATGTGATCTTGAGTTGAGCTGTTGCCCGCCGTCTCGGCCTGAAATCATCTCCGCTTATCATTCCGGTTTATTCCGATGCTCGAAATGGCCGCCCGGCAGCTCTGTCATGGCGTATGCGCAGCAGTCCATGTGAAAAACGGGCCTTCCCCACTCCGCGGACCGCATGTACGGTGAATCTGCCCGACTCTGGTTGTCGGGCTTTTCATTGGGCCGCGTTCCGGCCCGCCGAGGTTTTAGCTCGCTGGCATGGCTGTTACGCTTAATCAAATCTGTCAGTGGATCGACCAGACCGCGCTCAGCCAGGCTATCCAGGCGACCAACTGGGTCGTGCCGACGGTGCAGACCGTTCACATCCTCGCAATTGCGGTCGTCGCGAGCTCGGCGCTGATGATCGACCTTCGCCTGATCGGCGTGTTCTGGGCGAACCGGCCGATGAACGCGGTATCGTCGCGGTTTCTGCCGCTGGTCTGGTGGCCATTGCTCATTCTGGCGGCGACTGGCGCGATCATGATCACCGCGGAGCCGGCGCGATCCCTGAAGAATCCTGCCTTCCAGCTCAAGATGGTGCTGCTGGTCGCGGCGCTGATCGTTACCGGGCTGTTTCAATTGATCCAGCGGCGCAATGCGGCGTTCGGCGATCTCCACACCGGGCCGCGCGCCGCTGCCGCGATGCTCGCCATTGTCTCGATGCTGCTGTGGTCCTCGATCATCTTCGCTGGCCGCTGGATCGCCTATTACGCCTGACCGGATTGATCGGCAGCATGCCGAATGACAGGGATTTTTTCAGTGGAGATTGATCGCGCGCTGACCTGGCTGCAGACGACCGCCATCGCCAAGGCGATCGGCGAGAACGAAATCCTGTTTCCGTGGATCGAATCCGTTCATGTTTTGGCGATCGTGCTGGTCGTGGGCACGATCTCGATCGTCGACCTGCGGCTCCTGGGAATTGCTTCGCGCGATCTTACGGTTCGCCGCCTGATGCGCGACGTCATTCCCTATACCTGGGGTGCGTTCGCCGTTGCGGCGATCACCGGGCTTTTGATGTTCTCGTCCGACGCGCTACACTACAGCCACAATTTCTTCTTCCGGGGCAAGCTCATCCTGCTCGCCCTGGCCGGCGTCAACATGGCGGTGTTTCATCTCGTCGGCGTTGGCAATATCGAGCGCTGGGATACGGGGACCGGCCGCACGCCGATTGCGGCGCGAGCAGCTGCAACCATCTCCCTGTTGGTCTGGATCGCGGTGGTCGCGTTCGGCCGCGAGATCGGCTTTACAATGCACTGACTTCACAATGCGCTGAGTTGTCGCTACGCTGAACAAGCTCGTCGGGCCGCCTTGTTTTCGGAGAACTGCGCGTGAAACCTCATCGATTCGGCATTTTCGTTACCGCTCTGCTGGCGCCGCTGATGGCAGCTTCGGTTGCTTTCGCGCAAACCCCCAAGAAACCGCCTGCCGTAATCAATCCGCCGCCGACCGCGCAGGATTGGGCCGACATCGGCAAGCTGCCGGACTGGAGCGGTGTCTGGAATCCGAAGATCAGCGACCAGGACGCCCAGGTCAAAACCAATCCGCCGCCCTGGAATGAAGCAGCCGCCAGGAAAATTGAATTCATGTTCGCCGAGGAAAAGGCCGGACGGCCGCGGCTGATCTTTTCCAATTGTCTGCCGGAGGCGCATCCGTCGTGGATGCTGGTCACCCACAACGCCATGGAAATCCTGTTCACGCCGGGACGGGTGACCATGCTCGGCGAGTCCGACGGCAACCGGATCCGCCGCATCTACACCGATGGCCGGGGTCACCCGGAAGTTTCCGACCCGACCTTTCACGGTCACTCGATCGGGCATTGGGAAGGCGACACGCTCGTCGTCGATACCACCGATATCATCCCGCAAGCACCGCTCGCCGTCAGCGAGGCCGCCGGCCTGCCCAACAATGGCGACATGCACGTGATCGAACGCATTCATCTTGTCGACAAGGATGTCCTGCAGGATGATCTGGAAATCATCGCACCGAAGATACTGACCAAGCCGTGGAAGACGTCGCGCATCTTCTTCCGTCAGCGCGCGCGAAAATTTGACATCGTGGAGGGCGTCTGTGCCACCGGCGATCTGGTTGAGCGGGTCGATGCCGACGGTGACCACATCTTCGTCCCGGTGCAAAAATCGATCTGGGGCAATACTGTCGCCGTTCCCGCGAAATAACTGGCCAATAAGAAACATCAGGAGAGATCCATGAGACAACTCGTCAAGTCAGCCGGAGTCCTCGCCGCAGTCGGTTTGCTCACCGCAGGAATTTCCTCGGTGGCGGCGCACCATTCCTCGGCAATGTTCGATCACTCCAAGACGGAGACGATCAAGGGCACCGTGGTGGAGTTGCGCTGGGTCAACCCCCACGTCACCGTGACCGTCAATGGATCGCACAACGAGCAAGAGGCCCCGGCCGATTGGCTGATGGAAATGACCAGCCCCGGAAATCTGGTGCGCGCCGGCGGATGGCGCCGGGATGCCGTAAAGCCTGGCGACAAGGTCGAGATCGTGTTCAGCCCGATGCGTGATCCCGAGAAGAAGGAGGGCGCCTTGAAACAGCTCACGGTGCTTGCGACCGGCGAAGTATTTACCGCCAACATCCGCGAGCAGGAAAAGCCCGGACTCGAATAGCCGCGGTCCGCTCCAAGGTTTGAGGGGATCAAGACCTTGACCATCTTTTGGTTATCGCGCGCATGGCGCGCGAACGATCGCCTCATCTGAAGGCGCGCCGGGGGCTTTGCACGATGCGATTGTATCTTCGATTGTCGGGCGTCACGGTCGGTGCTGTCGTGGCGCTGACCATGGCCATGGTGATGGCTCCGGCATCCGCCGAGGAGCAGCCGGCGGCCCAACCCGCGGCCAAGGCCACGATCTTCGCCCGCAAAATATTAATGGGCGCCATCGACATGAACATGGACGAGATCGAGACCATGCTGGCGCCGGAAGGCAAGCTCAACCTGTCGGATGCCCAGGAGCATGCCGAAACAATCTCGACCATGCTGTTGGCGTTCCCGCATCTGTTCCCGCCCGCCACCAATCAATGGAAGGCCGGTGCCGAGCGTGATCCCGCCACCGATACCTTCGCCTCTCCCGACGTGTGGACAAAGTTTCCGGACTTCTATCAGCGAGCCGATGAGGCATCGAAGATCGCCTGGAGCGCCAGCCGCGCCAAACGGGCTGACGAGTTCAGGCCGCTGATCGGACAATTGCGCGCACGCTGCAACGCCTGCCATGCGTTGAACATGAAGACCGATTGACGCCGCGTGACCGCGTATGTGTTCGCGCCTCCGTGCAGGCCCGCGCCTTATCATGCTCAAACAAGAAGATGAACGACGAGCACGATTCCACCCAGTTGAATCATGCTCTAGCCCTGCGGTTTGATTTCCGATGTGGCGGAGATGGCGCGCGAGCGGAAATAATCCAGGACGAACAGCCTGATCGCGGAAGACAGATTGCCTTGCTGGCGATTGCTGTCGATCTCGCCGACCAGTTCGGACAGCGTCATGTTCCGAAGTCCCGAAATCTCCTTCATGCCGTTCCAGAATGCTTCTTCGAGGCTGACACTGGTCTTGTGCCCCGCCACCACGATCGACCGCTTCACGACAGGCGATTTCATGATGCGTCCTCACCGTCGATGCGATGCTGGTCCAGCAGGTCGTTGACGCGGCTTGCGCGCTGTTCGTCCCGCATGCGCTGAGACTTGGTTCGGCCAAATCGCGTCCGATTGACCTCAGCCTGCTGTTCCGACTGATGCCGTTCCGCGCGCTTCTTGAACCGCTTCAGGTTGACTACATCCCCCATGCCGTCCCCCAACATCCAGCCCGCCGACATGCGGCATGTTGACGAAGGTAGGAAGGATCGCACCTGCTGTCGGCGCGCGTTCCGGCGATCTGTAAACATCCGGTCAGCGATAAGAAGGCGCGGTGAACGAATGCATGCACACTGATCACACACGCCGTATCCAATTTGGGATACGCGCTAGGCATTTCGGTCGTCATCTAAGGAAATCCCCATTATGGTCGGTGATGGCATCAAAAAATACGTTCCACTCTGCGAAAACGAAAATATTTTGTGCTGTATCGCGGGCCAGCGCAATAGCGATAGTCGATCTCGCGAAGTCTTCGTGAGATATGAACAATGACTATTTTTCGGAACCCGTAGTTTCACGGGCTCTTCGCATGCCGATCAGCCGGGGCGCGTCATTTTGTCCGGCTTTACCATGCGGTCGAATTCATCAGCAGAAACAAATCCCAGCCGCAAAGCCTCTTCTTTCAAGGTAGTGCCGCGCGCGTGGGCCGATTTGGCGACCTTCGCGGCGTTGTCGTAACCGATCCTGGGAGCGAGCGCCGTCACCAGCATCAGTGAACGCTCCATCAATTCCCGGATGCGCTTCTCGTCAGCGCGTATACCCTCGACGCAATGTACGGTGAACGACAGAACGACATCGGTCATCAATTGTATGGAATGCATCATGCCATATGCCAGCACGGGCTTGTAGACGTTCAGCTCGAAATGGCCCTGGCTGCCGGCGACGGTGATGGTCGTATGATGGCCGAATACCTGACAGCAAACCATAGTCATGGCCTCGCATTGCGTCGGGTTGACCTTGCCGGGCATGATCGATGAACCCGGTTCGTTTTCCGGCAGGATCAGTTCGCCAAGGCCGGAACGCGGACCCGATCCTAACAGGCGGATATCGTTTGCGATCTTGAACAGGCCGGTGGCCATTGAATTGATCGCACCATGCGCGAACACGTAGGCGTCGTTGGAGGCCAGCGCCTCGAATTTGTTGGCGGCGCTGGTGAAGGGCAGCCTGGTAATTTTCGCGACATGCCTGGCAAATGCCCGCGCGAAACGCGGCTTCGAGTTGAGGCCGGTGCCGACCGCGGTGCCGCCTTGCGCCAGCGGATAGAGATCCCTGACCGCCACGCGCAACCGCGCGATGCCGCTCTCGACTTGGGCGGCGTAGCCGGAAAATTCCTGACCGAGCGTCAGCGGCGTCGCATCCTGGGTATGGGTGCGGCCGATCTTGACGATATGGGCGAACGCCTTTTCTTTTTTGCGCAGCGCGCGATGAAGCGTCTCGAGCGCGGGAATGAGATCCGCCGCGATGCGTTTCGCCGCCGCGATGTGCATCGCGGTCGGGAACGAGTCGTTGGACGACTGGCTCATATTGACGTGATCGTTGGGATGAACAGGTGCCTTGGCGCCGAGCTTGCCGCCCAGCAATTCGTTGGCGCGATTGGCGATCACCTCGTTGAGGTTCATGTTGGTTTGCGTGCCAGAGCCGGTTTGCCAGACCACCAGCGGAAAGTGATCGTCGAGCTCGCCGTCGATCACCTCCTGCGCGGCGCGGATGATGGCGCGGGCGCGGCGCTGGTCGAGCAGTCCGAGTTCGCGATTGGTTTGTGCCGAGGCAAGCTTGACGATGCCGAGCGCGCGAACGATCTCGATCGGCATCCGGTCCTGGCCGATGCGGAAATTCTGCCGCGAACGTTCGGTCTGTGCCCCCCAATAGCGATCGGCGGGGACCTCGATCGGACCGAAGCTGTCAGTTTCGGTGCGCGTGGAATTGGCGCGGGTGGGTCTGGTGCGGGTCGCGCGGGATCGCAATGCGGTGGTCGATCGAGCCATGGATAATGTCCGTTACGCGCCGCCGTTGGTTTGGCACGGCCAGCGATACGTCCATCCTATAGCCAGCGGGATCGCCTGGGCGCGGATTATTTCTTGCGGAAGCGATCCAGCCGCACCACTTCGGCGCCCTCGCTCGGCTTGGCCGGCTCGTCTTCAGTGGCGGCCGCCATGGTGGGAGCCGCCGGGGCCGCGGAAGCGGGCACCGCCGGAAGGTTCGTGGTAGCTGCCTCGGCCGCGTCGGCCGGTTCGAATTGCAGGCCGAATTGTACCGAGGGGTCGAAGAAGCTCTTGATGGAATTGAACGGAACCACCAGGCGCTCGGGGATACCGCCGAACGACAGGCCGACTTCAAAGCGATCCTCGGTCACCACGAGGTCCCAGAACTGATGTTGCAGAATGACCGTCATCTCTTCCGGATATTGCGCCAACAGCCGCGGTGACAGCTTCACGCCTTCGGCGGTCGATAAAAAGGTGATGAAGAAATGATGCTCGCCGGGCAGACCGTGCTCGGCGGCGTCGGCCAGCACACGGCGCAGCACGCCGCGCAAGGCGTCGCGCGCCAGGACGTCGTATCGGATATGATCGGTCGCCATTATCAGTCCTGTCGCGTTCAGATTGTGCCGTCGAAGCGCCGGTCGCCCGACTCGCCTATCCCGGCATGCTACCCCGGCAGCGTCCCAAGGTCAGCAGGCGTAACCGCCAGCGGTGGAAATCCCGGCAAATTGAAGTGGAGGCTTCTGTTGCCAGGTGCCTCCGAACCCCGCCTAGCGGAGCTTAACCCACTAGGACTTCAGACTTGGTTTTTCAAACCGCTTAAGCGGCCTGAGCAACCGGAGCATAGTTGTCGTTTGCAACTATTGCATAGCCCGATAACGGCGGAACCATACCGAGAAAAACACGTCCTTTACGCCCTCGTCGATCCTGTTTCGCCCCCGCCGAAGCCCGCGCTTTTGGTGCGGCGGGCTTGGGTGGAGGCGCCGGGTACTG
>Ga0210400_10005364_pt1 | contig 10895 bp, 7 predicted proteins | sample IncBWH26MmetaG_FD_155456 | JGI IMG/M metagenome (GOLD analysis project Ga0210400, IMG submission 155456) | Forest soil microbial communities from Barre Woods Harvard Forest LTER site, Petersham, Massachusetts, United States - Inc-BW-H-26-M | ecosystem: Environmental > Terrestrial > Soil >...
TTACCGTGCACCAAGTTGCATCCGCTGAGTACTTCAAAGTGCGACTTCGCCGATATCCAAAAAGAAGTCAACAGTCGCTATGGTTCTTCGCTACCACCGAAGACTTTCTGTAGCGTACCTCCATCCTGGTAGTCAAAAACAATCTATGCGTCTCGGGCGGGCTCAAAACCCCCAGCCTTCTCGATGAATGCTGGCAAATGCAGCGTGGCGATTGTAGGATGGAGTAGCTTTCAGGAAACCGAAGCGTTCAGCGATTGTCAGCGGACGCAAGATGCTACACCGCCGAGGTCTAAGTTGGCCAGCTTCGCTCACTGCCGCCAACATGTTTGCTTCCGTAGGCTCGCCCGCTGGAAGCTGAAGACACTCGCGCTTTGGATACCAATCTTTTTCTTCTCAGTGAGTTCGGTCTGGGCTCTGGATTCGAACAAGCGCATCTCCCCATATGCACACACCGCCTGGCTGATTCTGACCCAGGATGGACACTTTAGCGGAACTCCTCAGGTAATGACACAGACCGCAGATGGATATTTGTGGTTTGGGACCAATACCGGCCAGGTTTTTGTCAGAGATTGTGCGCGATTTTAATCAGGCCATTTCTTGCTGCAAAAGCTAAAACTGTAGCCACGGAAAGGATCATATGCCGACAATCACTACGAAAGACGGAACGCAGATCTACTACAAGGACTGGGGAAAGGGGCAGCCCATTGTATTTTCGCATGGCTGGCCGCTGACCGCGGACGACTGGGACGGGCAGATGCTGTTCTTCGGGCAGCATGGCTATCGCGTCATTGCTCACGACCGGCGAGGTCATGGCCGCTCCACGCAGACATGGGACGGCAATGAAATGGATACTTACGCGGACGATCTCGCCGCCTTGTTTGAAAAACTCGATCTTCAGAACGCCATCATGGTGGGGCACTCCACCGGTGGTGGTGAAGTCGCCCGCTACCTGGGCCGCCATGGCTCCAAGCGTGTAGCGAAAGCCGTGCTGATCAGCGCTGTGCCTCCGCTGATGCTGAAGACGGAAAAGAACCCGACTGGTCAGCCGATAGCGGCTTTCGACGGGCTCCGGGCAGCGTACGTCGCCGACCGGCCGCAGTTCTACAAGGACATCACACTTCCGTTTTACGGATACAACCGCCCGGGCGCAAAGATTTCCGAGGGCATCCGGGAGCATTGGTGGCTGCAAGGCATGATGGGAGGCATGAAGGCCCATTACGACTGCATTAAGGCTTTCTCGGAAACCGACTTCACCGAAGATCTCAAGAAGATTGATATCCCCGTGCTGGTGATGCATGGCGACGACGATCAAATTGTGCCAATTGTTGCCGCTGGCCCCATGTCTGCGAAGCTACTGAAGAAAGCAACGCTGAAGGTCTATGCGGGCTTTCCGCATGGCATGCCAACGACCAACGCGGACCAGATCAATGCCGACATGCTCGCTTTCTTCAAAGGCACGGTAACAGCAGCTTCAGCGTAACCGGACATTATGTCGAATGATAGGGGGAGCAGCGCCGGCTGGGATGGCTAACGCCAACGATGACGGAAGTCTTGGGTTTCTCGCCTCGAGGCGCTTCCCGGCGGGAACTGTCCGTGCAACCTAATCTCTAATCAGCATTGAAGAATTGTCTGTATCTTCCTCGGCGGGACTGGCATCAACTTGTTTAATTCCGCCCGAGGCGTAAATTAGGATTCTTGATTCCGGGGGAAGGTTTCACTGCTGGAGGGGTCCGTGAACACGATCTTGAAATATAAGTTTTGGATAGGCGGGGCGTTTGGCTTGCTGGTCATCGGCCTGATTGTTGGGGCCACGCGCCCAAAGCAGGTATCGGGGGCCCCCGGGGCCTCCGCGGACGTGGAAGTCGTCCAGGTTCAGCAAAGGGAGATTCCCATCTACGGCGAATGGATCGGCACTCTGGATGGATTCACAAACGCGGACGTCAGAGCGCAGGTCGCTGGCTACCTTTTGCGGCAGGGATATCAAGAGGGCGCATTCGTCAAGAAGGGCCAATTACTCTTTGAGATTGATCCGCGCCCGTTTCAGGCGGCGCTGGACCAGGCCGAAGGGCAGTTAGCGCAAGCCAGAGCCGCGCTGGCCAATGCCCAGGCAGTGCAAGGCAGGACCGAACTCGATGTCAACCGCTACACACCCCTCGCAAAAGAGCAAGCTGCCAGCCAGCAGGATGTGGACAACGCTGTCCAGAACAACATGGCAGCGAAGGCCACGGTGGCCACGGCGGTGGCTCAAATTAAGTCAGCGGAGGCCGCCGTTGAAACGGCCAAGATCAACCTGGACTTCACCAGGCTCGTCGCGCCTATCGAAGGCATTGCCGGACAGGCGCAACTTCAGGTCGGCGCGCTGGTCAATCCGAACAGCGGGCCGGTGACGTCCGTGTCCACCGTCGACCCTATCAAGGTTTATTTTACCGTAAGCGAAACAGAGTATCTCGATTGGAACAAACGGTTTCCGACGGAGACGACACGGCAAGCGGCTGGCAAAAGTCTGCGTCTCGAGTTGATTTTGGCCGACGGCTCCACCTATCCACGTGCGGGCTCGTTCTACTTTGCCGACCGCCAGGTGAATCAGAGCACGGGCGCAATTCGAATTGCTGGGCTGTTTCCGAATCCTGGAAATATTCTGCGCCCAGGCGGCTACGGCAAAGTTCGCACGGCCGTCCGAGTCCAAGAGGATGCGCTGCTTGTCCCTCAGCGTGCGGTGTCGGAGTTGCAAGGCGGCTATCAAGTAGCGGTTGTGGACGGCGAGAACAAAGTGAGCATCCGTCCGGTCAAAGTCGGCGACCGTGTGGGCACGGAGTGGATTGTTGCGGAAGGGCTAAAGCAGGGCGAACGCGTGGTCGTCGAGGGGGTGCAGAAGGTGCGTCCGGGCATGCAAGTGAACCCCAAGCCATTCGCCGCAGAAGCTGGGAAGAGGTAATCCCATGTCAAAATTCTTTATTAACCGCCCCATCGTCGCCATGGTGATCTCCATCGTGATGGTCCTCGTCGGTGCGATCACCATTCTGAATCTACCCGTTGCGCAGTTCCCCAACATCGCTCCGCCGGAGATTCAGGTCCAGGCCACCTATGTCGGCGCGGACGCGCAAACGCTCGAGCAGGCAGTGGCTACGCCCATCGAAGCAGATGAGTGGCGTGGATAACATGAATTATATGTATTCGCTGAATGCCACCGGCAACTCGAACACGACCCTGATCGTGAACTTCGACGTGAAAACCGATCCGAACACGGATTTGATTCTCACCCAGGCCCGCGAGACGCAAGCCGCATCCCAGCTTCCCGCGGATGTTATCAATTACGGGGTCACCGTCCAAAAATCTGTCACCTCCCCACTCATGTTGGTCAGTCTCTACTCGCCGCACGGAACCTACGATGCCAAGTTTCTGGCGAACTATGCTTACATCAACCTCCGGGACCCCATCACGCGGTCGCCGGGCATTGGCAACGTCCAGATATTCGGAGCGGGCCAATACGCAATGCGGCTGTGGGTAAAACCCGATCAATTGGCAAAGCTCGGCATCACCGTTCCCGAGATCGTCAGCGCCATTCAAGCACAAAACACGGTCAACCCGGCCGGGAAGGCGGGCGGCGAACCGGCACCCGCGGGCCAGGAATTTACCTATTCGGTTCTCGCACAAGGCCGTCTCGTCTCGCAGGAGGAGTTCGGACAGATCGTCCTCCGCGAGACGCCCGACGGCGGGATCGTGCGGGTCCGGGACGTCGCTCGGATCGAGCTGGGTTCCCAGGACTACAGCGTCTCGGGCCGCCTGAATGGGAAACCGAGCGCCATTATTGCCACTTACCAATTGCCGGGTTCGAACGCGGTTGACGCAGCCACGGGCGTCAACAAGCTAATGGCCCAGATGAAGGAGCGCTTCCCGGCAGACATGGATTTCGTCATAGCGCTGGATACGACGCGCGCGGTCACGCAAGGCATCAAGGAAATCGTCGTAACGCTGTTGATCGCCCTCGCGCTGGTCATCCTGGTTGTGTACCTCTTCCTGCAGGGCTGGCGCGCCACGCTGATTCCGCTGCTCGCCGTGCCCGTCTCGCTCGTGGGCACCTTCGTACTCTTCCCCGTGTTCGGTTTTTCCATCAATACCCTTTCTCTCTTTGGTCTGGTGCTGGCCATCGGTCTAGTGGTGGATGACGCTATCGTGGTTGTCGAGGGCGTGGAACGACACATCGAGGAAGGCATGACACCGAAGGATGCGGCCCTGAAAGCAATGGAAGAACTCTCCGGCCCTGTCGTCGGAATCGCTCTGGTTCTCTCCGCCGTATTTGTGCCGACAGCCTTTATCCCCGGCATTACCGGCCGGCTCTACCAGCAATTCGCCGCCACGATCGCGATTTCGGTGCTTCTGTCCGCGTTCAACGCACTTACGCTTAGTCCCGCCCTGGCAGCACTGCTGCTCAAGCCACGGACGGAGAGCAGGGGATTGCTGAGGCGATTTTTCGATTGGTTTAACCGCGTCTTTGAGCGAGCCACCGATGGTTACGTCCGTTGGAGCGCGGTATTAGTCCGAAAGACCGCCGTCGTAGTCGTGTTGCTCCTTGCCTTTGGCGCGGCGGCCGGTTTTTTTTCCAAACGAGTGCCGTCGAGCTTCCTTCCAGACGAAGATCAAGGCTATGCCTTCGTCAATCTACAGCTCCCGAACGGGGCTTCGCTGGAACGCACGACCGCAGCCTCGGCCGAGGTGGAAAAAATCCTGATGAATACGCCAGGGGTTCAATACACAACCAGCGTCGTCGGTTTCAGCTTGCTCAGCTTTGTGCGCACCAGTTATAACGCGTTCTTTTTTGTCACGTTCAAGCCCTGGGATGAGCGCAAGACACGAGCCGAACAATTTCAAGCGATTAAGGCGCATCTGAACCAGGAATTGAGCAAGTTGCCTGCGGCCATTGCCTTTGGTTTTTCCCCGCCCGCTATTCCGGGTGTCGGCAACTCCGGCGGATTCACGTTCGTCCTCGAGGACCGCGCCGGGAACGATGTCCAGTTCCTGGCGAAGAATTTGGCCACCTTCCTGGAAGCGGCCCGCAAACGCCCCGAAATTGCAGGGTTGTTCACGACGTTCTTGCCCAACGTGCCACAGGAGTTCGTCGAGGTGGACCGCGACAAGGTGCTGAAACAAGGAGTCGCCCTCAGCGATGTCTACCGGACCGTTCAGGCCTTCATGGGCGGATATTTCATAAACTATTTCAATCGGTTCGGGCGTCAGTGGCAGGTCTACATCGAGGCGGAAGGCGAAGACCGCGCCAAGGCGGAAAACGTTGGGCGGTTTTATGTTCGCAACAACAAAGGAGAAGATGTTCCGCTCTCCACCCTCATCAGTATAAAGCCGCGGCTGGGGCCGGAGTTTACGATGCGCTTCAACGAGTACCGTGCGGCGCAAATCAACGGGGGCGCGGCGCCGGGCTACAGCGCGGACCAAGCCACGGCGGCTCTCGAAGATGTTTTCAGACAAACGATGCCACGCGAGATGGGCTTCGACTATTCGGGCATTTCTTATCAGGAGCAGAAAGCGCGGGAGGGAGTACCCGCTTCGGTGATCTTCGGACTTTCGCTGCTATTCGTCTTTCTTATTCTGGCGGCGTTGTATGAAAGCTGGACTTTGCCGTTCAGCGTGTTGCTGAGCACGCCCGTCGCGATCTTTGGTGCGTTTGGAATTCTTCTGTTGCGCCGAGTTCTGCTGCTCCTTTTCCTGCCGCCTTACCTGGTCCAGATCGAGACCGATGTCTATTCGCAAATCGGATTGGTCATGCTCATCGGGTTGGCCGCCAAGAACGCGATTTTGATCGTCGAGTTCGCCAAGGAGCAGTATGAGAAAGGTAAGCCCCTGGCGGATGCAGCGCTCGAAGGAGCGAGGCTGCGCTTACGGCCGATTCTGATGACGTCTTTCGCGTTCATTCTCGGCTGCGTCCCGCTATGGACGGCGACCGGTGCCGGATCAGTTGCCAGACAAATCATGGGCACCACGGTTATCGGCGGGATGCTGGCCGCCAGCGCGCTCGGAATATTTTTTATCCCAGCGATCTTCTACCTGGTGGAAAAATGGTCCGGCGCCGGCAAGGAGCACGCTTCGGGAGCGTTGCCGGCAGAGCCCGCTCCAGCGGAGGCTGACTAAGATGAACTACTTCGAGGACCGGGCAGCAATGGCACGTCGGAGCAACTCATGAGGAAAGTCGCGCTTTTCATGACCACAGTGATTGCCTCGGGTTTAGTCGCTGGATGCGCCGTGGGCCCGAACTACCACCGGCCAGCCGTGCAATCTCCAGCCGCTTATCGTGACCTGAGCGAGAACCCACAAGTTCAGGCTCAGGCAGCATCCTATGCTGACCTTCCCTGGTGGCAGGTCTTCCAGGACCCGCAATTGCAGGAACTTATCCGCACAGCGCTAAAGCAAAACTACGACTTGCAACTTGCGACGGAGCGCATCAACGGTGCGCGCGCGCAGCTTGCCATAACACGTTCCAATCTATTCCCGCAGGTCCAAGGAAACGCCAACTTCAGTGGAGGAAAAGAACATAACTTTCAAACCACATCGAACTTTCTGCTCCTTACGGCCGACGCAGCGTTCCAGTTGGACTTCTTTGGCAGGCTGCGTCGCGCGAATGAGGCGGCGCGCGCCCAACTCCTTGGAACCGAGGATGCGCGGCAGACCGTCATATTGACACTAGTGAGCGACGTGGCCAGCGACTATTTCGCGCTCTTGCAACTTGACCTGCAGCTCCAAATTACGCGCCAGACCGTCAAGACGCAGGAAGACTCGGTGAAGCTCACAAAGCTTCGCGTCGATCACGGCGTGGCCACCAAGCTTGACGTTTTGCAGGCTCAGCAGGTTCTTGATTCGGCAAACGCTCAAATCCCTGACTTGGAGCGGCAGATCGCGCAGGAAGAAAATGCCATCAGCATTCTTCTCGGCAACTATCCGCAAGCCGTGCTGCGCGGACGCCCGCTTGTCGAGCAAGCGCTTCCCCCCGAAGTGCCGCCGGGCCTGCCTTCGACGCTGATTGAGCGGCGCCCCGATATTCGCGAGGCCGAACAAACCCTGGTCGCCGCCAATGCGGAAATCGGCGTCGCCAAGGCCCAGTTCTTTCCACAAATCTCCCTGACGGGCTCCGGCGGCGGATCGTATGGACGAAGCAGCGCTTTCTCCAGCCTATTTAGCTCGCAAGTGGGAATCTGGTCTTACGGCGCCCAAGTGAGCCAGCCCGTTTTCACGGGTGGAGCCCTTCGCGGAAATCTGCGGCTTGCAAAATCGCAGCATGAATCCGCCCTGATCGCTTACCGCCAAACAATTCAGCGCGCGTTCGGGGATGTATCCGACGCGCTGATCGGTTATGAGAAATTCCATCAGGTCCGGATTCGCCAAGAGGACACCGTTGCAGATCTCCAGGAGTCCGTCCGCCTATCCAACATGCGCTACAAGGGAGGCACCACCACCTATCTCGAAGTCCTGGACGGACAGCGGTCACTTTTTTCCGCGGAACTCACACTCGCTCAGGCCCGCGGCACGGAGTACCAAAGTCTCGTGCAGCTTTACAGAGCACTCGGAGGAGGCTGGCAGCAATAGCTTGTCGCGATTCGCCGCAGCGTCATTCCTTCGGCGATGTCTGCTTATGGAGGTAAACATGATTACTGGGCAATCCGCGGAGATTTCACGGCGTCATTTTCTCGCTGCAGCAAGTCTCACCGCTGCCACAGCCTGGCTTGCTCCAAGGACTTTGTTCGCTCAGGAGGATGTGCTCGTTCCAAGCGCGTTCAAGGAAGCCTCCACAGCAAAAGTCACCATCCAGGCACTTCGTCGGAATATCAGCGTCCTTTATGGGGCGGGCGGGAATATTGCCGTTCTAACCGGCCCCGACGGAAAACTGCTGGTGGATGCCGAAATCGTCACTTCACGGCCGAATGTTTCGGCTGCCCTTGCGAGCATAAATACCGACCCCATCAGGCAATTGATCAACACGCACTGGCACTTCGATCACACCGGCGGGAACGACTGGCTGCACCAGGCCGGAGCCAGCATCCTGGCCCAAGAAAACACGCGCAAGCACCTTTTGAAGGACACGCGCGTCGAAGGCTGGCATTACACATTCCCGCCAGCGCCGGCCGGTGCAATTCCTTCAACCGTCTTCAAAGAGGATCACACTCTTCAATTCAACGGCGCCACACTGTTTCTTAAGCACTACGCGCCTGCTCACACGGACTCCGACATCTCCGTGCACTTTAATGAGGCCGACATCTTTCATACCGGGGATACCTTTTGGAACCGCGATTACCCTTTCATCGACTATTCGACGGGCGGCAGCATCGACGGAACTATCCGTGCGGCAGAGGCAAACCTTGCGAAGGTAACCGAGAAAACGATCGTCATTCCTGGGCACGGGACCGTGGGCGGTAAAGCCGACCTGATTCTCTTCCGGGACGTGATGGTTGAAATCCGCGAGAAAGTTGCCGTACTCAAGAGACAAGGCAGGTCTTTGGGAGACACTGTGGCCGCCAAGCCCAGTGCCCGAACGGACGAGGAGTGGGGCAAATCTTTCATGGACCCCGGCAGATTTCTCGCGCTGGTCTACCAAGGAGTCTGAAGAAGCTAAACGCGCGGCACGGTGGCTGGCCGCAATTGTGCAGGATGAAAATCGCAAAGGAATTGTCGTACGAGAATGCCGCATCTCAGAAGTTCGTACGAATGGGGTTTGACGATGCCTTCCGAAAAACTAGACACCCACCGCAAAGCGCTCACCCTTAATCTTGATCCAACCACATTCGGTTCGTTCGCCGAAATCGGCGCTGGGCAGGAAGTGGCGCGCTGGTTTCTGGTTGTGGGCGGCGCCTCCGGCACCGTCGCCAAATCCATCTCTGCCTATGACAAGGAAGTGAGCGACGACCTTTACGGCGCAGGTTCTCGCTATGTGTCCAAGCAGCGCCTGGAAGCCATGATGGACAACGAGTGGGCCCAGCTGCGCCTCCAACTGGACCACACTCGCGGGCCGCATACGCGCTTCTTTGCTTTCGTGGATACCGTCTCCGCGCGTAACTTCGCGGGAACCAACGAGCCCCACGGCTGGATCGGTCTGCGCTTTCAGATAAAAGCCGGCGGGCCTCCGAACGACATCCTGCTGCACATTAACATGCGCGACCCCTCCAATGTGCAGCAACAGGAGGCTATCGGCATTTTAGGCGTCAATTTAATCCACGCCGCGTTTTATCAATTGCAGACAAAGGAATCCTTCCTGGCAGGACTCGCACAGGACGTGGTCAAGGAGCGCATCGAAATCGACTTCATGGATTTCCGCGGGGACGCCTTCGCAGGCTGGGATCGCCACACGCTGCTGGCCCACCTCGTGCGTGAGGGAATGGCGGAGGCCGTATTCTTCTCCTCCACGGACGCCGCGCTTCCCCCCAACGACGCTCTGTACAAAAAAGCCGTTGTGCTTGCGCCGGGCTCGTTCGACCATGTGGATCCCACTCATGGCCAGATTCACACGGAACTGCTGGCTGCCGGAGTTCAGGAGCTTCGGAAGGAATTAGGGGAGAGCAACTCCGTGCCAATTGGCATCTTCTGCCTCTCGGCGTCGCCGCTAAGGCCGGAAGATCCAGCCCCGGAAATCTCCGATCTGCTGCGTCGTATCGACGCGCTCCTTGCGCGCGGCGCCGACGTGCTGCTGTTCCGCGAACGCGAACTCTATGCCATGACGGCCTTCGTGAATCGCTACACCAAGGCCCCTTTGCGTTTCGTTGTAGGGCTTTCCCTGCTCCTCCGGTCTTTTGAAGACCAGTACGGGAGTTTGCAAGGCAGACGGCTCGAAGCCCTTTCACGTCTCTTTGCGCAGAATGTAAAGATATACGCCTATCCGATGACTTCGGCGGATTTACGGCAATGGGCCAATGATTTTTCGACCGGCGGCTGGGAATGGAGCGAAACGAACGGCTGGGTTTCCGCTAAACAGTTACGACTCCCGCCTCCTCTTGGGCACCTCTACGCCTATGTTCTCGCGACAAATTTCCTTGTGCCCATGGAGATTCCCGCGGCGCCCGCGGTAAACCAGGTTTCGAAACAGAAGGCCGGCTGACCAACGGAAAATTTGTCGGAGCCTCTGTGGAGTCTTTGGGGCATGGATCAGTCTGAAGTCAGGCCAAACTGTGGTCACAGTGGCTGGTGAACCATCCACCAATCCGGAGAGCGTTGCACAATTCAATTCACAAAGAGGAGCAGCAAAATGAGCAATTCAATGACGCCTATGACAGCAGTTCGAGGAACAGCTCACGCCCTCTGCGCCATCTTGTTGCTGTTGACCTGCGGCGGGCTCTTAGCGCAGAACGAAGAACATCGCGTTCGAAATATTGTCCTGGTTCACGGCGCCTGGGCGGATGGTTCTGGCTGGAAAGGCGTTTACGACATTCTGGTTAAGGATGGCTACAACGTCAGCATCGTCCAGGAGCCGGAGACGTCCTTCAAAGAAGATGTGGCGGCCACAAAACGCGCCCTTGCTCTGCAGGATGGGCCCTGCATTCTTGTCGCTCACAGCTACGGGGGCGCCGTCATTACAGAAGCCGGCATGGATCCTTCGGTGGCCGGATTGGTGTACGTTGCGGCCCACATGCCCGATGCGGGAGAGAATGAGGCGGACGACGGAAAGCGATTCCCCAGCGACCTCAGCAAGTCTGGGGCGATCAAGAAGACAGCAGACGGTTTCACTTACCTTGACGCCGCAAAGTTTCATGAGTACTTCGCAGCCGACGTGTCTGCCAACCAGGCCGCTTTCATGGCGCGGTCGCAGGTGCTAAATTACGCCGACAATTTCAAGGCAGTCATCACCACAGCTGCGTGGAGGAGCAAACCCAGCTGGATGCTGGTCGCTGGAGCCGATCGAACCA
>Ga0210400_10005365_pt1 | contig 10895 bp, 12 predicted proteins | sample IncBWH26MmetaG_FD_155456 | JGI IMG/M metagenome (GOLD analysis project Ga0210400, IMG submission 155456) | Forest soil microbial communities from Barre Woods Harvard Forest LTER site, Petersham, Massachusetts, United States - Inc-BW-H-26-M | ecosystem: Environmental > Terrestrial > Soil >...
CGTGCTTCACCAGACCCATCGCATGGGTCAGAGCGAGCGCCAGGCCCAGCGTGAACTCGGCTTTTGAAAGCCAGCCATAGAGGTGGTGCCAGATCAGCCAGCGGACGACCGGCTCGGGTGATTCACCCAGCAGAAAGACCCGTTCCCATGGAATGAACGCGTCGTCGAGCCACATCTGGCCGTCGAGCTCGTCATAGCGGCTGCTAAGCGGCGCGACGAACGGGTTCTCATCACGCACCGCAATCTTCCGGCAAACCGTCGTGATGCCGGGCGCATTGACCGGCACGATAAAGGTCGCGCGGTGCCCGTCGACCTCGAGGCCGCAAAGGCTGCCCACATAAACATCCTCGGCAAAAGCCGGGCTCGTATGCATGCCGATCTTGCCGCGGATGACGATGCCGCCATCGGTCTCGCGCACCAGCTTCAGCGCGGTGCGTTCGGCCGGATCCTCGCGCATGCGGGCGCCGATCGTCGGGGCGCCGCCGCAGAAAGTCAGGAAATGCCCGGTGCGGGCGATCATCTCGCGGTAGCGGGCGGCGTTGGCGATCTGCTCCGCGGAGACGTTGCGCTCCTCGACCGACGCCTGCACGCCGAGCGCGATCATGTGCCCGTAACACGGGGTATGGGTGATGTTGCCGGCGCTCAAGAAAGTCGTGGCGGAGAAGAAGCACCCCATGCCCGCGAGGTCGTCGGCGCTCTTCGGCACGACATAGGCCCAGGGGATGCGTCCGCCGTCGGCATCGGGCGGGCGGATCGCGATCTCCTGCCAGGCCGGGTCGAGATGGAGGTCGTACCAGGCGACATATTCGTCGACCATCGCGCGGGTCGCCGGATGCGTCGTCACATCCTCGACGAGACCCTCGCCCATGACCCAGACCCGCCGCCCGTCGCGCAGCGCCTGCCGGTATTCCGCCCCTGTCCTCATGCCGTGCTCCTGCTTCCCGCAATCCGCCGCCTCTGTATGACGCAGCGAATGCGGAGCCGGAAGAGGATAGCGGCTGCCGGCTTGTCCTGACCTATACTGCGGCCGCAGATGCTGCGAAGACCCGATGGGATCCCATGACCATGACCTCCGACATCCTGATCCGCGGCGGCACGGTTATCGACGGCAGCGGCCGGCCCGGCGAAATCGGCGATGTCGCCGTTCGCGCCGGGCGGATCACCGCGATGGGCCGCGCGGTGTCGGAAGGCGCGGCCAAGGTCATCGATGCCGAAGGCCTGGCGGTGACGCCCGGGTTCATCGACATCAAGACGCATTCGGACTTCACGCTGCCGATCAACCCCAAGGCCGAAAGCAAGGTGCGTCAGGGCGTCACGACCGAGATCATCGGTCATTGCGGGTTCTCGGTCGCGCCGGTCTTGTCGGGCAAGGCGCAATTGCTCGCCGATTATCTGAGCGGCGGGGCGCCGTGGCTGCCGTTCCGCGAGATGGGCTTTCCGGAATATCTCGACACGTTTCCCCGGGTTGCGGTCAACACCGGGATGCTGGTCGGCCACAACACCCTGCGTCTGATGGTGATGGGGCTCGAAGACCGCGCGCCGCGCCCCGCCGAGCTGGCGGAGATGATCGCGCTATTGGAGGAGGGGCTCGGCGCCGGCGCACTCGGCATGTCCTCGGGTCTCTTCACGCCGCCGGGCAGCTTCGCCGAGCCCGCCGAGATGCTCGCCTTCGGCCCCGTGCTGCAGCGCAACAACGCCGCCTATTTTACCCATATCCGCGATGAATCGAACAAGGTGATAGGCGGCGTCCATGAGGCGATCGAGTTCGCCCGCGCCGCGCGGGTGCATGTCGAGATCGTGCATCTCAAATGCTCGGGGACCGACAATTGGGGGAAGGCGGCTGAGATCCTGGCGATGATCGATGCGGCGCGGACCGCAGGTTGCGACATCGATTGCGACGCCTACCCCTACACGGCCGGGGCCAATCCGCTGAAGAACCTGCTGCCGCCATGGGTGCAGGTCGGCGGGTTGGAGGCGATGCTGGCGCGCCTCGCACGGCCGGAAACGCGCGAGCGGATCCGTCGCGAAATCGATCGTGACGGGCTCAACAATTGGGGCCGCATCCCGTCCTGGGAAGCGGTGCAGATATCGGTCTCGCCCCGCCTGCCGCAGCACGCGGGCGAGACGATCGCCGCGCTCGCCGCAGCACGCGGCCGCGATCCGGTCGACCTCGTCTGCGATTACCTGATCGAGGACAACGGCGCGACGCGCGTGCTGATCACCTCGATCGCCGAGGAGGACATCCGCGAGATTGTGCGCTCGCCTTCGGCTCTGGTCGGCTCGGACGGCAATTGCGTCGCCGATTACGGGGTCGTCAGCCAAGGGATGCCGCATCCCCGCTTCTATGGGACCTTTCCGCGCGTCATCGGCCGCTATGTCCACGAGCAGCACCTGCTGCCGCTCGAGCAGGCCGTGTGCAAGATGACGGGAGCGACGGCGCGGGCGCTGCGGCTGCGCGACCGCGGCTTGCTCAAGGAAGGCTACCGAGCCGACATCACGATCTTCGACCCCGCCGACTTCAAGGACCGCGCCACCTACGCCGAGCCCCACCGATACCCGACCGGCGCCCGCACGACGGTGCTCGTCAACGGCGTCGTCGTCGTCGAAAATGCGCAGCACACCGGCGCCACCCCGGGACTGGTCCTGCGCCGCGCCGCCGACGGCAGCGTGGGGTGAAATCTAGGTCAGCCAATCCAGGCTCTTTTCCTCCTCCAGCCCCTGCAATCGTTCGAACAGCGCCTTCGCAGGGTTCTCGCCGAGTGCCGCTCGGGTCAGGCGCAGGAATTTGTCCCCCAGCTCGCCGGGTTCGAGCATTCCGCTCTCGGCTGTGCACTCCAAGCGCCGCTCATCGGCCAGCGTTATCGTCACCGTGCTCGTCATCCCGCCGTGCTCGCCATGCGGCCCGGGAACCAGCTTGACGCGGCGGCAGAGGGCGCGGATCTGCGGATCGGCCAATGCCGTCTCGTCCCAGGATTCGGGATCGCGCGCCTCGCGGCAGAGCGCCAGCGCGACCGAGAACGGGATGCTGTACTGCGCCAGCATCAGATCGGCGGGCTCCGCAATGTTGTGGCGCTCGACCATGCGCGGGGTTCCGGTGACGGTGATCGCCTCGATCTCGGCGCCGGTAAAGCCGTGCTCGGCCTGCAGATCGCGCACCGCCTTGACCGCAGCATGCGCGGTGGCGTGGCACGGATAACGTTTCAGCACTGTAGTCGAAACGACGAACTCCTCGCCGAGGCGGCGGGTCAGCTCGGCCGTATCCCATTTCGTGCAGAAGACCCGGAGAAACCCGAACTCGCCTTCGAGCACGGTCCGCGGCCCCGCGAAGCCGCCGGCGGCTAGGCTGGCCGCCAGCACGCCGGCTTCCGAGGCGCGCCCCAAATGCAGGCGCTTGACCATGCCGCCATCGCCGCGGGCGAACTCCAGCAAACCGCCGCACAGCGACCCGGCAATGCCGAGCGCATTGGTCATCGCCGCCGGATCGAGCCGCAGCAGATGGCCCGCCGCCACCGCCCCGCCAAACGGGCCGGTAGTGCCCGGCGCATGAAAGCCGCGCGCCTCGTTGGTATGCCCGGTCGCGCGTCCGATCCGGATCATCACCTCGTTGCCGGCGACAAAGGCGGCGATCAATGCGCACCCACCGGCGCCGCGTTCCTGGGCGACGGCGAGAGCGGGCGGCAATACCGTCGCGCCGGGATGGGCGCCGGCACCGGGCCGCGTCAGGCTGTCGAGTTCGAAAGCATGGGCGAGCGCGCCATTGGCGAGCGCCGCGGCCGGCGCCTGAACCGCCGGCCCGCCTCGGCCGAAGATACGGCATTTGCCGCCGGGCCCGGTGCGCTCGGCATAGTCGATGACGATGCGGCTCCACGGTAAGGCGCTGCCGCAAATCCCAGCCGCGACCGTGTCGATGATGCAGTCCTTGGCCTGCTGAACGACCGATGCCGGAAGGTCCTCGTAGCGAAGCGCGGCGGCATATTCGGCGAGCCGGACGGTTTCGTGCGCCATGTTATTCTCTTCCGTGGAAAGCTGGTCTCGCGGAGGATTTAGCCATGGAAACGATCGGACGCGAAGGGTTCGACGTCATTGTCGTCGGTGCCGGCAATGCCGCGACCTGCGCCGCCTTGTCGGCGCGCGAGAACGGCGCCAGGGTGCTGATGCTCGAAATCGCCCCCGAAGAGGCGCGAGGCGGCAACTCGGCCTTCACCGGCGGCGCGTTCCGCGTCGTCTATCACGGCGCCGAGGATCTCGCGCGCCTCATCCCGGATATGAACGAAACCGAGCTCAAGGATGTCGATTTCGGCACCTACACCGCGGAGCAGTATTTCGACGATATGGGCCGGCTGACCCAATACCGCTGCGACCCGGACATGACCGAGATCCTGATCCGCCGGAGCTTCGAGACCGGGGTGTGGATGCGCGGCAAGGGCGTGCGCTTCCAGCTCGGTCTCGGCCGGCAGGCGTTCCGGGTCGACGGCAAGTTCAAATTCTGGGGCGGGCTCGCTTGCCATATCTGGGGCGGCGGCAAGGAATTGATGAAGGCCCTGCACGCAAGGGCCGCGCGCGACGGGATCACGGTGCTCTACGAGACGCCGGCGATCGGCCTGTTGCAGAGCGACCGTGGCGTCGAAGGCGTGCGGGTGCGCCACCAAGGCCGCCTCCGGGACCTGCGCGCCAAGGCGGTGGTCCTCGCTTGCGGCGGGTTCGAGGCCAATGCCGAGATGCGGGCGCGCTATCTCGGGCCGAACTGGGACCTCGCCAAGGTGCGCGGCACCAGGTTCAACACCGGGCAGGGCCTCAAGATGGCGCTCGAAGCAGGCGCCGCGGTCGCCGGCCACTGGTCGGGCGCGCATGCCGTTGCCTGGGACCTGAACGCTCCGCCTTTTGGCGACCTCGATGTCGGCGACCGCTTCCAAAAGCACAACTACCCGTTCGGCATCGTCGTCAACGCCAAGGGCGAGCGGTTCCTCGACGAGGGGCTCGATTTCCACAGCTACACCTACGCCAAATACGGCGGCGAAATCCTGAACCAGCCGGGCCTGTTCGCCTGGCAGGTCTTCGACCAGAAAGTCGTGCATTTGTTGCGCGAGGAATACCGCATCCCGCGCATCACCAAGGAAAAGGCCGACAGTTTCGAGGCCCTGGCCGAGCGGCTCGAAGGCGTCGACCCGCGCCGCTTTCTGGAGACCGTGCGGGCCTTCAACGCCGCCCCGCGCCCCGAGGTGCCGTTCAACCCGAATATCCGCGACGGGCTGGCGACGGGCGGCCTCGCGATCGACAAGACCAACTGGGCCCAGCGCCTCGACCAGCCGCCCTACGAGGCCTATGCAGTGACGACCGGCATCACCTTCACCTTTGGCGGCCTCAAGATCACCGGTAACGCCGAGGTCGAGGACACATCAGGCCACCCGATCCCCGGCCTCTACGCCGCCGGCGAGATCGTCGGCGGCCTCTTCTTCCACAACTACGCCAGCGGCACCGGCCTCATGTCCGGCGCCGTCTTCGGCCGCATCGCGGGGAGGAACGCGGCGGCGGGTGCGAATGAGTGAGAGGTCGGCGCCCCTCGTCTTGAATACCCGAGCCCGCGGCGATATATAGCCTGACTAGTCTGGACAGATTTCGCGCCGCAATGAGTCAATCCCCGACACATCCGAGCCCTGCCAAGAGGTCGACAAAAACCGCCCATCGCCCGCTCCCGGCTTGGAAGCTACAGGATGCCAAAGCTCATTTCAGCCAGGTCGTGCGAGAGGCTCGGGAACAGGGACCGCAGCGCGTGACGTTGCACGGCAAGGACGCCGTGGTGATCCTGTCTGCCGAGGATTACGCGCGCCTCGCTCCGGCAGTGGCGCAACCGAGCTTGCACGCCCTGCTGTCCGGGTCGCCGCTGCGAGACTTGGACTTCGAGCATGGCAGTGTCCGCTCTCCGGTACGCGATGTCGAGCTGTGAGAGGCTGGCTCTTGGATACAAATGTGATTTCGGAGCTGCGCAAGCCAAACTGCGACGCCCAGGTGAAGGCGTGGTCAGACAATCAAGCTCCAGCCAATATGTACCTGAGCAGGGTCACGATCGCGGAAATCAGGTACGGCATCGAGCGGTTGCCAACCGCCGATCGATCGCGAAAGCGATTGGAGGCATGGCTGAACAACGAGCTGCGGCCGTGGTTTGCGGACCGGCTACTCGACGTGGACGAGGAGGTTTTCGTCGTCTGGCGTCGCCTTGTGGAAAAGGGCAAAGCCATCCGCCATACTTTCCCTCAGCCCGACCTGTTCATCGCAGCAACCGCCGTCTTGCACGACCTATGCGTCGTGACCCGCAATGCCGGCGACTTCCTTCGGACGGGAGCGCCAGTCTTAAACCCATGGACGGATGCTGAGCCCCGGGCAACAGAATGAGCCGAGCGGGATGACAGGGCGTGACGCCTTGAACCCGGTCTCACCTGGATAGACGCTGTTTGAGACGTATATCCGTGGAGAAAGCCATGCAGGTCGCGAAATGGGGAACAGTCTGGCGGTCCGGCCTTCCCGCTGCCGTAGTCGACGCGCTCGAACTGAAAGAGGGCGACGAGACCGAAATCCATGTTGCCGACGAGCGTGAGTTCGGCGTGTCGCGTAAGCCCGGGCGTGAAGAGCTGCTAAAGCGCCTTCGCGCTTTTCGCGGGCGCCTTCTCGCCGACTTCAAGTTCGATCGGGACGAGGCGAATGCCCGGTGATTTCTTCGACACCAACGTCTTGTTGTATATCGCATCCGCTGATTGTATATCGCATTCGCTGATCCCGCCAACGCGGACCGGGCAGAAGAGCTGATCGACGCCGGCGGCATGATCAGCGTGCAGGTCCTCAACGAGATCGCCAATGTCGCCCGTCGCAAGATGGGCCTGTCATGGTCGGAAACCCGCGCCTTCCTGTCCATCATCCGCGGTCTGCTGCCGGTGCAGGCTCTCACCATCGAGATTCACAAAACGGGCCTCGCGCTCGCAGAGCGCTTCGGGCTGTCGCCCTGGATACGATGATCGCCGCCTCGGCCCTGCACGCCGATTGCGACACGCTCTGGTCCGAAGACATGCAGGACGGGATCGTGCTCGATGACCGACGCCGCATCGTCAACTCGTTTCGTGCTTCGTAACAAGACCAACTGGGCCCGACGCCGCAACCAGCCGCCCTACGAGGCCTATCCCGTGACGACCGGCATCACCTTCACCTTCGACGGCCTCAAGATCAGCAACAATGCCGAGGTCGAAGACACCTCGGGCCACCCGATCCCCGGCCTCTACGCCGCCGGTGAGATCATCGGCGGCCTCTACTACCACAACTACGCCAGCGGCGCCGGCTTCATGTCCGACGCCGTCCTCGGCTGCCTCGTCGGCCGCGACGCCGCGGCGTTGGCACCCGCCCACACATGACGATCGAAGAACTGCTTGTCCTGCTCGATACTCAGACGGAAAGTGAATTCGTAGAACGTCAGTTACTCAGCAGGCGACCTTGGATCTTCGAAGCTGATGATGCCTATCACGCATGGCGCAGCTCCGTCGCTGCTACCCTCAGGATTGGACCGGACAATATCCGGATCGTCGGAAGCGCTGCGACGGGATACAGCCTGAGCCCCTTGAAGCCAGGCCGACCTTTTAGGAAAGCCTCAACCCTTGATGCTTCGTCTTCAGATATCGACATTGCCTTCGTCGACCCCACTCTCTTCGCGGCAGCATGGGATACGATCGTGTTATTCGACCGCACTTACAGGCTTGGCGGTGCTTATGAAACTCGAAGCAAGATCCGGATTGATATCTATTGGGGCCTGGTCGGTCAGCAAAGTTTGCCACGTAATACGGAGCCGGCGCGTATGCTTTTAACAGCCATGTCGGTCGCTGGGCGGTTGCCTCCGCTGCGCGGCTACCGCATCCGAAGCCGAGTATATCGCCGATTGGACGATCTGCGCGCATATCACACAACTTCGCTGCGCCAACTGCGGGCGCTACTCGCGAACGCGTAGGAGGCCACGTAATGGATGGTAGCGCAACGAACCAGAAAATTTCCTGGTTCCGAAAAGAAGAAAGCGCCGGAACTCTGGATTTGTCACCGCAGTTTCAGCGTCGGCCAGTCTGGACAGAAGAGCAGGCCTCCTACTTGATTGATACAATATTGAGTGGTCTGCCTATACCTGAGATCTATATTCGATCGTCATCGTCACCGCAAGGCGAGACATGTTATGAGGTGGTCGACGGCCAACAGCGAATTCGATCTGTTCTTCTCTTCGGCACCAACGATCTTGAATTATCCGGTGAGTACGTGAGCGCAAAATGGACCGGGAAGCAGTTCGACGACCTGTCCGATCCCGAAAAGAGCGCCTTTTGGGACTATAAGATCGTCGTCCGTGACGTTAGCGGCGCGACAGATCTTGAGATTAGAGACCTTTTCAAGCGCCTCAACATCCACTCGGTTGCTCTAAACGACCAGGAACTCCGCCATGCCCGGTATAGCGGTCGGTTTATTAAGGCTATCGAAACTCTTGCAGACGACGAGTGGTGGCTAGAGACCGGAATTGTCAATGTCCGCCAAATCCGGCGCATGGAAGACGTCGAGTACATCAGCGAATTGTTCATTGCCCTCATCGCGGGGCCTCAGGATAAAAAGAAGACTTTGGACGATCACTATGCAAACTATGAAGGATCAATGCCACAGGCAGCCGAATGGATCGGACAATTTGAACGCACACGTGACTTCATGATCTCTCTATTACCCCCTGGTGAACTACGTAATTGGCGCGGTAAAAGCGACTTTTATAGCCTATTTCTGGCGATTGCGCCTCTGGCTGACCGTATACCACGGTTGACAAACAGCGAGAAGGATGCGGTAAGAGGTGAATTGAGAGTATTCCGAAGCGAGGTGGACGAGGCGAAGAAAAAAGATAATAAGAAAAGATTTCCCGATGACGTTCACGAGTATGCTGAGGCGGTCACACGCGCAGCCACTGATCTAGGACGGCGGAATGCGCGTCTTCGGATCCTTGAGGCCCGGATCCAAAAGGCGCTGGCGAGTACACCGAAGCGTCTCCGACGACAAACAAATCCTCAGGCCGCATGAAAATCTGACGTTCTGACCTTTGACGCCGTTCCAGTCTTGTGATCTTCGGTGGGGACTCTCGATGGTCCAATTTCTTTCTCGGCAATAGACTGCACCCGACCGATGCCTATTCGGCCGGTTGCAGCGAGATTACTGAGTCCTCGTAGCATGCCGGTTTCACCGAAGATCCCGTGCTGCGCGATCCATTCGGAGGCCTGGTCGTGGACTTCCTTGGTGTGGGGCTCGGACCAGCCGCTCGCCGTGGCCCAGTGGCCCGTATCCATAGCAGGTGGAAGTGTTCGGGGAACTCGTTCTTGTAGTAATGCGGGTAGAGGCCGGGCGCGGATCGGGGTCGCGCTGCGCGCGCCGAAATGCGCGGAAGAATTTCTGCAAATCCTCGAGACATGCTCGGTGTGCCGCGCGGCGCTGTCCTCGATAGTTTCGCTTGGCGGCATCCGCTATCATCTCGTAGGGCGAGCGAGATAACGTGAAAGAGAGCGGATGGCGAGGTTACTGCGGCGAAAGAGCTTCGAGATCCAGGCGGAGTGGGACGGCGAGGCCGGGGTATGGTGGTGCTCCAATGACGAGCTGCCCTTGACCACCGAAGCGCCGACTTTTGAGCAGCTTGTCTCCCGCGTGCTCGGCATCGCTCCCTCGATCGCGGCGGAGAACGGGCTCGCCGCGCCGGGTGACGAGATAGAGGTGCGCGTCATCGCAGAGCGCGTGCAATCCGTGCCGGTGGTGGCCGCTGCGTGAATGCTCGCGACGTTCGATCGGGAGCTGCGTCGCATGCTAACGCGAGCCGGCTGTTACTTCGTTCGGCCAAGAAAGTGGAAGTCACGAAATCTGGTACAGCCCGATCACAAATCGGCGCTTCGTGCTACCTGCCGCGATCGTCAGCCGGCATACGGCTAACGGAGTCCTCAAAGACGCGGGATTGTCGAAGGCCTTTTGAATCTCTACCCAACTCGGCTTACATGGCTGCTTCCGCTTCCTTGGTGTAGGGCTCGAACACGAGGCGCTCGCCGGAGCCCCAGCGGCGGGTGTCCATCAGCGGGTGGAAGCGCTCGGGGAATTCGTTCTTGTAGTAATGGGTGTAGCGGTCGGGGCGCAGGTCGAGGTCGCGCTGCGCGCGCCGCAAGCGAAAGGCGCCTCCATTAGCGGCTCGGATGGGAATATTGGCGTTAATCAACGCTATCGCGAAGTGCACCGGAGGTTACTGGGCTGCGGCGACCGGAGGACCGGCTGGTGGGCTCAGTCGATGCCGACCGCCGCACCGAGGGTCTCGCCGATCGAACGGTTGAGCACGAGGTCGGCAATTGCGTCGAGGCCGGTTGCCTCACGGTTGATGATCACCAGGGTTGCGCCGTGGTGTTTCGCCAGTTCCGGAAAGGCGGCGGCAGGATAGACCACCAATGACGATCCGGCGACAATAAAGAGGTCGGCGGCGCGGGTCTCGATTTCGGCGCGCCGCATTGGGTTGGAGGGCATTGCCTGGCCAAATGAAATTGTCGCGGTTTTGACAAAGCCGCCGCAATCGTCACACACCGGCGGCGTCTCGTTGCGCTCGAAGGCGATGCGCAGCGCTTCGAGCTCATAGCGCGTCTTACAGTCGAGACAATGCGCATAAGTCGTGTTTCCATGGAGCTCGATGACGCGCTCGTCGGGGACGCCGGACGCTTGGTGCAGACCGTCGATATTCTGGGTGATCACGGCGGCGGCGTTGCCGCGGCGCATGAGCTCCGCGACGGCGCGGTGCCCCCGGTTGGGGGCGGCACCGCGAAAGGTCTCCTCCATTGCAAAACGCCGCCGCCAGGTTTCGCGCCGCGCCTCCTCCGACG
>Ga0210400_10005367_pt1 | contig 10893 bp, 8 predicted proteins | sample IncBWH26MmetaG_FD_155456 | JGI IMG/M metagenome (GOLD analysis project Ga0210400, IMG submission 155456) | Forest soil microbial communities from Barre Woods Harvard Forest LTER site, Petersham, Massachusetts, United States - Inc-BW-H-26-M | ecosystem: Environmental > Terrestrial > Soil >...
ATTCTCGGTGAACGGGCGCGCGGTCGAGGTGACGGTGAGCGGAGCGCGTCGGCTCTCGCGAGTTCTGCGCGACGATCTCGGGCTGACTGGAACGAAAGTGGGATGCGATGCGGGGGACTGCGGTGCCTGCACCGTCTTGCTGAACGGTGATCCGGTGTGCGCGTGCCTGGTGGCGGCGGGGCAGGCCGCGGGCTGCGAAATCACGACGGTCGAGGGATTGGCGCGGCGCGCGCCGCTTTATGGTCGCTTGCAGCAATCCTTTCTTTCTCACGGCGCGGCACAATGCGGGGCGTGCACTCCGGGGATGCTGGTCGCCGCGACGGCGCTGCTGGAGAGAAATTCTTCTCCGGTCGAAAACGAAGTCCGGGATGCGATTGGCGGCGTGCTCTGCCGCTGCACGGGATACCGGAAGATTATCAGCGCGATTTTGGAAACCGGTGCGAACGTCGGGACTAGTGAAGCTGACGTGTCCCCTACTGCAGGGGCGGCGGTCGGTGCGCGCCTGGTACGGCTCGATGGCAAGCGGAAAGTCGACGGCTCGGAGATTTTCGGGGCCGATGAAACTCCGGCAGGAACGCTGGGCGTGCGCGTGATTCGTTGCCCGCATCACCGGGCGCAGTTTCAGTTCGGTGACCTCGACAAGTTCGTTGCGGATCATCCCGGTGTGTCGGTTGTTCTAACGGCGAAGGATGTGCCCGGCATCGATTGCTACGGCGTGATTCCCAGATTCGCCGATCAGTCTGTCTTCGCGCACCACGAGGCGCGATTCCGCGGAGAAGGCGTTGCCGCGGTCGTGGGAGAGGCGGACGCGCTGGAAACGCTCGACCTGACGGAATTTCCGGTGCGGTGGGAAGAGTTGCCGGCACTCAAAACGATCGATGAGGCGCTCGCGGCCGATGCGCCGCGGATTCACGCGCAGCGCGAAGCGAACATTCTGGTGCGTGGGCGCGTGGTTTGCGGGGACGTGGAAAAGGCACTGGCGGAATCTGATGTCGTCGTCGAGGGCGAATACGAGACCGGATTTGTGGAGCACGCCTACATCGAACCGGAAGCCGGGTTTGCTCGGCGCGTCGGCGACGGCATCGAAATTCAGGCCTGCACCCAGTCGCCTTATATGGACCGCGACGACATCGCGAAGATTTTGGGGATTGCGCCCGAGAAGGTGCGCATTATTCCGACGGCGGTGGGCGGAGGATTTGGAGCGAAGCTGGATCTTTCGGTGCAGCCGTTTGTTGGGCTCGCGGCATGGAAGTTGAGGCGTCCGGTACGCATGGTGTATTCGCGGACAGAGTCGATGGTATCGACAACCAAGCGGCATCCGGCGCGGATGCGGCTGCGCGCGGGCGCGACGCGCGAGGGAAAGCTGACGGCGCTCGATTTTGCCGCGGACTTTAATACCGGAGCATATTCTTCGTGGGGACCGACCGTCGCAGGGCGAGTGCCGGTGCATGCGTCCGGGCCATACCGCGTTCCGAACTATCGAGCGCTGACGCGGGCGGTGCACACCAACATCGTTCCCGCGGGAGCGTTTCGCGGATTCGGCGTGCCCCAGGCTGCGATTGCGCAGGAGCAGATCTACGACGAACTCGCCGACCGAGTCGGTATCGACCGGCTGGAGTTTCGTATTCTGAATGCTCTGGAGAACAACACTCCGACTGTGACCGGGCAGGTGCTCGGCGAAGGCGTTGGCATTCGCGCTTGCTTCGAGGCGCTGCGGCCGAGGTGGCAGGCTTCACGGGCGGAGTCGTCGGCATTCAACGCGCGAGGAGTAGGTCCGTTACGGCGCGGCGTCGGCGTGGCCGGCATGTGGTATGGCTGCGGAAATACTTCGTTGCCGAATCCGTCGACGGTGCGGGTTGGGCTAAAGCGCGACGGGCGCATCGCTCTGCACCAGGGCGCGGTCGATATTGGTCAGGGATCGAATACCATCGTGACGCAGATTTGTGCCGACGCGATGATGGCTCCCGTGGCGCAATTCGATCTGGTTTCAGGCGATACGTCGATTTCTCCGGATTGCGGCAAGACCTCGGCGTCGCGGCAAACGTTGGTGACCGGCAAAGCGGCGTACATGGCGGGAAGCAAGTTGCGCAGCGAGATCCTGAAGGTTGCCGGGGCGTGTGATTGCGCGACCATTGAGTTCGGCGAGGGCAGTGTGACAGTTGTCGAAAATGGAGACCGGAAGGTGCTGGCCCTTGCGGAATTGCCGCTCGATTCCCGCGGATACGCGATTACTTGCGAGGCGACCTTCGATCCGCCGACCAGCCCGCTCGACGAAAATGGGCAGGGAAGTCCATACGCGGTATTTGGTTTCGGCGCGCACCTGGCGGAAATTGAAGTAGATGTGGAACTGGGGACCGTGTGTGTGTTGCGAGTGACGGCGGCGCACGACGTGGGCCGCGCGATTAATCCCACTTTGATTGAAGGGCAGATCGAGGGCGGGGTCGCGCAGGGGCTGGGCATGGCTTTGATGGAGGAGTTCTTTCCCGGCAGGGGTGAAAACCTGCACGACTATCTGATCCCCACGGCCGGGGACGTTCCTCCAGTCGAGTCGATTCTGATTGAAGACGCGTCGTCGATTGGACCTTTTGGCGCGAAGGGAATCGGCGAGCAGGCGGTGATTCCGACGGCGCCCGCGATTCTGAATGCGTTGCATGATGCGATCGGAGTACGCATCCGCAAACTTCCGGCAACGCCGGATCGTGTGCGCGCGGCGATCCTGGCCAAGGCCAGAGGAGGCGCCCGTGGCTGACGACGCGATTCGCTGCGATGCGTGTCCCGTTCTGTGCTATATCAAGCCGGGGCGCACCGGATCGTGCGACCGCTATGGCAATCACGAGGGCAAACTGGTGCGGCTCGATCCGCATGTGGTGCTGCATCGAGCAGTGGAACGCGGGGAAGCGGTCAAGCTGTTTCTGGAGCGCGGTCGTGACTGGGACGGCACACTGATTGGTCAGAGCGGGGTCAGCCATGGCGAGACATTTGTGACCGCCATCGGAGCGGGCACGACGTATCCGGATTACAAGCCGGCGCCGTTCATCATCTCTTCCCAAGTGGATGGCGTCGATATGGTGACGGTCGTGACCGAGGGAATTTTCAGTTACTGCGGCGTCAAGGTGAAGATCGATACCGACCGGCATCTGGGCGCGGAGTGCAGCACGGTGCGCGCTCAAGGCGAAGCCGTGGGCCACGTGACCACCAGCGAATACGGATCCCAGATGCTGTCGCTGGGCGGGGTGCGGCATTTGACCGGAGGCAGCCGCCACGAAGGCACGGCGACCTGCGAGACGCTGCTGAACCTGTGCAACGGCAAAGCAGTGGAACTGAAAATTGATGACGGCGCCAAGGTTGTGGTGCAGGCGGGCAATCCGCCGATCGTCGACGGCGCGCAGGAAGAGCGCATGCGCGTGGGCTGCGGCTCGGCGACGATTGGAATGTTTGCCAAGCAGTGGTTTGGCAAAGTCGACGAGGTCGTTGTAGTCGATGACCACATCACTGGCGTGCTGTCGGAACATCAGGCAGGCAAGCTGCTCGGTGTGCCGGAGACAGGGATCAAGCTCAAGGGAAGACGCTCCACGCCGGGAAGATATTTTCAGGTGGCGGAGCCGGGCACGGCGTGGGGCGGGACTGAGATTGATGATCCGCTCACGATTCTGGGAAAGTTCAATGCCAAGAAGGCGTGGCCCGGGCTGCGCTTGCTGATGGTAAGTACGACCGGCGAGCATCACGGATATTTTGAGTTGGACGAGGACCTGAAGCCGCGGGAAAAAGAATTGCCGGGCGACTTGCGCGAATCGGTGGCGCGCATCAAGGAGAATTGCGAGCCCGCGCTGTGCACCGTGCTGTTCATGGCGGGAGCGGGAGGATCGTTACGCGCGGGCGTGACCGAGAATCCGGTGAAGCTGACGCATTCCGTGAGCGACGCGCTGACGCGCGTGACTTGTGGAGGAGCACCCGTGTATGTGTGGCCCGGAGGAGGAATCACTTTCATGGCGGATGTAACTCGCATGCCACAGAATGCGTTTGGTTACGTGCCGACGCCGGCGCTGGTGGCTCCGATCGAGTTCACCTTGCGGCTGGCGGATTATGCCGCCTTGGGCGGATATGTGGAGCACGTGCGTCCTTTGAGTTCGATTACTGCCGAAGATGAAGGGCGGCAACGCGTGGCGGCGCGGGCGGAGAATCCTTGGCCTCTTGCGTCAGGAATGAAACCGGCGACAACAGTCAACAGTAAAAAGCGATGAAGCAGCGCGCACAGATCCGAATGCTGGCCGATGGACGGCGGTTGCATCTTCACGACGGTCCGATCGACCTGATCGTGGAGGCGTTCGGAGCGCCGTGCGCAATCGAGGCCGCCTATCACGCTGCAGGCGCGAGGTTCGTCACGGTGCTCGATGAGTTGTGCGGCGAGCTTTGGTACTTGCGGCGGCGTTGCTCGCCAGAGAATGAGTGGCCGCAGGGCGCGGTGGCGCGGCGGATGGTGGCAGCCGTGATGCCTTATGCTCCGCAATACTTCATCACGCCCATGGCGGCCGTGGCGGGTGCGGTGGCGGAGGAGATTCTGGCCGCGATGGTTGCGGTTGTTGAACTGTCGTCAGCCTATGTCAACGATGGCGGCGACATTGCACTGCACCTGAGCCCGGGCGAGAAATTTGTCGTTGGCTTGGTGGCCGGAATGGAGCCGCGGCTCGAGCGGCCATCGTTGCTGGGGACGATTACAGTGCATGAATCCGATCCGGTGCGCGGCATTGCCACCAGCGGCTGGCGGGGCCGCAGCTTTTCGCTGGGGATCGCGGACGCGGTGACGGTGCTGGCGGATCGCGCCGCGGCCGCCGATGCGGCGGCGACGATTATCGCCAACCAGGTTGATCTGCCGGGGCATCCTGCGATCGTTCGCGTTCCGGCTTGTGAGCTCGCGCCCGACAGCGATCTCGGAGATCGACTCGTGACACAGGCTGTCGGTGAGTTGATTTCACCGGAAGTCCAGCACGCTCTGGAAGTGGGATCGCGCACCGCGGACCTTCTGTTGAGAATGGGTTTGATTCGGTCCGCAGCGTTGAGCCTGCAGGGAGAGACGCGCGTGGTGGGAGATATCGGAGAATCGCGGATCGTGACGCCGCAGGGCGAAAGGGGCTACGTGCATGCCTGAGGTGGTGGTCCGAAAGAAAGTGATGTGTGTGGAAGAGATTTTTCACGAGGGCGGGCCGGTGGCGGCAAAGCCGCTTCGTCGCGCCGCGGCGATTGCGGTCATTCGCAATCCGTTTGCTGGAGCGTACGTCGCGAACATCGAAGGATTTATGGACGATCTGAAGCCGCTCGGTCTGGAGATGGCGCGGTCACTGGTCGCTGCACTGGGCGGAGACGCGAAGAGCGTCGAAGGTTATGGCAAGGGCGCGATCGTAGGTTCGGCGGGGGAACTCGAGCACGGCGCACTTTGGCATGTGCCGGGCGGGTACGGAATGCGCGAAGTTCTCGGCGGAGCGAAGGCGATTGTGGCGTCGACGAAAAAAGTTGGCGGTCCGGGAACGCGGCTGGATGTGCCCATCACGCACATCAACGCGTCCTACGTGCGCAGTCATTTTGATGCGATGGAAGTGGGCGTGAATGATGCGCCGCGGGCGGATGAGATTCTGCTGGCGCTGGTGATGACGACGGGAGCGCGCGTACACGCGCGCGTGGGTGGGCTGAAGGTTTCGGAGATCAAGGGAGAAGACGGGCTGCGGTGACGACAAGATGAAAGCGAAAATCCGGAAGATCGCGACCCTCGTAGAGGAAACGCAGCGCGAGATGGATCGTGCAATCTCCCCGCCGACGCGGCGGGCGGCGGCTGTGGCCGTAATCGAGAATCCGTACGCGGGAAAATATGTTGAAGATCTTTCGGAACTGATGGCGATTGGCGAAGAACTCGGCGAACTGCTCACGGCCCGTGCGGTGGCTGCGCTGGGAATCGCCGGGCCGTCGGCGGAGAGTTATGGCAAGGCCGCCGCAGTCGGCGAAGATGGAGAACTCGAACACGCGGCCGCGATTCTGCATCCGAAACTGGGCGCTCCGGTGCGGCGGGTGCTGGGCAAAGGTGCGGCGCTGATTCCTTCGTCGAAGAAACGTGGCGGCATGGGCGTGGTGCTCGACATCCCTCTGGGCCACAAAGACGCAGCCTTCGTGCGTAGCCACTTCGATGGCATGGAAGTGCGAATCAATGACGCGCCGCGGGCGAATGAAATTATGATCGCGGTCGCGGTCACTGACAGCGGGCGTCCGCTGCCACGTGTGGGTGGGCTCATCAAGGAGCAGATCAAAGGGGAAGACGGGCTGCGGTAAGGTTGCCGCTCACGGCGCGCTCGGCGAACGCGTGAGGAAAGAAATATCGCCCACCTTGTAGAGAACCTTACCTGGAGAATCCGGAGTTGGAGTGATTTTTCCCGAGCGCATGGCGGCGAATGCTAAAACAAGCCTCGTAAGTTCGGTCGGCGACGCCACAGGAATGTTGTGTGCGCCTAAGACAAGCTTAACATTCGGTGCGAGAGCATTTAGGCGACTGATCGAAGCGGCGTACGCTTTGAAATCCGTTTCGGGTCGAAAAAGCCAGATGGGCGCAGGATAGTAAGTGTCTCCGGTGAAGAGCAAACCATTGGCACGATCGATCAGAGAAATCGCATCCGGCGTGTGGCCGGGTGTGGCAATCACTTCGATGCTGCGGCCCCCCAGGTCGAACTTGTCGCCGTCGTGCATGTAGGCGGTGATCTTCCACGGGCGCGTTGAGTAGGCCTTCGCGTCGAATCCTTTCGGGAGAGTGCCACAGATCTGATCGGGCGTGATTTCGGCCTGCGCGTCTTCGCGGGAGCCGCGCGCGTTCTTGCGCGTAAAATCTGTGTCCATTCCGTAGATGGTGTCGAATTGCCAGTTGCCGCCGACGTGATCGTCGTGAGTGTGCGAGTTCACCACGGCGATGGGCAATTTTGTGAGTTCCGCTGTGACTTTCTTGATGTCGCTGATGCCCATGCCGGTGTCGAACAGCAGGGCCTTGTTCTCGCCGACAATCAGGTAAGCGATCGTCTCTTCGGCTTGATGCGGTTCGTAGATTGCGAAGACTTTGGGCGCGGGTTGGTAAACCTCGAACCACGGGTCGCTGACGGGAATGCGCGTCAGAGTTTTGTATTCGGGACGCGGGAGGGCGCGACACCAGTCGGCGGGGATGGGCTGTTGCGCGGCGAGAGGAGCGGCGGCGAGGATAAGGACGGAGAAGAATAAGAGTCTAATCTTGTGCACTGTAATCCCTCGTTGGGCTGAAGGCCCGTTCATATCACTCGCTGCTGATCGCAGCGCGGGAAGCACTGCGCCACCCAAAATCAAAAACGGTTTCTCGATGCGTTTTTTCGGCTCGCTGCGCTTGCCGGACGGCCGAAGGCGGCCGTCCCACAAATCCGTCTCCAGATGGTCCGATCATGACTTTATTATTTCTGGCACTCTGGTCGCTGGCGGGGTGTTGCGGCTGCGCTGGATACTCACTGCGCCGTCAATGATGACCATGCCAACGCCGGGCAGGTCTCCTTTTTGAATGCTATCTAACAGATTCTTTCCGGCGGACTGCTGCGCGGTGTCGAGGAAAACGAAACTGGCCTCACGTCCGGCGGCAATGAGACCGCAGTTCAGGCTGCGCATTTTTGCGGTGTTGCCGGTCGCGAGGCAGATCGCGATCTCCGCTGGGATTTCTCCGAGTGACGACAACATCGCAATCATGCGCAGAATGCCGAGTGGCTGCACGCCCGAACCGGCGGGCGAGTCGGTCCCGAGGATCACGCGATGCAACTGGTTCAGTTCTCTTGCTGTGCGCAGCGCGAGAAGTCCTGCGCGCTCGTTTCCGTTGTGAACGATTTCCAGCGCGCGCGGCGAGCGCAAACATATATCCATAATCTGATCATCCGGCAGTGCGGTGTGTCCTCCGTTTATATGCCCGACCACGTCGGCATCGGTCTCGAGCACCATGTCTTTGTCGATGAGGCTGGAGCCGGGAATGGAAGGCCCGCCGGTGTGAATCGTGCTCTGGATGCCGTATTTGCGGGCCCAGGCGACCATGCGGCGTCCGGTGATTCCATCTTTTACGCTGCCCAGGCCGACTTCACCGAGGAATTTAACGCCGGCCGCGGCGAGTTCCTTGAAGTCCTCTTCGACCATGCCTTGTTCAAGGATGGGAGCTCCGGCGAAAACTTTCACGCCACCGGGGCGAAACGACTGGAAGGCCCGCTGCGCGAAAATCGCCATCGCCTTCAGGCCGACAATATCTTTTGGGCGGCCGGGCGTGTGAACTTCTCCGGCGGAAACCATGGTGGTGACGCCGCCGTGCAGACAGCTATCGATCCAGCCGAGTTGGTTCTGGCGAGGCGTCCAGTCGCCGCAGACAGGATGCACGTGGCTGTCGATGAGTCCGGGGGCGAGCGCGGTGCCTTGGGCGTCGATCGTAGTCGCGGCACTGGCAGTGTCGATGTCTTTTTCTTTTCCGATAAGGCGAATGATGCCGTCGATCGCGACCACCGTGTCGGCGTCGAGGATCGGATGGTTGAGGTCTCCGCTGAGAAGGAGGCCAATGTTGCGGATTACCATTTTGTTGGGGCTTGCGGATTGTGCCGGGCCGTCGTTGCTCATGGAATCATTTCACCGTGCGAGCGGAATCCGCCATCATACGCGACGCTTCTTCGCCGGTGAAGCGGCGCCTCCGGGAGAGCTTCTTTCTGAAGTGATTGGCACGGCTTTCCGGATGGAACGGGATCTTGACCTTTACCTGATGCGAGACGTTGTCAGCGCTGAAGCGACGGTGTTAGGCTCGGCTCACGCGCGCGGGCCAGGAGGCCCCCGCGACAGCCGGCGAGACGCCGGCGCTACAAAAGCGCGTCGCTGGCCCGGGGGAGGAGAATCATGGTTTCGCGAGAATTTATTTTCTGGGAAGTGGATGTGCAAGCCGATTTTATGTTGCCCGGCGGGAAACTATATGTGCCCGGGGCGGAGAAGTTGCTGCCCAACATCCGCAGGCTCACTGACGCGGCGCGGCAGGGGCAGGTGTTTTTGGTTTCGCATGGATGTTTTCACGCGCACGACGATCTTGAATTCAAAATCTTTCCGCCGCATTGCGTGAAGGGAACCGCCGGTTCTGAACTCGTCCCCGAAGCCCTGGCGGAGAAAGTTGCGCGTGTGCCGAATGACGCGGAGGCAAAACTGCCCGAAGATTTAGCCAGATATCAGCAGATCCTGCTGGAAAAGCAGACGTTAAATATTTTCGAAAGTCGCCACGCGGACGCTCTGCTGCAGCGCCTGGGAAGTCACGCAGAGTTTGTCGTCTTTGGAGTGGTAACGGAATACTGCGTGAGCTTCGCTGCCAAAGGCCTGCTCGAACGAGGACGGCGTGTTGCCGTAGTGCAGGATGCCATCGAAACCCTGAAGCGGGATGATGGACAGAAAACAATTACGGAACTGGAACGGCTTGGGGCGCGACTCACCACCACCGACCAGGCTCTCAGTGCCGTCGAACTCAGCGTTCTTCAGCACTGAGAGTCCGGCCCTGGGTTCTAGTGATGGTCGTGATCGCGGTCGCCGTGGTTGTGGCGCCAGGTCCAATATTCTTTCTGCTCATCCTTGTTGAGTTTGCGGAAATCGCGATGAGCATCACGGTGAGTCTCGCCTGCCCAGCGGTTATAGTAGCCGACCTCGTCGTCGTTCCACACGTGATAGTCGGTGTAGTAAGGGTCGTAAACGCGATAGTAGTGGTGCTCGGCGCATCCGATTCCCGCCAGGGACGACGCCAGCGCGGCCGCCAGCAGCAGCGAACTCAGAGGGTGCGAACCACGGATCATGTTTTTCTCCTTCAAGTTTAAGAAACACTGCTCAGCGCGATTAGTTGCTGAAAACGTTGCGCAGGTTTCAGTGAAGTGAATGGCGCAGAGAAAGGGCCGGCAAAAAGCGGCTCCAATTCGACTCTAACGTTTCCTTCCGAACTAGATTTCCTTTTCTTTCGATTACTTTTCAACCAGGTTGGATTGTAATAGACTTGTGTCCGAGGAGACTCTACGTTGGGCGACCCGTTGCGCGCACTGCTGGACTTGCCGGAGCAGGAAAGAACTGAGCGCGGGCTGGAACACACGCCCCGCGAAATCTGGCAGCAGCCGTCTACCTGGGGCAAAACTTACGAGCGCTGCCGGGAGCGCAGCGCCGATTTGAATGACGTGCTCCGGCGCGCCGGAATTGGCCGCGGCAGCACTTCCTCTCCAAGTGTTTATCTGGTGGGCGCGGGCACCTCAGACTACACCGGCCGGGCTTTGGCGCCGTTGCTTCGCCGACGCTGGGGCTGTGATGTTTGGCCCTTGCCCAGTACAACTCTGCTCACGGAATTCGAGGAGTTCCACCGTCCCGGAAGAGAGTATCTCTGGCTTTCGTTTTCGCGTTCAGGGGAGAGTCCTGAGGGCGTTGCGCTGCTGGAGCAGGCGCTCGACCGCAATCGCGACATCCGCCATCTGGTGGTGACCTGCAACCAGCAGGGCACGATGGCGCAACTATGCGCGCAGCATCCCGACCGCGCGATCGCGCTGGTGCTCGACGATGCGGTGAACGATCGCGGGCTCGCCATGACCAGTTCATTCAGCAACATGGTTCTGGCTGGGCAGTGCGTTGGTCATCTGGAAGATCTTGCCGAGTTCGGCCAGGTGGTTGGGCGATTGTCTGAGACCGGAGAGAAGTTTCTTCCCGCTGCGTCCGAAGCCGCTGCTGCCATGACGTTGCTGGGTTGCACGCGCGCCTGTTTTGTGGGTGCGGGAGTTCTGCGGGCGGTGGCCGACGAATCCGCGCTGAAAGTCGTGGAACTCAGCTCCGGCAAAGTCACCACCATGGCGGAAACGCCGCTTGGCCTGCGCC
>Ga0210400_10005368_pt1 | contig 10892 bp, 10 predicted proteins | sample IncBWH26MmetaG_FD_155456 | JGI IMG/M metagenome (GOLD analysis project Ga0210400, IMG submission 155456) | Forest soil microbial communities from Barre Woods Harvard Forest LTER site, Petersham, Massachusetts, United States - Inc-BW-H-26-M | ecosystem: Environmental > Terrestrial > Soil >...
TCAGCATCCAGTTGGCCGAGCTGGCCTTCGATGTCGTCGCCGTACCAGCCGGATTCCGCGGCCAGGCGCTCAGCGTAGAGGCCCCAGCCTTCGGTGATCGAGGAGATGCCGCCGAGCGCACGAACCTGCATGAAACGCGGCAGGTCCTTGTTCTCCACCTGCAGGGCGATATGAAAATGATGCCCGGGCACGGCTTCGTGATACAGCAGGGAACGCAAGCCGAACGTCGTCATGCGTTCGATTCGCCGGGGGATCTGGACGATTCCGGGGCGAGAGCCGTCCGGCGCCGGAGCGTTGTAGTTGGCGGCGGCGTTGGCCTCGCGAAAGCGCGGGAACGGCTGCACGGTCACGGGCGCCTTCGGCCGGACGTCAAATAACAATGCCGCGCGCTTTTCGGCGTCGCGCACGATGGCGTCGGCATCGCGCATGATCTGCGCGCGGCTCTCATCCGACGTGGGGTTGGGATATTGCAGATCCAGTCTGAGTTTCTCAATGCGGTCCTTGACAGGTCCCGCGGTTCGGCCGAGCCGGCGCAAAAGACCGTCCATCTGCGTTTCGATGCGCGCCACCTGCTGCAATCCGATTTCGTGAATCTGGTCCGCCGTGAGGTTGGTCGTCGTGTAGCGGCGCAGAAAATAAGCGTATGCTTCGGGACCGCCTTTCAGGCGCCACAAGCCAGCGTCATTAGTCGAACGCGAAAGCTGGGATTGCAGCGTCGCGATCGCCTTTTTCCAGGCCGGATAAATCTGAGCGCCGACTATTTTCTCGGCTCCGGTGCGAAGCTGCTCGCGCTGCGCAGGGGGTATTGAGTCTACCGAGGTCATCTTGTCGGTGAACGCCGTCACGAACGGATTCTGCCCCGGCGATGGATCCACGAAACTCCGCATTTGTTTGATGGTCGCTTCGAGGATAAAGCGCGGAGGAATCACGTTCTTCGCGGCGAGCCTTCGCGATTCGGCGATAGCTTCCTCCATGCGTGCGCTCACCTGTCCCAACGCCGCCACGTAGTTTTCGGCATCCCTCGGCTTGGCCAGCGGGCGCCCGACGGTGAATCGTTCGACGGCGGAAACGTTCCAGCCGTTCATCTGTTCCAGCGGAAAGGTATAGTCGAAGTACGGCTCCTCGGCGGCAGCAATATCCAACTGCCAGGACATCACGTCGGCGGAAATCCGCTGGGTCTCCGTCATGCTGGCGCGATCGAACTTGCGGAGTTCGGCCAGACCCTTGCGGGCCAGCTGGACGCGCGTACGCGCGAAAGCCGGGCTTAAGGATGTGAGCTGCCGCTCCAGCCGGTCCTGTTCGTCACCGGTGAAGTAACGCAGGGAAGTCGCCAGGTTGGGATTGATGCGGATCCATTCATCCGTGAAATCGCGAAAGAAATCGTCGATGGTTTTTGAAGAAATGCCGCGTGTGGGAGTTTGCGCGAAGGCGGCTTTCGACGCGGCTCCCGCGCCGATCATCGCAAGGCACGCTTTTCTGCGAGTGAGCATTTATGCCTGCCCTGCGTGGGCTCGCGCCGTGCGCTCGTTCAGATCCCTCAGGACGCTCAACTCGGCAGCAGTCGGAGCCGCGGTGGCGTCCAGCTTCGGCGCGACCTTCAGCGGCCAGCCAGTAGCTGCCACCACCTGCTCCACCGTGATTCCCGGATGCAAGCTAGTCAGCGTAAGTTCCTTGGTCACCGGATCGGGAGTAAGAATCCCAAGGTCGGTGATCACGTTGGTGGGACCTTTCCCCAGCAATCCCAGCTTCTGGCGGCTGTCGCCACCTTCGAAATAACCCCCCGACGTGAGAAAATCCAGCTTCTTCACAAAAGCGCGGTTGTTCTGGCGCAGAGTGATCAGCACCTCGCCGCAGAATCCGGCGATCTCCTGCGCGCCGCCCGATCCGGGCAGCCGGACCTTGGGCTTGTTGTAATCGCCGATCACGGTGCTGTTGATGTTGGCGAATTTGTCGATCTGTGCGGCGCCCAGGAATCCGAGGCCGATCCGGCCGCCTTGCAGCCAGTAGGAAAACATCTCCGGAATCGAGACCACGGCGTCGGCGGTTTCCGACAGCTCGCCGTCGCCGATCGAGAGCGGTAGTACAGTGGGCTTCGCGCCGATGGTTCCTGACTCGTAGATCAAAACCGTATCAGGAGCATGGGTCAGGCGCGCCAGGTTGGCAGCCGCGCTCGGCAGTCCGATGCCCACAAACAGCGTCACGCCGTTGCGAATCATGCGAGCTGCTTGGATGGTCATCATCTCGTCGGCGGTGTAGGCTGCGTCTTGTTTGGTGTTGTCAGGCATGACTGGTCGCCCCTTCCAGACTCCGTTTGTACTCGGCGAAATCCTTGGTGCCGAGCACATGCCGGTCGATCCACGTCTTAAACGTCTCTCGCTCGCGAGCTATCGCGTCCCAAGCTTTGTAAAACGCGTTGTCACGCTGATAATAGCCCTGCGCGTAAGAAGGGAACGCGCCTCCCTTCACTTCGCAGACCGCGCTTAGGACCCAAGATGGCAGCACCACTGAGTTGGGCGGCGCGTGTAGATCATCTACGATCTCTTCCACCGTCACGATAACGCGCTTGGCTGCGAGCACGGCTTCTTTCTGCACGCCCACCACACCCCACATGAGCACGTTGCCTCCGCGGTCGGCCTTCTGGGCATGAATGATGGTCACGTCGGGCCGATGCGCGGGGATCGCGGCGAGCTTCTGCCCGGTGAAGGGACAATCTATGAACTTGATGCGCTGGTTGTACTTGACCAGATCGGTGCCGACGTAGCCGCGTAGCATCCCGAACGGCAGGTTCGCGGCTCCGGCGCTATACGCCGCCGCCATGCCCGCGTGCGCGTGTTCTTCGATCTGAAGGGGCTGCGGCCACCCGTTTTCGACGGCGTCGCGCAGGCGGTGCAGCGATCCGACTCCCGGATTCCCGCCCCAGGAAAAAACCAGCTTCTTGACGCATCCGGCGCCGATGAGCTGATCGTAAATCAGGTCCGGGGTCATGCGGATCACTGTAAGTTCCCCCTTGGCCTGCCGGATGATCTCGTGCCCCGCAGCGAACGGGATCAAATGGGTAAACCCTTCCAGGGCGACCGTATCGCCGTCGTGAACCGTTTCGCGGATCGCTTCCGAAAGTGAGAGTATGTTCGCCAGAGCTTCTATTCTGCCATGCCCGGCATCCAAAAACGATCTGCTATAATCTCGCCGGAGGGACGGACATGTCCTTAGTACGAGGATTACATCACATCACTGTGTGCGCCGCCGGCGCCCAAGAAGACATCGATTTTATGACGCAAGTCTGCGGACAGCGTCTGATCAAGCAAACTGTCCTGTTCGACGGACGCTTCGCTCACTATCATCTGTACTACTCGAACGCGGACTGCGAACCTGGATCGGTCTACACCACCTTCCCGTTTAACCGCGTGAAGGGCCGCCCCGGGTCCGGGCAGATCCAGTCCACGGCGTACAGTGTGCCCAAGGGCTCCATCAAGTTCTGGGAAGAACACGTGAAGCGCCACAAGGTGCCGAATGAAGGCGTCAAGGAACGCTTCGGACAGAAGTACCTGCGCTTCAGTCATCCCTCCGGATTGCAGATCGAGGTCATTGAAAGCGATTCCGACAAGCGCCGTGGCTGGACCACGGACCAGGTCAGCAGTGATGTGACTATGCGAGGCTTTCACGGACCGGTGCTCTCGGTTCGCGAAATCGGCGAGACCGAGCGCTTCTTTGTCGACGCGCTGGGGTTCAAAAAGACCGGCACGGATAGCAACTTCCATCGCTTTGAAGTCGCCGGCGGCGGCCCTGCCAAGACCATCACTCTGCTGCACGAGCCTGAGCGCCCCTCGGGGAGCTGGATCTTCGGCGCGGGCACCGCGCACCACGTCGCGATGGATCTGGAGAGTGACGAAAAGCTGGCGGAGCAAAAAGGCATCTACGAAGAACTGGGTTACACCGATTGCTCGGAGATCAAGGACCGCAATTATTTCCACTCGATTTACTGCCGCTGTCCTGGCGGGATTCTGGTGGAGTGCGCGGCCACGGCCCAGGGCGCTTTTGCCCGCGATGAGGACCCATCGGAGCTGGGCACGCACATGCTGCTGCCTCCGTGGTTCGAGGAAAAGCGCGCCGAAATCATGGCCATGCTCGACCCCATCCGCGTTCCCGAGGGCAATATTCCGAAGGACGCCAAAAAGGTCGCCGCTGTCACCATGCCCGATCCGGCGCCCGTTGACACGAGCGCTGCAGGCGTATCGCGACGCAAAGCCGAATTTGTTGGTGGCGATAAATCCAAGCAATAAGAGTGGCAACCGATACGTCGGTACTTCGCCTGCGCGAGGCGGGACAGCCGAGGGGCTTGGCGGAGCGTGCCGGGATTCTACTCCATGGCCGCTCCCGCACCAAACAGGAAATGCTGGGCCTGGCCTCGGGTCTGGAGACCGGCGGCACTCGCTGGATCGCGCCCTATGCTGACAATGGCTTGTGGTATCCAGGACGGTTCAATGAACCGCTTGCTTCCAACGAGCCTTTCCTGACGCGTTCGGTGGAGCGGTGCCATTGCCTGGTAGAAGACGCCAGCGAAACCGGACGCCTGGCGCCCTCCCAGATCTTCATCGTCGGGTTCTCACAAGGCGCCTGCATCGCCGTCGAATACGCGCTGCGTCACCCGGGCTGCTGCGGCGCGATCGTCGTGTTCAGCGGCTGCCTGATGGGACCGGCCGGGACGGACTGGCGGCCCACGGGAGGCGGGACGCTGCACGGGCTGCGCGTCTTTATCACCGGAAGCGATATGGACGACTGGATTCCAGAGGAGCGCACCCGTCAGAGCGCCCAGGTTCTGACGAACCTTGGTGCCCAGGTGGAAATGCGTGTGTATGCCTCTCGGCCCCACATCGTCAGCAATTTGGAGCTTTCCGAGGCGCGCAGTTTTCTCGCCTCCGCAGTCCTGGCCGGCCCACCAGAATCGAACGTCATTCCGTAGAACCAACGAAGTCCAGCATAGAACTCTGGATTACTTAGAGCTACGGCAAAATACTGAGATCGCGTAGGCGATAACCCTACAGTCTGTCGGTCATTCCCCTGATCGATTCTCAATCCCTGTCTCCCTATCATGTAGCTAAGACCAGACCGATAGAGGACTAGAGCTATATGAACCGGGGCAAAAAACCGTCCGTCGCCCGCAAGCGCAGATCGTCGGGCACGGTGATGATCGAAAGCGTATTTACGTTGCTGCCGACCCTGGCCCTGATTCTCGCGTTTGTGGACTTTAGCCTGATGCTTTTTCGCCGAAGTACCTTGCAAAATGCGGTTCGCGAAGGCTGCCGGTATGCGGTGACGTTCCAGACCCAAACCGTGGGGGGCAATCCTTTAGGGCAGGATACCTCCATCGAGAACGTAGTGCAGCAGTACGCTATGAATTTCGTGACTACATCCGATAGCCCCCAGCACATTTTTGTGAACTACTACGCTCCCACAGATCTAAGCACTGCCATAACCACCGGCGGAAATGTCCCCGGCAATGTTGTCGAGGTTTCGGTGCAGAACATCAGTTTCGCCTGGCTCGCCCCCCTGAGCGGCAGTTATGGCGCGGGAATCCCTTTTCTCCGGAATAGCACGCCGATCTCGATTGCGGTTTACTCCTCCGACATTCTAGGCGGCTACCCGGTCGGCGTCACTTCGGTAAACCGATGAGGGTGAAGATGAGCCTGAGAACAACAAGCCGCCGGATTTCATGGAATCGCCGTAGGCGAAGCGGGCAGGAACTGCTGGAGTTCGGGCTGCTCCTAACGGTGCTGGTCCCCTTGCTCCTCGGCACGTTTGTCACGGGTCTTAGTCTCGTCCGCAGCATCCAGACGAACCAGATGGATCGCGATCTGACGGACATGTACATCCATGGCGCGGATTTTTCGACCTACGCGATGCAGCAGATAGCGCAACGGCTGGGACGCGGACTGAACCTGCAGATCGGTTCGTCTTTCTCTAACAGCCAATATCTCAACACCGGAAATGGCGGAGACGGACTTGTAACCGTGTCCAAGATTATGTGGGTCGGGACCACCGCGCAACCCAACTGCTCGTCAGTCGGCGCGGCGAACTGCACGAATCACGACAAGTTCGTTTTCACCCAACGCATTCAGTTCGGCAACGGAACCCTTACCAGTCAAACTCCGAGCTCGCTGGGAGACCCGGGGGCTGGCGCGGTCATCACTTCTGGCGGCTACGTTCAGAATTACGTGACGGATTCCAACGCCGCGGTGCCAGGCGCCGCCCAGACGAACCTGCAGAATCTCTGGCAGGTTAACTCGGCCGGGCGCACCCCTCTCGCTGACGGTCGGGTGGTGTACGTCGTTGAAACCTACATTCAAAACCTCAATCTCGGATTAAACCTCTATTCGACCGGCGGCATTTACGCGAGGTACTTTTTCTAGGAGCAACTTATGGCGAGCCAAAGACGACGGTTGGCGCAAAAAGGCGTATCGCTGGTGGTGGGCACGGCGTCCATGGTTTTACTGATTCCCAGCGCGGGCCTGGCGATCGACGCGGCGCTGCTGTACTACACCAAAGCCCGAATACAGGGAGCAGTCGATGGTGCGGCGCTGGCGGCGGCGCGATCCTTGTCGGTGGGCGACACACCGGCCAATCAGACGCTTACCGCCAAGCAGGATGCGGTCAACTGGTTTTACGGCAATTTCCCTTCCACGCTGTGGGAAACTTCCAACACCCAGATGGACTCGAGCATGGTCACCGTGGCGGACGATCCCAACAATCCTCGTCTACGGAACGTGACCGTTACGGCCAATACGACGGTGCCGACCATCTTCATGCGGTGGTTCAACATGCCCAGTACAGTTGTAGCCGCTCTCGGGACCGCTTCCCGCCGCGATGTGGTGGCCATGATGGTGATCGATCGCTCCGGTTCCATGAATAACAACAACGGTTGCTCCAACATGCGTTCCGCGGCAAAACTATTCACCGGCCAGTTCGCCGCCGGGCGCGACCAGATTGGGATGGTGGAGTTCGGCGACACATCCTGGGTTGATTCCTCGCCCACCACGAATTTCCAAACGGTGCTGGGCTACGATGCTGGTGGTTCATCCGGAAACGGTTTGATCGATACGATCAGTTGCGGCGATAATACCGGAACGGCGCAAGCGCTTTCGCTAGCCTACAACGAGTTGTACAAGATGAGCCTTCCCGGCGCATTTAATTTCCTGATGTTCTTTACGGACGGCATCCCGAATTCGGTGACATTGAATTTCAAGAGCGTGATGCTGTCGACGAGCAACTGCCAGGACAGCACCGGAATGGCCATCGTCAGCGGAGGCAACATGGTGGCGAATCCCCGAAACTGGACAGGCGGCTGGGCGTTCACGGGGTACTACACCCCGAGCATCCCGGCCGGCCCGATCGGCGTCATCGCCTCGGATGATCCGGCGAGTCACGGAAGTTACGGTGTCCGCAAATATGTAGGTACTTCCCAGGGCACCACGGGACATGGAACCATTAGCGGCGGCAACGCGCCTGGGTGTGCGTTTCCCGCTAGCGAACCGAGCTACGTCCAAGATTTTCAGAAGCTTCCGCCAACCGATGCCTGGGGCAATGCGACCGTAAACAATTCCTACAATCCGCTAACAACAGATGCCAGCGGAAACATTGTTTTAACGGCGACCGCCGACAATGGAACTCCCTTGAGCGGAAATAACCTCACGTTTCACCTGGCTGCCCGCAACGCCGCGGATAGCGCCGCCTTTCAAGCCCGCAGCAATGCCACACTCTCGGCTACCATTTTCGGAATTGGGTTGGGCGGAACCTCGCAGGCGCCTCCCGGCTATGATTTCATGCAGCGGATCACCAATGATCCCAACGGCGATCTATACAACAGCCCGGCCCTCTATTCCCCATGCAACATGGAAGCCCTGTGTGCGCATCATACCGACCAGCCATCGGGTGTGTTCATCTTCTCCAGCGATCCCACCAAATTGCAGCAAGCGTTCTTGAACATGGCGTCGCAAATCCTCCGATTGGCGAAGTAAGCATGAAGTTTCGCTTTCTCGGATTCGTTTCTCTGTTGCTTCTGCACTCGGCGTGGGCTGAAGAAAAAAGCCCCGGCTGGCTCTCCGATGCACAGCATCCCTCCTTGCAGTACCGGTTCGTCTGCATGAAAGGGTCGGAAAGAGTGGTCTGGCGGAATGGGTATCCCGGCGCAGTCACTTTAAAGGCTCACATGAAGAGCTTCGAGTACGACGGGATGGAAGACGTTCAGATCGACCCCGGCGCCACCGCCAATAGCGACCTGGACACTCTCAATTGCGGAAACTTTCAAGTCACTGTAACCCGGTTTTCCATGGCCGCGCCTCCTCCTCCGCCGCCTCCCGTGGCGGCTAAGGCCGCTTCAGCCGCTGCGCCACCACCTCCGCCGCCCGCGCCGATCCTGGTAGCGTTCGAGCCTCAAACCGAACCAATTCCTGAGATCACAACCGAGGCGCTTGCGTCGATCGCCGTCGGGATGAAGCAAGCCGAAGTGCGCCAGAAGCTGGGCGACCCGCTTTCGAGGTTATCGATTCCCGACGACCGCGGCTTGATCGAGACATATCGATACAACGTCACCGGCGACCGGCCGGGCGTGGTCAAGTTCGCCAACGGAATCGTCACCGGGATTATCTCGCCGAAGTGAGTGCGTGATAGTATGGCGAATTCTTAGATGAGTCCTGAGATCGTTCTTTCTCTGTGCCTGGTGGTCCCGTTGATCTATGCGGGACTGTATACGTTGACCGATCCATCGAGCTCCATCCACGTGGTCAACAAGTTTATGGCCGACGCACACCGGATTGAGGCGAACATTCTGTGGGGTGAGCTATTCGCGGCGCCCAGTCCGATCGCGGACTCCCAGAAAACTCGGAGCTTTTTGCGCTTCGCCGGCCTGGCGATCATGGCAGCCGGCTTGCACCGCCTATACTCGCTCTAGCAGCACCGCCATCCCCTGACCCACTCCCACGCACATGGAAGCGATCGCCCGACGCGCGCCGGTGCGCGTCAGATTCATGGCGGCGGTAAGGACCAGCCGCCCTCCGCTCATTCCCAGAGGATGACCGAGAGCGATGGCGCCGCCGTTGGGGTTTACTTTTTCGCTGTCGTCCGGCAGGCCGAATGCGCGGGTGCACGCCAGCGCCTGCGCGGCGAAGGCTTCGTTCAGCTCCAGAAAATCGATGTCGTCCATTTTCAAGCTCAGGCGCGCCAGCAGCTTCTGGACCGCGGGAATGGGTCCGATCCCCATGTAGTTGGGATCAACACCGGCCGCGGAGGCGCCCGCGAATCGCGCGATCGGCGTCAGACCGAACCTGGCCGCGGCTGCTTCGGAGGCGACGAATATCGCGACCGCGCCGTCATTGATCCCCGAGGCGTTACCCGCCGTCACAGTGCCGCCCTGGCGAAAAGGTGTGGGCAGTTTGGCCAGGCCTTCCAGCGTGGTATCGGCGCGAGGGTGCTCGTCTTCGGCCACCATGTTGACCGCGCCCTTCTTGCCCGGAATGCAGACCGGCTCGATCTCTTCGGCAAACACCCCGGCGGCTTTGGCCTTCGCCGCCTTCTGCTGCGAGGCCAGCGCGAAGCGGTCCTGCGACGCACGATCGACGTGGTACTTTTCGGCCACATTTTCCGCCGTCTCGGCCATCGAAATCGTGCCGTACTTCCCCTCGATCAGCGGATTGACGAAGCGCCAGCCGAGCGTGGTATCGAAAATCTCTGGATCTCGCGAGAAGGCGGCGGCGGGCTTGGGCATCACCCACGGGGAGCGGCTCATGCTCTCGACGCCGCCGGCGATCGCGAGGGACATTTCACCCGTGCCGATACCGCGGGCGGCCACAGCGACCGCCTCCATACTGGAGGCGCACAAGCGGTTCACAGTTACACCCGGAACGCTGATCGGGAAATCCGCCAGCAGCAACGCCATGCGTGCGATGTTGCGATTGTCCTCGCCTGCCTGGTTCACGCAGCCGTAGTAGACCTCGTCGATCGATTCCCAATCGCTGTTTGCGAACCGCCGCTTCAGAGTCACAAGAGGATGCGCAGCCAAGTCGTCGGCGCGAACCGCCGCCAGCGCTCCTCCGTACCGGCCGATGGGCGTGCGGACACCTTGGCAAATGTAGGCAGTGGGCATGTACTCCTATTCTACGAAGCGGGTCTGGGCGGAGTGGCGGAACCGGCTCTGCGCGCGACAGCATAGACCTCGGTGAATTCCGCGCCGAACAGGAATATCTGCGCCGAGTAATACACCCACAGCAGGAACACCACCACCGATCCAGCCGTGCCAAACGGAGAGCTCGAGGTGGAGTGCCCCAAGTACAATCCGATCAGCGTCTTTCCGATCGAAAACAGGAGGGCCGTGACTGCGGCTCCGGTCCATACATCCCGCCAGGCCACCCAGGAATCGGGCAGGATGCGATAGAGCATCGCGAACAACACCGTAACCAGAGCCAGCGAGACCGCGAAATTGGCGGCCTGCAACAGGAATTCCGTCGCGGGCAGTGCCTGGGGCATGAATTTCCCGGCGGCCGAGATCATTGCGCCGATCAACAGCGCGATGAGAAGCAACAAGCCTGCGATGGTCACCGCCACGAAAGACATCAGGCGCTTGAAGAAAAACTGTTTGATGTAGCCGCGCTCGACCGGTGGAACTTCCCAAATCAGATTCAGCGCATCCTGGAGCGCGCCAAATGCGCCGCTGACGCCGACAACCAGGGAAGCCACTCCGGCGATGTTTGCAAACGAGCTGCCCATACCGTCTCGGTCCAGGACCCCGCCGATGAAGGCGGATCCGCCAGGGCCGATCATCTGGGTCGCCCATTCGATCACTTCGCCGCGCGCTTCGCGCCGACCGATGACCATCCCCGCGGCCGCCACCACGAAATATAGCG
>Ga0210400_10005370_pt1 | contig 10891 bp, 16 predicted proteins | sample IncBWH26MmetaG_FD_155456 | JGI IMG/M metagenome (GOLD analysis project Ga0210400, IMG submission 155456) | Forest soil microbial communities from Barre Woods Harvard Forest LTER site, Petersham, Massachusetts, United States - Inc-BW-H-26-M | ecosystem: Environmental > Terrestrial > Soil >...
GTGCGGATAGGGCTCTGGGTCATTGACCTCCTCGACGTGAAGCTGTTTGCGCAGCACTTCCGCGCGACGCATCGAGTCATCGGCAAGCTCCTTGTACGCCGCAGCCGCCTTGGGGTCGTAGACAGGAGCCTTGGCATATGCTTCGGCAATCGGCTGTACCTGGTCGCTCCAATCGGCCTTCCATTGACTCAATATCTCCATAGCCGCAGAACGCATATGATTCTTTCTCTGGATAGCCAAAACGAGGTTACGGGTCGCCATCTCCTCGTCGGGTCCGGTCTTCTCGATCTCGTTACCGAATGGGTCCTTGGCAGAGGCTACATAACAGTCGTCTTTTTTGTCGTACTTGATCTTCTTTATTGACCAACCACTCTTACTAACGAGCATATATAGGTCACGAAGAGTGTGACTATAGACCAGAGAAGATGCAGTAACATTTATGCGCGACATTCGCCTATTATACCAGCGTATCTGGTAGACTACTCGTATGCCTGCGTTTAGGAATCTGACTGGACAACGCTTCTCTTGTCTAATCGTACTACATCGCATAACCAATTCAGATCGGGTGCGATGGCTATGTCGGTGTGATTGTGGTGAATGCGTAAAGGTTCAAGCCGGTCATCTACAAAGCGGCCATACGCGCAGTTGTGGGTGCTTGAAGCGCGAGAAAGCAAAAATACAGGGAGAAGCTAGTCTGCTTCATGGCCATGCTCAAGAAGGCCGTAGCCCCACATATGAATCTTGGCGGGCAATGAAAGAACGTTGCACCTACTCTTCTCATCCACTTTATCATCGATATGGAGGACGAGGCGTCAAGGTCTGCGATTCGTGGGCTAGCTTCGCAAACTTCCTTGCCGATATGGGCGAACGCCCGGAGGGCTACACCATTAGCCGTCTCAACCATGATGGTGATTACGAGCCATCTAACTGCGAATGGGCTCCTAAGGGATCACACTAGACGGCGCAAAGAACGCCAATAGAACCTCACTGTGTATGTGATGGCTTGGCCGTAGGCCCTCAAGTTCATCGTCTTGGTAGTGTAGCACGAAGTTTGATGACTTGCACACGATCCCAGCCGCGCGCTTTGGGTCGCCTACGGAAGTTCAGATGATGAAACTCGACGCCGCTTTTGTAGGGCTGAAAGAGATCCCACCCGTGTCGCTTGGCGTGTGTGATCATGTTCTCCACATCGCCATCGTTGACATCAATGCCTTGCTGCCACCATTCCAGCACACGCCCGATAGGCCCAGGGTACGCAACACCATCGCTGCGAAGCTCATGGGTAGAGCGGCCTGGAGGATTCGCTGTGCCGGGAGGAAGCGTTTCGTATAGCTCTTTCTGGGTATGCTTACCGTGCGCGTGAAGGATCGCAGCAGCGTCCTGTCCCCGATAGATGCTGTTGACGGTCGCGTTAGACCATTTGGCGAGCAACGAGAAGTACGGAGCGATGTTCGGGTTACACGGACATCCCTGGATGACGAGGAAGCTCATCTTAGCTTCCCGTCACGATATCCGTGATCGTTACCGCGTCGCCCGATTCTTTGATTTCCGCCGTGGCGGTGAGGAGTGATTCGAACATCAAGATCCCACTGTTATGGGCATTGAAGATACCGATCTTGGCAAGTGTCACTGGTACAGAATCGTGAGCGTTGGCAGTGAAGGTTGCTTTGACTTCGTATTCGTTGCTGCCAAGGTAGTGGAATGCGGCGAGTGCGCGGATCAATCCGCCTTCAGATGTTTTGATCTCGCCTTTGAGGGTTTCGTTAGTGGCGAGCGGCGTTTCTGTATCGGCTGAGACGGCGATCCAGGCTGCGGGGGTAGCGCCTGAGACAATGGAGTAGGCCGAGCTAACGACTGGCGCTTCCCCGGCTTCTTCTTTACGACTATGGGATGGATTAGCGGCGGTGGGTAGGTTCTCCCAACGAGCAACCGTGAGGACTGTTTCGGTGTTGCTCAAGACGGTGCCGACGACGGAGCCCGAGTACACATCCTGACCAACAAACTGTTTCGCTACCCATTTAGGAGCGCTCGCAGCTTCGAGAGTCGTTGACGAAGACGCTTTGACGGTTCCAGTGAATCCATTGCCGAGGTCCCCAATGGCGTTGGCCCAGAGAACTTTACCCTTGTTCGTAATCATCTCATTTGTTACCTCGCAGAAGTCCCGAATCCTACAGTGGCGGTCCGGCTTCTGTGAATCGCCCGCTCAGAAGCGGATAATCGTCTTCTGGCGGCAATTGTTCGGTGGCATAGAGAGTATAACTGGCCTTTTTGAACAGGACCGATTCAAATTGGGTCTTGGTTACATAGAGTTCAATGAGGCCGTTTTTCGGTTCTTTGAGAAGATAACCACCAAATATCACTCCCCCATTGCTCGTAGTCAGCGAAAGCGGCTCACCGGATTCTCCCGGCATAGGCTGTAGCACAGCAATACCAGTATATTCGGTTAGGTCGTGGGGTTTGATTACGGGTTTGCCTTCGACCAAAGTTTCGTCTTTCCATTCAAAAGCGTAACGAAATGTTCCTCCTCTCCACCAGGAGAAATTCTTGCGCGCTGGAAGAAATGACGACGACATCCACACTTTATGAGCAAGGTGGTACATCTTTTTGTGCCCTCCGTGGGATAATGTATGATGGCAAAGGCAGATACACCCGACATCGGCATCAGCGCGAGTCTGAAGCCCAGGCTTCTCAAGAGCGGCCAAAACCCAAAGAAGTCTAAGGTCTACTCTTTCGTGGTCCCAAAGTTCGGACGTTTCGCTTACACGCGCGATCCGGGTGAGGCAAAGCTGTTCATGAGCCAGATGATCTCGACCCACCTGGGGGCCATCGTGCGTCAGCCAGACGGTAAGATCGTAGACGAATTCGATCTTGGATCTGGCCTCGTCACTAACATAGGCGTTACCGCCCTCGCCAACGACTCGAACTGGCAGACAGAAGCAGCAGAACCGATCAACACACTCAACGTCTGTAAATACGCCAACTGGGGGACGGGTGTAACAGCAGCCGCCCAAACGGATTTTCAGCTTCAGACGCCTGCCGAAAACGAAGCGGGCAAAAAAGAAAATGTGGCAGCGGCTTCCTCTGTTCTGAAATTTTCAGCCACAGGAAACGCGAAGATCATTGTTACCGCTACTTTGGAAGCCAACCTTGCTGGCCCAACTGCAATTACCGAGTGGGGACTTTTCTCTACCAAAAACCTCCTTGGTGCTTTGACTGAATCTGAAAAATCAACAGCTACTTCTCTCGAAGGTAAAGCGGCTGCTTTCACTGCGTCTGCTGCCAAAACTCGTGGGGAACAAAACAAGATTGTTTGGGCTGAAAAAGCCGAAGAAGTCTACGGGCTAATCACTGCGAGCACCACCACGACTGTGACTATTCCTGGATGGGTCAAGGCAAAACTCGCCGAAGCTGGTGCAACGCCAGAAGCCAAAGCGAAATTCAAGATTTTGCCAGTTATGTGGGATCACCGCGTTTTCTCGGCCCTCAATGTGGAAAAAGGAAACAAAATCGAATTCCCTTACGAATTGGAAATCAAAGGCGGCGGCTAATGTCCGGCGACAAAATCGGTTGACCCTTGAGGGCCGCGCAAGCGGCCCTTTTGCTATCCACACCTGCGATGCTTCTTCGTAGAGGTAATAGACAACATGCCTCTTATTCTTCTTATCGGTGATGAAACTGCTACGTACAAAGAAGCAGGAGCTACAGCATCTAAGATCGCAACGGCTTTTCAATTCGAAGCAAAACATACTGGGTTCGTTGAAGAATTGTTCTTCCGTACAGGCTCTATCGAAAATATAGGCACTACCAAGCTGATATTGGGAATTTATGCAGAAGGGGCCACGACTCCAACGGGCAAACCCCTTGGGTCTGGAGAATTGAAAGAAACACCCTTGGCGTCTAATGCATGGCTTACGGTTAGCGGCCTAAAAGTCTTCGTCAAAGAAGGCACCAAATACTGGCTTGCCGCTTTGGCGGTTGGCGGAACGATCAACTACAATACGTCTGCTCTTACTCTTGGAACTCCCGATAGTAAGAGCGTTGTGGAACATGAAACACTCGAAGAAAACACCTGGGGAGCTAATCTCAAAACTGGACCAGCGGGATTCTATGGACTTGGTTCGGAATTGCGATTTCAAGCACAACTGAGTTCTCTTGGACGGGTCTCTCGAAAAACTCGTTTGGCTACACAAGTTCGAGCAAAATTGACATCCCTGGGAACCCTCAAATATAATGTCAAACGCATCACTTTGGCGCAACTGACATCCACCGGATCACTTGGTCGGCGAGGGGTACATGCTTTGTCAGCCAATGTAACCTTTCAAGGCGCACTCCGATTGACTCTTGCGCGCAGTCTTATAGCTTCATTCGCCTTTGCCGGTAGTTTGCAAAAATACGTCACCGATACCATCTTGGCTCAATTGTCTTTCGTAGGTACACGCAACGGTAACATCACCTATACGCCCAGGGCCTCGCTATCCTTTTCTGGTGCATTGCAAAGATTCGCAACTGTTCTCAAGTTGTTGTTCGGAAAAATGACGAGCAATGGCTCTTTGGCCAACTCAACGACTACTCGTCAACTACCAGCAGTTCTCGAAGCCTTTTCTATAGACACAGGTTTGAAGCCTGGTGTAGGACTATTCCCTGGAAAAGGGTTGTATCCCAATGTGGGCAATTTTCCGCGAACACTCGTTTCGCACGAATTTGTAGGGTCTCTGACTAGCAATGGCTTCTTGCATCTGTTGCCTATCAAGACGCTCGTAGCTTCATTGAAAACCCGTGGAGCGCTAGAACGCAATATGACCCATCCGGTCGAGGGCATCGTGCCCCTCTCAACCGGACTTCTAGGTCGTACCATCTATGGGCTCCGTGGATCCGTGGAATTCGCGGGAACATTGAAACGTTCCATATCCCAACGCATGGTAGCAAGCCTGACTTTTGCAGGGATTCTTCGCCGTCGCTCTTCATTGGTTTTGTCATCGACACTACGATTCGTTGGATTCAACAACCGTTCGAATACGCATACGTTTTCGGCATCTATCAATAGTCTAGGATCATTGCAACATTCTATTTCTCGCCAACTTCATGCAGCTTTGGGATTCGCCGGGAAACTCAAACAACGCCGTTTCATTCCGACCCAAGAGAACAACCCTGTGTTGCTTAGGTTTGCCAATGAGCCAGACCAATTGACGCATACCCTCGGTATACCTACTCTCACACTATCGGTTCCTAAAATCATCCCTGACAAATTGACACATCAAAGCGTAGAATCCTATATCGTTGATCGATCTCCGAACAATTTCGAAGGCGATCTGCTTACGCCAAACTCCAATCTACGTGTCGAATCCAATCAAGTCGCGATATCAATCGAGACGGATCTAACAGACACACCGCTTTCTCTGATGCAAATGCGCAATCAAGTCTCCTTGATCACATATGGCGGGGAGCATAACATTCTTGAAGTTAGCGAATCCTATACGGATATTTGATTCGCCGAAGGCAACCCTAGCCAGATCCGCAGCCTAGATCGCCCATAGCGTTTGTAGACCAGTTCGCCGATGATGATCGTGGCGAGTCCTATCGAGCCGAGGTGTGCGATAGGAATACTACAAACTCGACATGTCCCGTCTTTAGCCATTACAAACTTTCAGCATAGTCGTTGCTTGTTTGCACATCATGGACGCCGCCTCCGTCTTCGCCTCGACTGACCGATGAGGGTTCTTCCTCCATGGGCTCAGTGGGACCGAATGACCAAGAGTCAGGAGAATCGAGTTGCAGGCGCGGGTCGAGTTCCTTCAACGCTTGCTGAAGCCCCGGTACGTCGGTTTCTGCGTCTCCGAAGTCACGATCGAAGGCACCCTGGTCGTGGACCGTACCATTCGGTCGGATCACGATGTGGTGAGCGTTCCCTGGCTGCGCGTAGTTCTCTTCATCGCCCCAAACATCCATATGCGTACGGTCGTCGGCCCAAGTGCGGAGGGCTCCCGTTTCGGGGTAGTAGATTCCCTTGCCCCACTGGCCGTACTCCCAAGGTGCTGTTGTGGCAAATCTGCCCCATCCATCTCTCATATCATTTATTACATGGCCGTGTCGTTCAGCATAATTTTTCCCACGCTCGTCTGTGCGCTTGTCCATTCAAGTAGCGGATGCGATCGGGTCCAATGTCGTGCGGGACCATAGAGGCATCGAACTCGCCGGGATCTGTTTGTGGCTCAAGCCCGTTGGTGTCGATTGACCACAGATCATCTCCGTAGAAGCCTCCGGTGCCGTGATTGTACGCAGGCGGTTTGTTGAAGATATAGACGCCACGGTATGCCTCGGGGTTGTCATAGTCAACGTACTCGTCACCCTCCGGCAACGCTGCTCGCAGACCTTCTTGGGCAATTTGATCCCGGAATTGCTTTGGAGCCCAGTGCTATTCTGTTCCAATTACCTGTTGCCATTTTCCGTCGTTTTTGGCAACACGCGCTCCGTGTTGGAAGAACCACGCCCACTTACCAGTGAGCGGTGCTGCCCCGAGCGCCTGATGAACCTCCTCGTGATTCTCCGGCGGTTTGCTAAACCAATGCGCCTCGACAGGAGTATGCTCTACGTCGTCGGTGTACGGATTGGTTTCAGTGTGCGGCGCTCGCAAACGCCCCTGCGGCAAACCCAAGACGTTATCGTGTGGTACGTAACCAACCATATCGGTGTGATATCCCCCTGGTTGGCCAAGATACACGATCCTCGCAACAGGGTCGTAGGCAAAGGGCTTATCGAGTGGTCCTTCGCAATAGGCGGGGGCATGAGGCTCATCTTTGACAGGGTGGTTCGCGTCCACTACTTGCACGGGACCATCGACAGCCGATTGAAAGTCCCATGTTTTTCTGGTCAGGGTCAGGCGTGGGTCGAACTTATCGATATCAGGTGGTGGAGCACTTCCAAAGACCTTACCATGCGGATCAATCTGGAAGGATGGATATTCCGCCGGTCGAGCATATGGGTCGTTCAATTCATCGGCAACGTAAGTCATATGGTGTGGATCGCCCTGGACGTGATCAACATTCCAGGTGTGGATGTCGCCCTCGGGGGTCGTGACCCCCTTTCCCCAACTACCAGGTGTCCAGTTGAACGCATGCTTCATGCACATTACGGGTAAGATCGGCGATACAGCAAAAGGGCTTCGATCAATACCGGATCATCGTGCAGCTTGCCCAGAGCTAGATTGCAAGACATACAAAGAAGACCTCGCACTTTGCCGCTTTTGTGATCGTGATCGACATCTAGACAACGACCGCTTGGAGGGCTTTTGCACACTGCGCACACTTCGTTTTGTTCCAGCAGTTTACATTGGTATTGGTCCTCGGTCATCCCATACTTCCTGTGCAGTTCAGATCGACGCATCGATTTGTCATGTGTAATGCGACATATCCAACTACCACCTTTGATCGTGCAACTTTTATTTTTCTGCCAACGCATTGGCTCGTCGTGGCAGGCGCACAATGGAGGCTTCGTAGCACGCGGTTGACCTTCAGAAGACATACAGCAAAGGGTAGCATCCCCCGATCTTCCTCCTTGACATGCCCTGACGGACTGTGCTACTTTATCCGATTCGCAAACCACAACAAGGAGGCCGAGAGCAATCTTTCGCCTACTAGCAATCGCCCTCGTGGCATTCATACCGTTCCATGTATCACACCCACAACAACACCACAAAACACACCACAAGCACCATGCGTACCATCATCGCCATAAGCCCCGACTGGGCCGACACTACACTGTGTCGAGCACTTGCTACGCCCAGGGCGGACAGACGGCGACGCCAGGCGTAGATGCCTACTTCGGCGAGGTCGCGGTGCTGCCGGGGTTCCTCCCTCTCGGGACGCACATCGAGCTAGATCACCCGGCATTCGGTCGGAGCGAATTCATCGTGTACGACCACATCGGATCAGGGTCAGAACTGGACATCTTCTACCCCTCCGAATCCGCTTGCAATGACTACGGTCGGCAAGAGCGAGGATTCAGCGTAGTCCTCTCTTGACAGATCGTTGCGTCGTCTGCTAAACTCAGGGGCGTTGCTGCTCCTCTGGGTCGAGCAGAGTTTGAGCGCAACACCAGCAGGTCATCAGCGTAGAGCCCCCAGGGAAACCTTCCCGCCCTGGGGGCTCTCGTTGTTCTGGGGTCTTGACGGACCCCGGCTAGGTCTGATACACTGCCGCCCATGGCCATCTTTTCAGCCTTCATCGCCGCCCTTCTGTGGATTGGCGGATGGATCGCGCTCATCGTTAGCGTCCCTGCCGCCTCCACGAGTACGGCCCTATTCGTCTGTGGAATCGTTCATGGCGTCATCATCTTCGCCTTTTTCTTCTGGTACGCGGTGTTCAACCTATGAGCATCATGACTACTGAGTACGTGGTGCGTAGGATTTGGATCGCGGGCGACGAGGTACGCTCTGAGCATGGTCCATACTCCACTTTGGAGGCTGCCGGGCTACAACAGCGAGGCGGCGAACGCATGACAGACGAACATCCTGCTCGGCGCGGGTTGGAGAAGTGGGTCATCATGGAACGCGATGTGACAAACTGGATACCCGTCCCGAAACGCCCCCACGATTGGCCAGATGACGACTGATGGTCTATCTAGTGATCGGATACAACTGTGGGCAGGAGTACGTCGATGCCATCTTCCGGGATCACGGAGCCGCCAACGCGCACAAGGAACTCTGCGAGCGCCAGACTCCTGGCTCCAAATATCGCGTCGATGAAAGGCACCTGCGATGAGAACTGACTTCATCGACTTCCCGACCGCCTGGGAGCTTCAGCGGTCGATCGGTCACGATCTTGAGGCGCACCGGCATCCGCTGTGCAGCGCCGTCGGGTCTGAGGGCGCGCTGCTCTGTGACTGCGGAGCCATTGGCCTCAAGTGGCGCGATGAAGGCGGCGAGAACTGGCAACGTTATCTACCGAGTGGAGAGGACGATGAGTAGACAAGCATGGGTTGTTCCCAAACGCGCAGAGGGCATCTGGGTAGAAGTCCGTCGGCTTCATCCAAACCGCTCAATGGGATGGTGTACTTGGCACTTCACCCGATGGGGTGCGAGGCACGCAGCACGTCTCTTTGAGAGGACGGGTAGGACCAGAGGATTCAAGCCATGAACGAACATGAGTAGGGATCTGAACATCGCCAACCCAGAAGATGCGGTTTGGGTTTCCTGTCCCGAATGCGACGTTCTTCCGGGAGATCCCTGCATCCTCGATCCGGCACTGGCCGACAAACCCGGTTTCGATAAAGCTGTCCACCAAGCGCGCATCAGATCCATGTCCAGTCTTGTGGAGCTAGAGCACGAGCCAGCATGAAAGAGATCGTCTTCCCTACGCGCGTTGTGAACTGCCGCAAAGAACCCTACGACGAGTTCTGTGGGCGCGGCAGTCGATGGGGCAATCCCTTTACGCACCTGCCGCTGGAGCAAACCTCAGCGCAGTTTCAAGTGGCGACGCGGGAGGAGGCCATCGAAGCGTACGAAGACTGGTTCCCGACACAATCGAAGCTTGTTCGAGACGTACACAAACTCAAGGGCCTGCGCCTGGGCTGCTATTGTAAGCCTCGCTCGTGCCATTGCGACTTCCTCGCCAGAAAGGCAGACGAATCCTAATGAAGAACCAAGAACCACATGACCAAATAGAGGCGCGGCTACTCATCTTGATCTTCGGGCTCGCTATGGCACTGGGCGGCAAGGTGCTGTGGGTCAACATCGTTGGCTGGGTCTTCGTGACCATCGCTGTTCTGCGCCTGCTCTGGCGCGATGTCTACAGGGCGATGCAAGATGCCTGAAGGCCGCTATCACTTTCACTGCGTCGCTCCGGAAGTCCAAGGACCCGGTAGCACCGACGATCTCGATCAGGCGTTGCTATTCACCTGCGATTGGTTCGGGTCCCACTTCGATATCTGGGACTCCAAGGAGGGCAAGTATGTCGAGGGTATCCACTGCCAAGAGGACGAGGACGATCTACGCGCTCGTCTCGCCGCAAGGGAGCAATCGTGAAGGTTTACGTCGCAGGCGGCATGTACGACCCTGGCATCGAGTACGTGAAGATGATCCAGGACGCGCTCCGCGTATGCGGACACGAGATCTCCTACGACTGGACGGCAGAGCCCATCTCGGAGACAGGCAATCCAGACGAACGTCGGCAACTCGCTGAAGCCGAGCGCGATGGCGTGCTCGGTGCTGATCTCCTGATCCTCCTAGACCACAACCGTCCGCGCGGAGCGCTCATTGAGTTGGGCATGGCTCTCGGCACTGGCAAAGAAGCGCTGGTGCTCATTGAGGAGGGCCGCAACCCCTCACTCTTCTACTCTCTACCCAACTGCACCATCATCGCTTCGCACGACAATCTGCTACGAGCGATCGAGCTACTGCCACACGAGCCGGGTGAATACGACTGATGGGTTACGTACCGATCGAAGGGTTCTTCGGCGAGTATTACTTCCTGAGCAATTTCTCTGACGAGGGTGGCGTACAGCCCACCGTCGAGCACTGGTTCCAGGCGGGCAAGGCAGTACGCGCAGGAGACGCGGAGAAGATCATGGCTGCCGCTACTCCCGGCGCAGCCAAGAAACTTGGTCGTCGTACCAAACTACGCGCCGACTGGGAGGAGATCAAGATCGACTTCATGCGCGAACTGCTCTACGAGAAGTTCGAGGAGCCAGTGATCCGCGCGAAGCTCGTAGCGACTCATCCTCGTGAACTCATCGAGGTCAACGACTGGGGCGACGACTTCTGGGGTGACTGTAGCGGCAACGGACAAAACATGCTCGGGCAACTCCTCGAAGAGGTCCGGCAGTGGTATACTGCGATCGTATGATCACTCCTCCTGACGCCACAATCGTCCATCCTCCGCACGGGTTCGTGCGCCTT
>Ga0210400_10005371_pt1 | contig 10890 bp, 6 predicted proteins | sample IncBWH26MmetaG_FD_155456 | JGI IMG/M metagenome (GOLD analysis project Ga0210400, IMG submission 155456) | Forest soil microbial communities from Barre Woods Harvard Forest LTER site, Petersham, Massachusetts, United States - Inc-BW-H-26-M | ecosystem: Environmental > Terrestrial > Soil >...
CGGGGAATTGCGGCCGGGGATCGTGCATCGCCTGGATAAAGAGACCAGCGGGCTGATTGTGGTCGCGAAAAACGATGAGACGCATCGCAAGTTGAGTGCGCAGTTTGCGGCGCGCGAGGTAAAGAAGAAATATGCGGCTCTGGTGCATGGGTGGGTGAAAAAAGATTCGTCGACGATCAACCAGAGCATCAGCCGGGATCCGGTGCGGCGCATGCGGATGACTACGCGGCTGGAGGGCGGGCGCACGGCGGTGACGCATTATCGCGTGGCGCGGCGGCTGGATACGAAGTTTGGGAAATTTACGTTGCTCGATGTGAAGATCGATACCGGACGGACCCATCAGATTCGGGTGCATGTTGCGGCGATGGGGCATCCGGTGGTGGGGGATACGGTTTATGGGGCGCCGGCGTCCGTGGGCACGGAGAGAAAGTCAAAATCCCCACCCTTCGACTCCGCTCAGGGCAAGCTTCTCGCAAAAGAAGGGAGAAGTGGGGCACCCGCTTCATCTTTATCTTTAGTGAGGAATTTCTTGCATGCGGCGGAGTTGGAGTTTCGACATCCGCGCAGCGGGGAGTTGGTTTCGCTGAAGAGTGAATTGCCGGGGGAGTTGTTGGAGTTTTTACGGAAGGTTGAGGAGTAGAGGTCCCCCCCCCGGCGGCTAAAGCCGCGTCAGCAGGTCTCTTTTATTGCAGCACTTAAGCGCTGCGCCACCCAAAACACTAGCGGTACAAAGTCTAGCTGTTCAGAAATCCGTTGCATCCGGATCGCGGCCCCGCCGCGTGAACTGGAAATTCATTCTGGTAATTCTTGCCCGGCCAGGCTAATCAAAGCCCCCGGAACAGACGATAGGAAACCTAGATATTCCCCTGACTATTTTGCTCGGCGAATCGCTTGAACCGATTTGTTGGGGAAGCGAAGCTCGGTTGCGGCGTGCGATGCAGTACCGAGTTGGAACGAGTTTTTTTTAGAGAAAGGAACCGGATCGTGGGCGAGAACGACATCTTAAAAGACTTCCTGGTCGAGAGCTACGAGAACCTCGACAGGCTCGACCGGGATTTGGTGGAACTCGAAAAAGACCCTAAGGATAAAGGCGCGCTAGCGGGGGTTTTTCGCACCATCCATACCATCAAAGGCACCTGCGGGTTTCTGGGTTTTAACAAGCTGGAAAAAGTCGCCCATGTGGGAGAGAACCTGCTGAGCCGATTGCGCGATGGCCAGCTCACGCTGAATCCTGAGCGTACGACCGCGCTGTTGGGCATGGTGGACGCAGTGCGGCAAATGCTCAGCGAGATTGAATCGACCGGGCAGGATGGGGAAAACGATTATCCCGAATTGCGGGAGGTGCTGACGAAATTGCAGACTCCGGTGGAAGGGGATGCAGGGGGAGCTCCGGCCGCCGCGGCAGCCGGAGCTGTGGAATCGAAGCCGGAACAGAAGAGAGAAACTCCAGTCGAACCCATTCAAGAACCAGTCAGCAAAGAAACAGCTCCTGAAAAAAAAGACGCAGCACAACCAACACCTCCGCAGTCGCCCGCTCCGGCGGCTCAGCAATCTTCCGACGTGAAACAGCGTGGCGCCGCCGAGACGATACGGGTCGGAGTGAACCTGCTCGACAAGCTGATGACACTGGTGGGCGAGCTGGTTCTGGCGCGAAATCAGCTGCTGCAAACCTCCAATACCGTAAAAGATGCGGGATTGCAGGCGGTTTCGCAGCGCATGAACCTGATCGCCACCGAGCTGCAGGAAGAAGTGATGAAGACGCGCATGCAGCCGATCGGAAATATATGGGGCCAATTTCCGCGCACCGTGCGCGATGTGGCCCTGGGATGCGGAAAAGAAGTTGGCATCGAGATGGAGGGCAAGGAAACGGAGCTCGACAAGACAATTATCGAGGCGATTAAAGATCCGCTTACGCACCTGGTGCGCAATTCCGTGGATCATGGCATTGAACTGCCTGAAGTGCGAGTGAAGGCGGGCAAACCGCGCAGCGGACGCCTGATTCTGCGGGCGTTTCATGAAGGCGGGCAGGTGAATATCGAAATCAGCGACGACGGCGGCGGGTTAAGCGCGGAGCGCATCCGCAAGAAGGCAATCGAACGCGGAGTAGTTGCCGCCGATCAGGCGGCCCACATGAGCGAGCGTGAGGTTTTCAATCTGATCTTCCTGCCGGGATTTTCCACCGCGGAAAAAGTCACCAACGTTTCCGGCCGCGGCGTGGGCATGGACGTGGTGAAGACGAATGTAGAGAAGATCGGCGGCGTAGTGGACTTGCAGTCGACGATGGGACAAGGTACGACCGTCCGGGTCAAAATTCCGCTAACACTGGCGATTATTCCCGCTCTGGTAGTCACGTGCAGCGGCGACCGCTATGCAATCCCGCAGGTGAATCTGCTGGAATTGGTGCGGCTGGAGGCTGAAGAGGCGGGGACGGCCATTGAAATGGTGCATGGCGTACCCGTCTATCGTCTGCGCGGGCGTTTGCTGCCTTTGGTGTATCTCCATCGCGAGTTAAAGCTTCCCGAGAGCGGCAAGCAAGCTGCAAAAACCGACGATGCCGTCAACATTGTCGTGCTGCAAGCCGATGATCACCAATTTGGATTGGTGGTAGATAGCATCAACGACACCGAGGAGATTGTCGTGAAACCGCTGCGCAAACAACTCAAGAGCGTAAAAACGTTTGCCGGCTCCAGCATTATGGGCGACGGCAAAGTGGCGCTGATCCTGGACGTTTTGGGGCTGGCGCAGCGGGCTGGGGTAGTAGGCGAGGCGCGCGAGCGGATAGCAACCGAGAAGATTTCCGACTCGACCGCTGATTCGGCCAAGCAAACTTTTCTTCTCTTTGCCGGATTGGGCGACTCGCGTATGGCGATTCCCTTGAGCACTTTGGCGCGCCTGGAGGAGATTCCGATTGCGCAGGTAGAGATGTCCGGGAACCAGTGGGTGACGCAGTATCGCGGCCAAATTCTTACCCTGATTCGTCTCAGCGTTGTGCTGGAAGAGCGCCGTAATAAGCTGCGTGCCTTGCAGGCTCCGCCGGCGCCCGATTCCGGTCCGATTCAGGTGCTGGTTCTGAATCATGAGGGGCGCTCGTTTGGCCTGGTAGTGGAAAAAATTATCGATATCGTGGAAGACCGGGCGGAAATGAAATCACCGCCGGCTCGCGCCTGTGTTCTTTATTCGGTGGTGATCGGCGAACGGGTTACGGAGTTGCTCGATATCCCGGCGATTCTTAAAACCGTCGGGGGCGCGTCAGTAGCCCAACCGGCGGCCATGCGCGCTGGGGAAGGAGCTTAACGCTATGCCAGCCTTACAATTTTGTACTTTCTATCTGGATGGCCTGCTGTTTGGCGTGGAATTGAAAGGCGTGCAGGAAGTGATCCGTTCGCTGGACATAACGGAGGTTCCCCTCGCGCCGGCGATGGTCAGCGGCCTGATGAACCTGCGGGGACAAATCGTTACTGCCGTCGATCTGCGGCGGCGGCTGGAATTGGAGCCGCGCGCTGCGGGCCTGCCCGCCATGAATGTGGTGGTGCGCTCCGACGATGGCGCCATCAGCCTGCTGGTGGATGAAATTGGAGATGTAGTCGAAGTGCAGGAGACCACCTTCGAGCGCCCGCCGGAGACGCTACGCGGCACGGTGCGGACCATGATTACCGGCGTACATAAACTGAACAACCGGCTGCTACTGGTGCTTGATACGGAAAAGGCCTGCCAGATGACGGAAGAGGCCGTGGCCGTCGGTTAGTGGCTTGCCGAGCGCGCAGCATAAATCGGGGTACCGGCGGCAGGCGAGCGAATGCCCGGATTCACCGAATCCACTTAAAGGCTGTGGTTCTTCATGCCGATGGTGGATTGTCTGACATTCACGCCCGAGAGAAAAAAAATGAACAAGCTAAGCCTGAAAATGAAGCTGGGCCTTGGTTTTGGCAGTCTGTTGATGTTTCTTATGGCCCTGGGAGTTGTGGCATACACCTCGGTTGGCCAGCTGGCGGACGTGTCGAAACGCGCAGACAACATAATGACGAAGAAAGACATGGTTTCCCACCTTGAAGCTACGCTGGAAATGCAGACGACAGGCGTCGGTGGCTTTCTGATCAGCGGGAGGGAAGACACGCTGCAACGCGATCAAGAGGGGAAGCAAGAATTCGCCGACACCATGGACGAACTGGGAAAGCTCCTGGTGACCGAGGAGGGTAAGAGACTCCACGGTGAAATACGAAGCACCTATGTTGAATTTCGCTCCGCAAGCGACCGCGAGATCCAGCTCCAGCGCGCGGGTAATACAAAAGAAGCGGAAGCGCTTATGTTTAGCCCGCAGATGAACGAGACACGTACCCAGTTGCGCAAGGCAGTTGCCGATATCGTGGCCCTGGAGAACAAACTCAAAGAAGAGAGTCTAAAAGAGCAGGCCGGGACGGAGTCCCGTATACGTTTGATGGTGATAGTTATCTCCTTGACGGCCCTCGCGATCGGATTGGCGGTCGCAATCTTTATCACGCGCACGTTAATTGCCGCCGTTGCACGCATGGTCACGCTCACTCAAAAAGTGGCTGCCAATGACCTGACGGCCGCCGACATGGAGATAACGAGCGAGGATGAAATCGGAAAGGCTGGGGTCGCACTCAATAAAATGAAGAACAACCTTCACGAGGTGATCCAGTCCATTGCCGGCACCGCAATTCAGGTCGCGGGCGCGAGCGAAGAACTCTCAAGCACCAGCCAGCAGATCACCGCCAACTCCGAGGAGACTTCGGCGCAGGCGCGAGTTGTTTCCACTGCCACGCAACAGGTCAGCCAGAACCTGCAGACGGTCGCGACGGGCGCCGAGGAGATGGGCGCCAGCATCAAGGAAATCGCAAAGAACGCCAGCGAAGCGGCCAAGATCGCCACCTCTGCCGTGAGAGTCGCCGAGACCGCTACGGCAACCGTCTCCAAGCTCGGCGAATCCTCGAACGAAATCGGGCAGGTCATCAAGGTCATCACTTCCATCGCGCAGCAAACCAACCTGCTGGCATTGAACGCCACCATCGAAGCGGCGCGCGCCGGCGAAGCCGGCAAAGGATTCGCCGTTGTCGCCAACGAAGTGAAAGAGTTGGCGAAAGAGACGGCCAAAGCGACCGAGGACATCAGCCAAAAAATCGAAGCCATTCAGAGCGACACCAAGGCGGCTGTGGAAGCGATCGCATCAATCAGCGAAGTGATCAACCAGGTAAACGGAATTTCGAGCACGATTGCCACGGCGGTGGAGGAGCAGAACGCAACCACCAATGAAATGTCACGCAACGTAAGCGAAGCGGCGCATGGCAGCGGCGAGATCACCAGCAATATTGCCGGCGTAGCGCAGGCGGCGGAGAGTACGTCGCAAGGAGCAACGGGTACGCAGAAGGCGGCACAGCAACTGGTGGAAACTTCGGCCGAATTGCGCCGTCTGGTGGATCAGTTCACAATCAACACCAACGGATCGAGCGGCGCGGCGCGCACTCAATCACAGAGTCGCGCCGCCTACGCCGGCTCATGATGGCCCTCGCGGGACTCACAGCGAACAGGCATTCAATCTTCACCCGAAAGGAACCGCCGTTTGCTCCCAAGGCTGCTTCCGCGAAACTGCTTTCTGCCTCATAACCTCTTTCAGTTTCCCTTTGACCTTGGTCATGCTGAGTTCCGCACCTAAAGTCCCCTGATTCCCTGCCGAAGTTGTGTGAGTGGCCTCATCCATGCTCACGCTCGATTTGGAGAAGCCTGGAAGCTTCCGGAAAACAATATGAATAAACTTTTCTTAACAATCCAACTGCGACTCCTTTGTTTGACTCTGGTCGGGGCACTGGCACTTTCAGCCTCGGCACAGCAGACGCCTCCCGCAAGTCAGGCGGAAATCAATCAGCAACTGATGCAGCGCATTCAGGAGCTGGAAAAAGAAGTTCAGGCACTCAAAGGCCAAACGCAACCACCCCAGGCACAGCCACCCGCGGTTGCGCCGCCACCTACCGCTCCGGTCCCCGAACCGGTAGCCGAGGAACCCAAGGTGAATGAGGTCGCGCCGCGTCTGAAACTCATTGTGTTCGGCGACGTCGGAGCACAGGTTCTTAGCCACGTACCAAGTACGTTCGAGTTCGGGTCCCTTGACTTGTTTATGACGGCGCGCCTCGCGGATAAGGTTTCCACGCTGGGCGAGGTGCTGTTTACCGCGCAGAGCGACAACAGCATCGGAGTGGACGTTGAACGACTGCTCTTGCGCTATCGCCAAAGCGACTATTTCACCGTCGCCATGGGGCGATACCACACCTGGGTCGGGTATTACAACACCGCGTTTAATAAGGGAGAATTTCTCGAGACGGCGATCGACCGGCCGTTCTTTTACCAATTCGATGATACCGGCGGATTTCTTCCCATGCAGGAGGTTGGCGTTACCACAACGGGAAAAATTCCTTCCGGAAAGCTTGGCCTGAACTATGTGCTCGAAGTAGGCAACGGGCGGAACTGGAGACCGGGCACGGAGCCAGTACAGAATCAGCAGGACACAAACAACAGTAAATCGATCAACGGCGGGCTGTTCGTCCGTCCGGAATCAGTTTCTGGATTGCAGGCGGGTTTTTCCTTTCGCCACGACAATCTCACGGTTCCCGGGCCCGCGGTGTCGGAGACCATCGCCACCGCGCATGTGGTTTTCATCAATAGCAAATACGAGATCCTTAATGAGGGAATTCTAGTACGGCACGTCGAGCCTACCGGGCCCATCTTCCGCACCAGCGGCTTCTACAGCCAATTTTCGTGGGCCTTCGGGAAATTGCGGCCGTATTTCCGCTATCAATACTTCAATGCTGCCAGCGACGATCCGGTTTGGGTTTTCGCCAGCCCGAATCAATACGCGCCCCTCTACAACACTAGTTTCGTCGGCAGGCTCAATGGTCCGAGCCTGGGCGTGCGCTACGACTTCTCGCAGTACTCCGCAGTCAAGCTGCAATACGACCGCTACGACCTGCGCGGATTGCAGCCAGTGAACGAGTTGACCTCACAAGTGGCCTTTACTTTCTGACGGAGATGACGATGAAAAACAAGCGTGCGATTTTGTTCCTGCTCTCCGCAATTGGCCTGCTGGCCTCGGCCGCATTCTCACCGGTTTTAACTCCTGCGGTCGAAGCCGCTGGCGACCCCATCGTGGTTATCGTCAACGCCGCCAACCCCGTCGACAACCTCAGCATGGGCGAACTTAAAAAACTCTTCATGTCGGATCGCAGTAAATGGGATACCGGCAAAGCGGTCGCGCCGGTGATGGTTACGGCCGGCGCGCCCGAGAGGACCGCCTTCCTGAAGCAGGTCTGCGGCATGAATGACGGCGACTTCAGCAAGTATTTTGTGCAGGCAGCATTTACCGGCAAAGCCGCTACTCCGCCCAAAGAAGTTGGCAGTGCCGCAACTGTCAAGAGCGTTGTGGCCAGCTCACCCGGTGCCATCGGCTTTGTGAAGGCAGGCGACTTTCATGGCGATGGCAGCGACGGTGGGGTGAAAGCGGTCAAGGTGGATGGTATAGCCGCGGGTGACTCCAGCTACAAGCTGAGAATGTAATCCTGCGTTTGGCAGCGGACTTGTGCAGTGAACTTGTGAAGTGACCTCGAAAGAGAACAGGCATGATGCAATTCACCATCAAAACGAAGCTGTTTGGCTTGACGATCGCCGGTCTGGCATTCGTCGCGGGAGTGAGCGCCACCGGATACTGGGGAATCAGTTCGGTGGAAAAAACGACGGTGGACGTAGCCGCGACCGGTTCGGCGATCCGAAGCCATATCGAAGCCGGCGTCTTCAACGACCTCACCCGGTCCGACGTGTCCGCTGTCTTCACCCAAAAAGGCGACGAGCAGCAAAATAAGGTCGAGGAATTCACCCAGCACTGCAAGTTACTCGAGGACCGGATCGCCAAGGCTCGCGAGTTTGCGGTCGATCCTGCCAGCCGGGCGCTGCTCGACGAAGAAATCCAGATGGGCGATCAGTACGTGAAGACTGGCCGGTCGCTGGTCGATACCATCGTGCACAACCCCGGCGGCGCCACCTCCCAGCTTGGCCCTTACCTTCAGCTCTACAAGGATTTGCAAGGCAAAATCGAAACCACCAGCGACCAGCTGGCCAAGAGCGCCAAGGATGCCGAAACGGACGCCCAGGCTAAAGCCGCGCGGGCCACGCGCGCCATGTTCCTGATGTGCGGATTGTCTCTGCTGCTGCTGTTGATCGTGGCGGTTCGCATCACCATTTCCGTGACTCGCGGGCTGGATTCTTTTTCGCTGCGCTTCAAAGCGATGGCGGAAGCCAACGACCTGACCGACCGCGTCGATCAGGATCGAAGCGATGAAATTGGCGATCTGGGCCGGTCTTTGAATCTGTTTCTGAATAAAGTGCAAAATATCCTGCGCGAGATCGCACAAGCCTCGAAGAGCGTTGCCGGCGCAAGTGAAACCCTTTCCAGCACCAGCCAGCAGATTTCGGCCAACTCGGAGGAAACCTCAGCCCAGGCCGACGTTGTTTCCACGGCCGCACAGACCGTCAGCCAGAACCTGCAAACCGTCGCCACCGGCGCCGAAGAAATGGGCGTCAGCATCAAGGAGATCGCCAAGAACGCCAGCGAAGCCGCGAAGGTCGCGGGGTCCGCTGTAAGAGTCGCGGAGACTACGACCGCGACCGTTTCCAAGCTGGGCGAGTCTTCCGCAGAGATCGGACAGGTGATCAAGGTCATCACTTCGATCGCGCAACAGACCAATCTATTGGCCCTCAATGCCACGATTGAAGCGGCGCGCGCCGGCGAAGCCGGCAAAGGTTTTGCCGTTGTCGCCAACGAAGTAAAAGAACTGGCGAAAGAGACGGCCAAGGCGACCGAGGACATCAGCCAGAAGATCGAGGCCATTCAGACCGACACCAAGGCGGCCGTGGAAGCGATCGCCTCGATCAGCGAGGTCATCAACCAGGTCAACGGGATCTCAGGCACGATCGCCACGGCAGTGGAAGAGCAGAACGCCACCACCAACGAGATGTCGCGCAACGTCAGCGAAGCGGCGCATTCCAGTGGCGAGATCACCAGCAACATAGCCGGCGTCTCCCAGGCCGCCGAAAGCACCTCCCGCGGAGCCGGGGACACGCAGAAGGCGGCACAACAGTTAGTGGAGACTTCGGCCGAACTGCGCCGCCTGGTCGAACAATTCAAAATCGACAGCGGGGCTGGCGGAAGCGTCCCAGCCCGGAGCATGGCGGCGCACGCCTAAACCAGACTGACGCCGGCAAGGCGTAGGGGGAAGCGACCTGAAGCTGGGCAGACAGATCGGCAACGGATTTGGCGTGGTGCTGGCCGCGATGGCGACCAGCGCCGTCGTCATATACCCCAAAGTCACGCAGATGACGGGAATTGGGGCGTACATCGTCGAAACTCGCGTCCCGAACATGATTAACGACTACGAGTTGGCGATGCACCTGGAACTGACGCAGACTCGCTCCCGCGACGCGATTCTCGCCAACGGCGATGCGGCCGCAATCGATAAAGCAAAACAGGGTTGGGAAAAGCAATGGGCTATGGTTACTGAGGAACTCGCCAAAGAGCAACAGTACAGCGTTCATTGGGTGCTGCAGGCGAATCGCGATCGCCTTGCCACTGCACAATCCGAAGCTCCGCTCCTCCGCCAGGATCAAGCCAAACTCTTCGCTCTTGCCGCACAGGGATCACCGGAAGAAATCCAACGGGCCAGGGAGATGCTAAGCACCTCCACGAACCCGCGGGCAGATGCCATCAAGGCCACGCTGGCCGAAATGAGGGACTCGCGCACAGTGCTGATGAACCGCGAGGGACAGAAATTGCAATCCGCGGGCCATTCTGTGATTCTGAGCTTGGCCCTTTCCTGCGCGTGCGCCCTAGCATTTGGCATAACTGTTTCCGTCTTTCTGACAAGGCGCATCTCCCACGGACTCCAGCGGCTGACGCGCATGATTCAGAACATCGCCGAGGGCGAGGGCGATGTCACCAAACGCCTGGAGATCGCCGGAGATTTCGAGAACGATGAACTGGGTGAGGTCAGCCGCCTCTTCAACTTATTCATGGACAAACTCCAGGAACTCTTGCGGGGAGTGGTCGCCCATACCCATAAATTGGCCGGGGCCAGTGATCAACTGCTCGAAGCCAGCCAGCAGATTACTTCTAATTCCGGGGAAACCGCGGTTCAGGCCAACGCCGTCTCCCGCGTCACGCAGCAGGTCAGCCAGAATCTGCAGAGCCTTTCCACCGGCGCCGGGGAGATGACTTCGACCATTCAGAATATCGCGGCCAACACCACGGAAGCGGCTAAAGTGGCCGCCACTGCCGTCAACGCGGCCCAGGCCGCCAATGAAACGGTGACCAAGCTGGGCCAGTCCAGCGTGGAGATCGGGGTCGTCATCAAAGTCATTACCTCGATCGCGCAGCAGACCAACCTGTTGGCTTTAAACGCCACCATCGAAGCCGCCCGCGCGGGCGAAGCCGGCAAGGGCTTTGCCGTGGTCGCCAACGAAGTGAAAGAACTGGCCAAGCAGACAGCGAAAGCCACCGAAGACATCGGCCACAAAATCACCGCCATTCAGACCGACACCAAGGGCGCGGCGGCGGCGATCGGAACGGTCAGCAGCGTGATCAACAAGATCAACGATATTTCCTCGACCATCGCCGCTGCCGTTGAAGAGCAGAGCGCCACAACCAACGAAATGACGCGCAATGCCACTGAAGCGGCGGCGGGAGCGGGCAATATCTCGAGCAGCATCGGAGGAGTGGCGCAGGCTGCCAATGGCACCTCGACGCGCGCACAGGAGTCGGAAAAAGCGGCACAAGACCTGGCTTCGGTCGCCGCCGAACTGGGCAAGCTGATGGCGCAGTTCAAAATCGAGCGC
>Ga0210400_10005372_pt1 | contig 10888 bp, 6 predicted proteins | sample IncBWH26MmetaG_FD_155456 | JGI IMG/M metagenome (GOLD analysis project Ga0210400, IMG submission 155456) | Forest soil microbial communities from Barre Woods Harvard Forest LTER site, Petersham, Massachusetts, United States - Inc-BW-H-26-M | ecosystem: Environmental > Terrestrial > Soil >...
CGAGCACCACGATGCGCGTGGAAAGAAAGACTGCTTCGGCAACCGAGTGCGTCACAAAAACAGCGGTCCATTTTTGTTCCTCACGCAGACCCAGCAACTCTTCGTTCAACCGGTCGCGAGACATCCGGACTGGATGCAATTTAGTTGGCAGGCACTGCGAGATGGACAGTTCGTCGCCGGCGATGGCTCGAGCGGCGCGCAGCTTGGCCGAATGAATGCGGAGCGCTGGTCGACCATGTACCAGCAGCTTCTGGATCTGAAAGTGATTGAAAAGCCCTTCGATCCGGCGACGGCGTACACGCTGCAGTTTGTGCAGCCACAGTAGGCATTACTCTATTCCGATATCTTCGTTCCACACCTGGGGATTCACGCGGATGTAATCGGCCAATAGAGAGACACAGTCCGCGGAGTCAAGATCGGTCACCTGAATGCCGAGCGAGCGCAGCCAATGCAGGCCGCCTTGAAAATTACGGCTTTCGCCGACCACTAGCGTGCGAAATCCGAACTGCCGCACCAGTCCGCTGCAATACCAACATGGGGCCAACGTAGTGACCATGATCAGGTTCCGATAGCTACGCTGGCGACCCGCGTTACGGAAGGCGTCCGTCTCACCATGCATCGAGGGATCGCCATTCTGGACGCGGCGGTTGCGGCCTGTGCCAATGAGTTGGCCACTCACATCAAATATTGCGGCGCCGATCGGGATTCCGCCCTCAGCCAGCCCCATGCGAGCTTCCTTTAGCGCTACAGCAATCATCGCCGCGTAATCCAGACGAGCGCTCATTACCAAAATCTCCCGCGTAGACTATATCTCGTACGGTTATCCGATCCAAACGGCCAGCGGGTATTCCGAGTCCGGACGACGGGATCGCCCAATTCCCGCCGAAACAAATATGTTAATTGAAGCTTGAAAATGAAACGCACGATTACGCATTGGAGACGCTCCGAAATCTTGCGCACGAAATTGGAAGACTCGTATGGTAATATCTCGGAGCCTCAGCTGCTTCTGTATGAGAAGTCCAGGTCAAAAGTACTGGTTGAATCGCCGGTTGCCCGATGTTGGACGAAACGCAAACCATTCAGGCGCGCGCTGCCATCGTGATGCGAGGCGGATTGTTTCTCGCCATTCTTTGCATTCTGGCAGGATTCTCCGGGCTTCCCCTTCGTGCACAAATTTCACCGGGGCCGCTTGCGAAGGCACACCAACCGCTGGATGGCCCGACGAATTGCACAAAATGCCATGATCTGAAACGCAACGCCTCGCTATTGAAGTGTCTCGAATGCCACACGGAAATCCGCGACCGCGTTGTCAACAAGAAAGGCCTGCACGCCACCTTCGTTGGAACAAATCCCGCCGGCCAAGAGTGCGCGAAGTGCCATTCTGATCATAACGGAGTGAATTTCGCTCTCGTCCGCTGGGATCCAAACCGCGAATCGCTCGATCACAGTAAGACTGGTTATACGCTCGAAGGAAAGCATGTGGGAGTAGCGTGCGAAAAATGTCACAAGGCTGAGAATATCCCGGCTGCTGCGCGCCCCGGTATTCTGGTCAAGGACCTGAACCGCACGTACCTGGGCCTACCGCGCGATTGTATCGGTTGCCACACGGACGAGCATCGCGGCCAGGTGGGTACGGACTGCAAGAGCTGCCATACTCTGGAAGGCTGGAAGCCGGCCTCACGCTTCAATCATGCGAATTCGAAATATCCTCTGACCGGGGCGCACGAGAAAGTTGATTGCGCAAAGTGCCATGCTTCTATCCAGGACGCAAACGCAAAGTCGTATGTGAAATATACGGGACTCTCCTTTGCGAAATGTACCGGCTGCCACGCCGATCCCCACAAGGGCGCCTTTATTAATCCCTGCGAGAGCTGCCACGTGACTTCGAGTTGGACGCGCGTCACGCAAATGCCGGGTTTCGACCACTCGAAAACAAAATTCCCCTTGCTCGGTAAGCACATGACGGTCGCTTGCAAGGATTGCCATACCAAAGACGATTTCAAGACGCCGGTGCCACACGCGAAATGCATGGATTGTCATCAGGACGCGCATCACGGGCAGTTCAACGCGCGTGCGGACCGCGGCGAATGCGCATCGTGCCACAACGAAAAAGATTGGAAGCCCTCCACATTCGGCGTGAAGGAACATGCCGCCACAAAATATCCACTGGAAGGCGTGCACGTCCCAGTCGCTTGTGACAAGTGCCATGTCCCCAAAGGCCTCAAAGGCAAGGACACGGAATTCAAAATTACGGCCACCCAATGCAAAGATTGTCACGAAGACATTCACAAAGGACAATTTGCCGCGGCGCCAACACTGAATCGCTGCGAGACCTGCCATAACTTGAAGATTAAAGGTTTCCGTCCGGCGGTGTACTCGTTGGCCAAACACAAGCAGACACGTTTCCCGCTGACTGGCGGCCACATAGCGGTCCCCTGCGCGGATTGCCACAAGGCAGTGCCCAAAGGCTCGGTGACCCCGGTGAAATACCGGTTCGACGACCGCACTTGCCCGGTCTGCCATGAAGATCCGCATCGGGGTGAGTTCCGCGCGCAGATGGAGGCGCGGACGCCGAATGGCACGGCTGCGGGCTGCGAAGCGTGTCACTCTACGGTGAAATGGAACGAATTGACACGATTCGACCACGCCGCGACAAAATTCCCACTCACCGGGGCGCACCGTGGGGTCGCTTGCATTGACTGTCATCGTCCACCGGCATTGCAGGTGACATTGAAAAACGTGGATTTCACGGCTGCTCCGAAGCTGTGCTCCGGGTGCCACGAGGACGTCCACGCGAACCAGTTCGCCCCCCGACCGGAAGCTACCGACTGCTCAAGCTGCCATGACGCGACACGTTGGAAACCGGCCCAATTCGACCACGATACGCGGACAAAGTACCCGCTCGAGGGCGCCCACCGCGATGTGCCTTGTCTGGACTGCCACAAACTGACGCGTCAAGTGGCAGGGAAGACGGTAGTCTTCTACAACCCGACTCCCACCGCATGCAAGGATTGTCACGGAAGCAACGAAGTTGCTCCCTTGCGTTAGGGGGGCTGCCTGAACTATCCCCTATATGCCAGGCCCTGGTGACATTCCTACACTGCCCGTTTCCTGTACCTATGGCCAGTTGCGCCCAACATTGTCCGTGAACTAGTCTCCCAGGTAGAACACGCTTCTCGGATGCAGAACGTCGGAGCGGAGTTTAAGGGGCAAAGCGCCGTGCCAACTCTAGGTATTCTGCAGATCCTCTTAATGTTAGCCCTTCAGACCCTGGGCCAGGGCCCGTCTCGCCCTGCGAAATTGCCCGTTGCGAGCAATCCCCATGGGCCGCTGAACATTGCTTGCGAGAATTGCCACACCTCCACCAGTTGGAAGCCGATCCGGGCCGTCCCGGAATTTGATCACGATAAGACGCGCTATCCGCTGCGCGGCATGCACGAGAAAGTTCAATGCGTGCAATGCCACACGAAACTGGTATTCACAAACGTCGGCTCAAAATGCGCGGACTGCCATGCGGACATTCACAGGCGACAGATGGGCGCCAACTGCGAGCAGTGTCATACGGTGGGTGGGTGGAACGTTTCCGTGCAAGCAATTCAGAATCACTTCAACCGATTTCCGCTGCTGGGCGCTCACGCGTCGCTGCAATGCGACGAATGCCACAAGAGCGCCGCAGTCGGCCAATTTGCGGGGTTGTCGACGCAGTGCTATTCCTGCCATGCGAAAGATTTCCAGAGCACTGCAGCGCTTGGCGCGAGCGTACCAAACCACGTGAGCTCGAAATTCTCGACGACCTGCGAGACATGCCACGGAATGAACACGTGGCTCGGCGCCACGTTTGACCACAATCAAACGGGTTTTCCTTTGAACGGTGCGCATGCGACGGCAGCATGCTCCAGTTGCCACGTCAATAACAACTATAATTTGGCGGGGATCGCTCCAACCTCTTGCGGGAACTCAGGATGCCATTTGACGACTTGGCAGCAAACCACGAATCCCGCGCATGCCCAAGCTGCAACGTTCTTTCCGGTCGCGCAGTGCTCAACATGCCATACATCGACGGTGAGTTGGACGGGGGCGACATTCGACCACAGCATAACAGGATTCCCCCTCACCAATGGCCATGCCACCGTTGCCTGCGCTTCGTGCCACGTCAACAACAACTATAACTTGACGACCGCGCTGAACAATTGTGGAAACTCGGGATGCCATTTGACGACCTGGCAGCAAACGAATAATCCAGTGCACTCGACAGCGGGTGCGCAGTTTGGGCTAGCGAACTGTGCGGTATGCCATACAACAGTAAGTTGGACGACCGCCAGTTTTGATCACAGCGCGACGGGCTTTCCGCTGACCAATGGCCATGCCACCGTGGCCTGCGCTTCGTGTCACGTCAACAACAACTATAACTTGACGACCGCGTTGAACAATTGCGGAAACTCGGGATGCCATTTAACAACCTGGCAGCAAACGACTAATCCGGTGCACTCGACGGCCGGTGCGCAGTTTGGGCTAGCGAACTGTGCGGTCTGCCACACAACGGTAAGTTGGACGACCGCCAGTTTTGATCACAACGCGACTGGATTTGCTTTGGTCGGCACGCACATGTCGCCGTCGCCGACGCCCTGCGTTTCCTGCCATGTGAACAACAATTACACCCTCAGTTCGACGGACTGTTATGGCTGCCACCAGGCGGACTTCCAGAGAACTCAAACGCTTGGCGGAAACGTACCGAACCACATCACGGCAGGATTCCCCGTTGGGGCGGCGCAGTGTGCGTCGTGCCATTCGATTACGACCTGGGCTGCGGGAGTCTTCAATCACAGTACAACCGGTTTTCCGCTGACCAATGCCCATGCGACCGCGACTTGCGTTTCGTGCCACATCGGCAACAATTACGCGCTGACGACCGCGCCAACTGATTGCGGAAATTCAGGCTGCCATTTGACGACCTGGCAGCAGACGACCACTCCTCCGCACCAGGCAAACAGCGCCTCGTTCCCGCTGGCCAACTGTTCCACTTGCCACACCACCTCGAGTTGGACCACGGCAAGTTTCAACCACGCCACAACGGGGTTTGCTTTGACGGGAGCGCACGTTGCGACGCCCTGCATTTCCTGCCACGTGACCAACAACTTCAAGCTCGCTGCAACGGCCTGCTACGGATGCCACGTCGCATCTTGGCAAACCACGGCAACGATGGGAGGCGTGGTGCCGAATCATATTACGGCAGCGTTCCCGACCGACTGTACGCTCTGCCACACGACCTCAGCTTGGACGGGAGCGGTATTTAATCACGCGACAACAGGCTTCCCATTGACTGGCTTCCATACGACGGTCGCTTGCGCGAGCTGCCATGTGAACAACAACTACAGCCTGACCGTGGCCACCTGTGTGTCTTGCCACTTAGCTAACTATCAGACCACGGCAGCTCCGAATCACGCGCAAGTTGGGTTCCCGACGGACTGCACGCTCTGCCACACAACTTCGGTGTGGCAACCGTCGACGTTTAATCACAACACGACGACTTTCCCGCTGACTGGCTTTCACGCAACATCTGTCCCGTGCGCGAGCTGCCACGTGAACAACAACTTCACGTCGCTGCCGATAGATTGCTACGGTTGCCACGCGACTGCGTACAATACGACAACGAATCCGGCTCATGCGGCGGCTGGATTCCCGACAACTTGTGCGACCTGCCACACCACGACGGCCTGGACAGGGGCAACATTCAACCATACGTATTTCCCCTTGAATCACGGCGGGGCCAACGGCGTGTGTGCTACATGCCACATTAATTCCGCGAACTACGCGGTCTTCCAATGCACCGTTTGCCATGGGGGCGGGAACTCGGCCAATTTCCGTCATCCCGCCGTCGGCGGGTATGTGTACAACAGCATTAACTGCTATCAATGCCATAAGAACTAAAAGGGGCCGGCGCCGTGCGGCAGCTCGGTGACTGACCATCGATACGATCTATCTAAGCACTGAAGACCAGAACGCAGGGCAGTGATGCACTGCCGAAAAAAAAAGGCAAGGATTTAATGACAAGAGCGAGACAACTGGGGGCCTTGCTACTATTGGCGCACGTCGCCTTCGCGCAGACGGCGACGAACATTCCCGCGGCGCCAGTGGTTACCAACCTGAACGTCTCAGCACAAGACACCGAAGTGCGAATCGAAGTGAGCGCCACCGCCGTTGTCACTTCTGCGAAGGTTACTGCCGTTTACGGAGACCGGATCGCTCTGGACATGCCAGGGGTTGTTTACAACATGCTCCCCCGGCGAACCGAAGTGAATAAACACGGCGTGAAGGCCGTGCGCATCTGGCAGCAGAGCGAGAACCCACCCCTGACGCGCATGCTCATCGAATTGGATAAGGGGACGCCGTACCTATTGTCGTCTGAGGGGAACACGGTCGTCCTTCGGATAGGACCCCGCCTGCGGGAGCAAGTACAGCGGGCTTCAAAAGAACCGCGACCAGCCGAGCGTCAAAACGGCCCTGTCGCCCCCGGACGAACTTCGCCTGCCGTTTCGGCCGCGCAAGCCGTGGTCGGAGTCTTCCGGCGGGGAGGAAAGTCTTCACCAACCTCCCAAAGCGAAAATGTGCCGCCACCGACCCAGGCAGCAGCCGAACCGCTGCCCCCCTTCGTTTTTGTGCCTCCGAATTCAGAGTCAACAACACCTGTTGCAGATTCGAGTAAGTCAAACAATCTTTCCGGGAAGTTAGAGAGCCCCGCGCCAAAGGCGACTGAGGAACCAAAAGCGGCGCAGCCTGCCGCCCCTTTGGTTACTACGCCACCGGCACCCGATGTTGCGGTCAACAGACTTCCTCCAGCGCCCGCTGTTGATTTGAGTAAAGCAAGCAATCCTTCCGTGGTCGCAGATACTCCGGCGCCAGAGGTGGCCGAAGAACCAAAAGCGGCGCAGCCTGCCGCCCCTTTGGTTACTGCGCTACCGGCATCCGATGTTGCGGTCAACAGGCCTCCCCCGGCACCCAGCGTTGATTCAAGTAAGACAGATAATCCTTCCGTGGTTGCAGAGAGCCCGGCGCCAAAGGTGGCCGAAGAACCAAAAGCGGCGCAACCTGCCGTTCCTTCGGTTGCTGCGCCACCGGCAGCAGATCTCACAGCCAATAATTTTCCCGCAGCCCCTCCCAGCACCGAACCCGTAACAGAGGCCCCAACGGCCGTGCCCTCTGCGGCCGTTGAACTTCCGAAACCTGTTCGCGAAATTTCGGAGGCAGATATACGAGCGCTCACAGAGTCTGTGAACACGGGGATGCGCACTGCCTTCCAGGTGAAACACATACAGGATGAGACTGTGTACCTTGACGGGGGACGAAGCTCCGGTTTGGCCGAAGGAATGACGCTTACGGTGAAGGGTGGGGAAATTGTAAAAAACAAGGACGGGGATACGGATAAAGACGCTAACGATAACAAGGATACGAAAACAGATGTGGGATCGGGCGACAACGCCCCTGGAACGATCGCAGAACTCCATGTTATCGGTGTTGCGGAAACCTCAGCCGTTGCTGAGATCCACTCGCAGACCCGCGAACTCACGCCTGGCGACCTCGCATTTCTCTCTCCGCAAGATACCGAGGCGTTGGTGGAACAGCGCACCATGGGCACGACGCGGAGATATCCGGCGGTCATTACATTCACGGAAAGCGACCTTCTCGACAACGAGGCGCGCGCCTTTGTGCCTCGAGCTCCATTGCCTTCGGTCAATCGTATGCGCGGGCGCATTGGGGTCGACTACATGGCGACGATGAACCGCGACACTTCCCAATCTCGCAGCTCCGACCTGGGCATCGTGTTTCGCGCGGATTTCACGCGCATCGGCGGTACCTATTGGAACTTGGGTGGCTACTGGCGCGGACGGATCAACTCGTTCTCTGGCCCCGCGCAGCCTACGCTGCAGGACCTGCTGAATAGAACCTATCACATGGCATTGACCTATCAAAATCCTGGCTCGAAATGGGTCGCGGGAGTTGGCCGTATGTATCTCCCGTGGGCAAGCAGTCTTAACACCATCGACGGCGGATATTTCGGGCGGCGAATAAGGAAGACTGTGACGGCAGGAGTTTTCGCCGGCTCTTCTCCGGACCCGACTTCGTGGAACTACAATCCCGACCTGCGCCTTGGCGGAATGTTTGTCAACTTCGAGGGAGGCGATTTCGAAAAGACTCACTATATGAGCACTTCGGGACTAGGGGTCGATCTGCTGAAGTGGAAAATGCAGAGGCCGTTTGTTTTCTTCGAAAACTCGATCAGCTATAAACGGTTCTTTTCGATTTACCACTCGCTTCAGGCCGATCGCCCGGCGGGCAACCCAGCGGTGACTTCCCCGGGAGCGGGAATCAGCCAGAGTTTCTTGACAGCGCGCTTGGCTCCCATCTCACGGATCGAGTTTTCAGTCAACCATACCTACTTTCGGGACATCCCGACGTACGATCCGACACTGGTTGGGACAGGGCTGCTCGACAAATATCTATTTCAAGGAGTTAGCGCCGGGGTACGCGTGGAAGTTGTGAAGCCGATTTCTTTATACACGACCATGGGAGAGAGCAACCGCAGCGGCGATGCGAAACGCTCCTTGAACCAATTGTATGGGATCACATTCGCAAAAGTGCCGTGGCTGGGCTTGACCGCCGACGCGCACTACTCGAAGTTCAACAGTTCCTTCGGCGGTGGGACATATCGCGCTGTGTCAATTACGAGGAATTTCGGCGACGGGTTTCATATTAATGTGCTAGGGGGAGATCAATCGATCACCTCTGCCCTGGCCGGAAATCAGGGCGCGCGGTTTTTAACGACTAGCGTGGACACATCTCTCGGCGCGAAGTTCTTTTTGCAGGGAGGTCTTACGTTCTATCGAGGACAGCTCCAGAACTACAACCAGTGGTTCACCACCTTGGGATACCGCTTCGATACTAAGAGCAAACAAAGGTGATTAAGGAATAGCTCCGATGCGTAGCCTAAAAATTATATTCCCGGTCGTGTTCATCATCTTCGCGTGCATCGCGACCTGCCCCGCGCGAGCTGCGGATGACTCCCTCGAAGAATTGCTTCATCGCACGAGCGAGCACGTCAGCGCTTATCTCGACAGAATCTCGGAGGTGAGCTGCAGTGAGCGCGTTCTGCAGGAAAAGCTCGGAGATAGTGGGAAGACTGTCGAGAAGGAGGAGTCGGCGTTCAATTATCTGATTCTCCTCTCCAGTGCGAGCGGGGAAGTAAGTCTGGTGGAGTCACGTCTTGCGGATGAGGACAAACCCGCCAAGAAAGTTCAGCGCCCATTGCTTGTGAGCAACGGCTTTGCAACGTTGTTTCTCGTCTTCCATCCGTACTACTCAGCCGGATTCAAGTTTACAGACGGCGGAGAAGAAACCGTCAACGGGCGGACGATTGCCAAGGTTCATTTTGAGCACATTCCAGGCACCCGGACACCGGCAGCCCTGGCAGTCGGCGGACGAGAATTCCCGCTGGACCTCTCCGGGATCGCATGGATCGATATGGAAACGGGCACGATCACGCGAATCGCCGCAGGGATTGACTCGGGAATGGAGGACGTAGGACTTCGAACGATGCGAAGCGATGTAGTGTATACTCCAGTGAACTTCCATAATCCGCCGGATACTTATTGGTTGCCCTCGGAGGTGACCGTTGAAGTGGAAACGCGGCACCAGCACTGGCGCAATACGCACCGGTTCACAGACTACAAGAAATTCTCGGTAAACACGAAGGAGACTCTAGCACGCCAATGAGTACAAACAATATTACCGTTCCTCGGGTAATGGCGGCTCCGGTCGACAAAGAAAAGGCCCACCGCACTCGTCTGGGTATCGCCTATTTGATCGTATCCACGCTAGCCGTGATTCAGCTCGCCTACGGACTCAACTATTACATGCTTTCCCAGGCGCAGCGCGCACTCTCTCCGAAGCACGCATTCCTGAAGCCGAGCGGAGCGATCGGGCTCCGGCTGGGAATGGTCGCTTTCGTTTTGTTCCTGATCGTGTATATCTACCCGCTCCGGAAATTCTGGCCTTGGCTCGGGAGACAAGGCAGTGCGCGCCATTGGCTGGATTATCATGTTCTTATGGGGATCACCGCGCCGGTCCTGGTTACATTTCACTCTTCCTTCAAATTTTCCGGGCTCGCCGGGGTAGCCTTCTGGTTAATGGTGATCGTCGCGCTTAGCGGCGTGGTGGGGCGCTACATTTACGCACAGATTCCGCGCAGCCTAAGTTTCGCCGAGGTGTCGCTCAAGGAGGCGAAGGAACAGAGCGAAAAACTGGTCGAGCAGTTAAAAGGTCTTGGGATCCTTTCACCGAAAGACGTGGAGGCACTTGTCCAACTCCCGAATTTTCAGCAGTCCGAACAGATGTCGGTCCTGACGGCGCTCTGGAAGATGATGCTCTTCGACATGGGATTTCCATTTCGAGTGTGGCGTCTGCGGCAAAAAATGCTCTGGTCACACCGAAAAACGATGTCGCTGGTAGGGCTCAGACGCACCCAGAATGCCAAGCTGGAAAGTGCCATCGCGACCGCCCGGGAACAGACAGTGCTTACCAAGAAGATTCTATTTCTTTCGAAGTCGCATGAATTGCTGCATCTCTGGCACATGGTCCATCGGCCGTTCAGTTATTCCTTTGCCCTCCTGGCTTCCATTCATGTGGTCCTGATGGTCATGCTGGGATATCTCTATTGATTAATTCATTTGTTATGAAACTTGGACGGCAATTTCCCGGAGAATGCAAGGAATGATTCAAAATCTCCTAACATTCCTCATCTATGGTATTTGCGCAATCGCTATTGCGATTCCTTTTCTTATATACCAGAAGAAATTGAAAAAGAGGGAAGCGAAGGCACGCGAAGCCGCCGAGA